>JACCDO011605610.1_pt1 | contig 11361 bp, 25 predicted proteins | sample 7446101 | NCBI WGS metagenome assembly JACCDO01 (sample SAMN15323440, study PRJNA562643) | freshwater metagenome | isolation source: river surface water | place: USA:Blue River Watershed | collected 2017-08-16
AAGTGGTGGGCCCTGTGGGAATCGAACCCACAACCTTGGGATTAAAAGTCCCTTGCTCTGCCAGTTGAGCTAAAGGCCCGTTTGTATTATTTCTCTTTATTGCAGCTGTCGCATAGTGTACGAATCCAAGGTCCTTTTCTCATCATACCCCTGTTACCGCAGTCTTCACAGATTTTATAACTCATTGACTCAGCAAGTGAGATCATTGCGTAGACTGCATCATCACCATTGCTAATATAGAATCGGAGACCTCCGAACTTCTCCTTCACTTGAGAGGCGACTGGCTGGTAAATCTCGTCAAACTCTTCATCAGTCATGCTGGCAAAAGGCTCTGTCTTTCTCTTCTGATTAGTGTGATGCTGGATGCCTGAGCATAGAGAATCTATAATATCGAACCACCCGTCACCATGTGAGAATCCCCAGCACATGCAGGTTTCCTGCATGGAAGCTCTTCTATCACGGAAGATCTTTGGGTACTTCTCACAGAGCTTATTGTCGAGATCATCATTCATCTCTATTTCCTTGAACTTCTATAATCTACGCATCTTCTAGCTCTTTTACAAGCTAGTAGTTGCGCCAGAAGGAACTGAAATCTCTGCAAAAGGATAGTATGCCCCCTCAGAGTTCACGTTACGAGTGTCAGTCCACGTCAGCAGGCCACCCCAGTAGATGTTGACTGTCACGTCATTTCTACCGCTATAGACAGAGCCAGGATAGTCGTGGACGTAGACTGTGTAGGTTCCGCGAGAAGGAGAGTCAATGTTGATGTTCTCAGGACCAGTCCCAGGGATGTCGTCGAGATCAAGAATAGGGTTGTCATAGGTGGCACCTACAGATCCCCAGTCGAGACCGCCCCATGTGCAGTTCGCATAGTAACAGTCAGAATCTGTTACAAGGCTGCCACCCGGGTTGACAAGGTGCAGGTCCATGTCGTCGCCTGAGTGAGTCCAGAACATCTCGACCCAAAGTCCGTCACCAGCTGTTGCTTCAAGCGTAGCGACACAAGGCTCAGAGATGAGACCATCATCATCCGTCACAACAAGTTGTCCCACATACTCACCAGCAACGTCTGGTGTAAATCCTCGACGGTTGGCAGTACCACTAGGCATTGTTGCTGTGGCTCCTGGCGGAGATGAGATTAGAGTCCAGTCGTATGAGACTATTGCACTGTCGTCATACGAATCACTACCAATCCAGTCTGCTGACTCATGGATGGCTAGGACAGAAGTAGGGTCAACAGAGCAGACAGCAACAGGCTGTGACAAGGGAGGATCTGTGTCGGCCGTGTCCCCTGTGTCTGTAATTGCCTCCGCATGAGCTAGCAGAGGCACACCAGTATTAGGACTGCCAGGATCATTAGAAAGAATTTGAAGCTCACCTGTTGTTTCACTCCCGTCAGATGTGTAGGTAATGGTTAGTTCTGTAGAAGAGCCAGGATCATATAGACCAGTACGTGGTTCAACTAGACCAAAAGTCTCTCTGCCGGAACCTATCTGCATTGCAGAGACCTCAAGCGTGGCATCTCCCTCTGAGTAGAATGTAACTAACTGTGAAGAAGATTGTCCTGCTGGGACCACTCCAAAATCAACCGGAATAGGTTCTACCCTGATCTTTGGTGTCCCTTCTGCGGGTGGGTCCTTGATTGGGTTGATTGTGCTGTCAATGCAACCATTCTGCAGTGGAAGCAGTGACAGAAATAGAATTGATCTTGGAAGTCTCATTCAGTCCTCTTTGTTATCTATTGATCTTTAAGAATCATTGATAGCTTGTTCAGGCTGTACAATAGAAGACACACTAATCAGTTGACTAAACATGAACCAAAAAGTGTGACCACTTGGAAATCTAATAATTGCTCTCTGTTTATCAGAATCTGCAAACACAATGACAGCAAATCTTCCAGAAAATCCAGGTGCTTCAATGAAGGGATTCACTTCAACGAGATCGCCTACTTGATACGCCATGTCCTCCAGATCACCATTTCATAATAGTAAATAGGATTCCAAAGATATTTAAAGAAAGGAGAGTTTAATATGGAACCAGCAACACCCCCAGTAGTAGAGGCAGCGCCAGAAGCACCTCACGAAGCAGTCGAGGTAGTACATCAGCCGGAGCTACAGGCTGTTGAAATTCAATCAGCAAAGACTGAAATTCAACCAGTAGAGAAAGTCTATCCTAGCCTCTATGACACTCTACCTACGACAGTCGCAGCGATCGCAATCGGTATTGGAATCATCGGCGGAATTCAGTGGACGGTTAGAAAGATCTTCTCAACAGAAAAGATGGAGCACAAGGCTCTGACTCAGTTTGTCACGGCGATGTTCGCTCTCATCGTTGGCGTTTGGATTGCTGACAAGCTCATCGCTGGTCCTTCGACTGAGCTGCTTCTCCCGGGAGAGAGCTCGCAACTGCTCACATTCATCAAGGACATCACCTTGATGGTGTTCAGTTACTACTTCGGAACAAAAGCAAATGTCCCATCAGATGTACCCGTAGAAGAGGAGGTTGAGTAATGGATAATGCAGCAGATATCATCAGTGCAGCTGGCGGCGGCAACATCTACGCAGTGCTCGGTCTGGCTGTCTCAGGAGCTCTCGGTAAGTACGCTTGGGATTTCTATAAGAAGAAGGCAGACCTCAACTTCAAGGCCAACGACAATGTCCGAAAGGACGTCAAAGAAGAGAAGATGCTCGACCGCAAGGAGAGGAACGAGTACAAGGACGACCTGAAGGAGCGTGTTGCCGCTCTTGAAGTGAAGCTCGAGGCGGCATTGCAGGCAAAGGAGGACCTCCTCGAGCAGGTCGGAGACCTCCGCGCCAAGCTGGCAAAGATCGAGACGAAGCTTGAGATCCTCCTTGCAGGTGGGAAGGTAGCACCTGAACCTCCTGCGCCGGAACCGCCGCCCAAGAAGACAAAGACAGCAGCAGCTCCCGCCAAGAAGGTAGCAGGCAGGCCGAAGAAAAATGCCTGATTGTATCATCAGATCAGGTGAGTCAGTCGATCCCACTGATTCAAGGCTTTCTGACACTGCTTGCATAGTAGAGACGGGAGTCATTATTAGGCCCCCGCCAGACCTATCGGCAATTTCTGACATAGCTCCGCCGCCGTTACAATCTGTTGCTCCGATTCCAGCTCGTCCCAAGCAGATTACTGCTAAGGCTGTGACAGCTGTGCCGCCTCGGCCGGCGCCCAAAGTCGCTGAGAAGGTCCAGGAAGAAGTTCAAGCAGAGAAGCCAGCATCGTCCAGATCGCCAGCCTCAGTAGCACACACTGTTGTGCCTGATCCGGTGCCTGCTCCCGAGCCTATTGCAGACCCTGGAGTCCTGAATCCGACGACGGCAGTGATAGCTGTGGGCGCGGCTGTCGCGGTGGCTGGAACAGCTGCAGCCGGCGGCGTGACAAGTGGATTCTCAGCAATCCAAGCGAAGATTGCCTCAGTGTTCGGCGCATCGAAGTCTGCTGTAGTGACCACCACTGTCATTACTGCGGGAACGATCGTGGCTGTCAAGGCCCTTGAGAGCAAGATGAACAATCTAGAGAAGGACCTCGCAAAGACGAAAAAGGAGGTCGGTGATGCCGCCTCCTCAATCGACAGAATCGATGCGATGCTAGATAAGCTAGGGAACTGACACGACAAACTCGACACGGCGGTTTCGGGAATGCCCTTCCGCCGTGTCGGTTGTGTCAACTGGCTTGTCTGCGCCTGCTGCTTCTACAGAGATCCTTGCAGGGTCAATTCCCATCTGGATGAGGTACTCAGCAGCTCGTTGCGCCCTACGAAGAGAAAGATCAAGCAGATCTCCCTGCTCTTGACCGTCAGCGTATCCTACGACCCTGATGTTCATCTTCTTTCTGAGAATCAGAAGTGATGCAACACCGTCGAGAGTTGCTTGTCCATTCGAAGTCAGGGCACTGTCGTTGCCGTGAAAACCAATGCCTGACTTCTTCTCCTGCGGTAGCGATTCTTCAATCTGGATCGTGATCACACTACCTACGGGAAGGACGCAAGTCTGCATTTCTTCTCGCAGCTCAGTGACTGTGACGGGCTTCTCAAAGTGACAGACCTCAGGCTCGTCAGCTAGCGCGATGCCTGCGAGAAGCCACCACATCAGATCCTCTTATCGAAGAAGTCGTAGCAGGGCTTCTGCTTCTCAGCAGGCATCTTCTCGCAGATCTCCATCATCGTCTTCTTGTTGCTGATGTTTGAGATCTGCTCGCATTCGACGCCTGATGTCTTCGCATCGATACCGCGACTCTGCATCCGGCAGAACATCTCTCTGCACAGAAGATCGTCGTTCTTCTCGATGTGCTCAGCAGAGCAAGCCACCTTCAGAAGGTCAGGAGCTGTCAGGTTGTTGGCAGGCTTGGTGAGGTCGTCAACGACTTCGCTAGCTGCCTTTGTGCCTGCAACAGCTGCAGCTTCCTGAATGATCTTGTCCCTGTCGTTTCCTGCCTTGAGGGCAACGCCACCGACAGTAGCGCCTCCGAGTATGAGGCCGCACAGTGCAGCGATGATAACTGTTGTCATGTTTGCTCCTATCATGTTTACTAGGCGATCTTCACGCCACGAACGGCGAGAGGTGTCTTGAGGTCCCAGTTACCCTCAGCTATCAGCTTCTCGAAGGTCTCCATGCGGTAGATTGTCCTCTGGACGAGAGGATTGCTGTTGCCTAGGAGCCAAGCCTTGCGAGCTGCGACGTAGGCCTTCACCCACTCCTTCTCGTCGCCACCGTTGGCAGGTGACTTCTGGGGGAACTTATTGCGGATTGTTGTGACGCCGCCCGGCCCAGAGTGGATGCAGGTGTCGTAGACGACTGCATGAGCAAGAGCTGTCTTGAGTCCGACCTGGGCTGCAATATTCATTGCAGGATTCCAGTAGCCTTCATCGAAGATTGCGTCCTGAGCTGCGTGCATCTTTGGGTCCTTGCCGGCTTCCTTGAGCAGGTTGACAAGATCCTTCGCCCACTGGGGTGCTGTCGCCATCGTGGTATTAGCAGTTCCATTCTGAGCAAGCTTCTCGACGTAAGGCTGCAGCTGAGAAGCATGCGTGCCACCCTCAGCGATGTACTTCTTAACGATCTTGTCGAGAGAACCAGCTCTGTCTGTGGCCTGGTGCTTACCATAGCTTATTCCTGCACCGTCAGCTAAGATTGTACAAGTAGAATAAGACGCTGCTGTTGGAACCTTACCTGTCTCAAAGATCGAAAGTATGCAGTCTATAACGTGCTTCTGCTCTGGTGTAACTGACATGAATCTAACTCCTCCAGAATCTAAGTATCAAAGACCTGAAGGGCTCTAAAGATTTGGTACCTTCAACTTCTCCTAATCTTGAGTCTCATCATTCCAGCAGCTGTATCTCACTGTCTTTAGATCATCCCACTCAGCACCAGACATTTTGTTCTCTCTCAGAAACTCTTCAGCCTCTTTCAGCTTTCCTCGATCAAGTAGCTGAAGGGCAATGAACTCTGCTTCTTCCCTTGTTATTAGTCTCTTCATGCGGCCACCTTCTCAACTTCGTCTTCGTAGATTATCAGAGTTCCACCAGAAATGTGATCAAGAACAATCCACTTTTTTCCGAACTCATTAGTCTCAATGAATTCGATGACCAGAAAGATCTTGTCAAGGTATTTTTCAGACCATGAATCACCCACGGATTTTACGATGTCACCTGCCGCTAACACGATGAATCTCCTTTACCATCAGGTCCCAAGTATCAGCGCTTACAAAATACCCAGCTGGAAGAGTTCTCACGACACCCTCAGCGTCAAGAAGGACTAGCTTCTCAATGTGAGGAGATCCTCCAAACATTGACAGCTGCCTGCTTTCAACGAGATCAAGAACAAGAAGCGGCGGGTGGCTAGAGATGGTCCAGTCGCCGGAATCTTCTCCCGGCCAGGATCTGAGGAAGACAAGGTCTCCCTTCTTGATCGATTCTGTCATGGAGACACCGCGACGCACTCGTCTCGCCAGACCCAGCCGACGAAGTTGTTACACATTATGGTAATTCTTTGTCCCTCGACTCTAGTGATTAAAGCAGAAGAACCGTTGTCGACCCAGATCGAAACTTGCTCGTCCTCCTCAGATCCTATCTGCGTTCTATCACTCTCGAGTGTACAGCTCCTCAAAGTAATGAGATCTCCCACTTTAAGTACTTGCTTTGATTTACGGTGTCTCACCTGTTAAGATACCTAAATTTTTACTATTTTACAGCGTATCGACACGTTGCCTGGTCGCGTCTGTTCTAAGCTTCGATCCTCGCTGCGTTTACCCACATGTTGTTGCAATTAATGCAACAGTCGCGACCTGGCTAGGTGCCAGAGACCTGAGAGAGGATGCTGTGCAACTTACCCGGGTGGAGATCAGGGAACTCGTAGATTCCCAATTTCTTCCACTTTACGATCCCAGCGTGGCTGAGAGCGTGAGCGATCCACTGCGAGCAGTACCACTTTCCCTTCCCCTTCACAATGATTGGAAGGATCTGAGAGAGGAGCATACCGATCCAGTCATAGCCGTCACCTGTCGTCTCAGAGATGAAGTCCTTGAGAGCGTGCAGCTCTTCGGGAGTCACCATGAAATCGAGGTAGTCCCACTCATCATCTGGGACCTGAGTTCTGACTCTAGCAGCCACGCGAGTGTAGAGGAAAGGAGAGATCGAGACCCAAGTTTCTCCGTCATCGAGGACGATCTCAGCGTGAGAGTACGGGCTCCGAGTCCACCACCGGATGAAACGGTGGTGCAGCTCGTGCTTGTCGCCCTTGAAGAAGGCGACCCTTATCTTCTCGGTCTTCCTCATCTACACTCCGATTGCGGACAAGGCTTAGAGGCGTTCTACTTGACCTCGTCGACTGAATCGCTGATGGCGTCGTTCCAGTCAGTCCGCAGCTTGATGAGAGGATTGAAGTTTGCCTTCTTCCTCTCTAGAACAAGTGCAGACTGGGGCTTCTGAAGTACACCCTCAATCTCCAGGTCCTCGAAGTCAATCTCAGTCTTCGACTTGTAGACGACTCGATTACCGTCCTGGTCCCGCTCGACGTCATCTCCAGCGCGGGCAATCCCGGTGACAAGAACAAAGAAAACTAGAAATAGATTCACATTACCTCCTGTTCTCTATTTACGAAGTGACTCGGGACAATTAAACGATTTCCCTGAACTATGCACCAGTATGAGATTCGTTTGTCTCCTTGACCCGTCTCAATCTCGACTCGCTCTGTAACCAGTCCAGTTGCTCCAGGCGTGATCGAAGACTTCTTTCTAAAGTCTTCCTTGGTCTTTTGTTTATCTGGATCCCATAGCTTGACGTGTTCTCTGTGACCGTAGGGCATTTCAATTCCCTCGCAGTCCCAAGGTTTAAAAATTACAAGATCACCAATTTTTACTCTATCATCCATCTTCTCTCCTAATGTACTGTGTTCTGCACCAACCGAGCTTTCCATCTAGCAAGATCTTGCAGAGTTCTTTGGTTCCAAGGAAGTAGTCAATGAAATAGACGATCTTTCTGCTTTCGATGTAGACGGCATTTCCTACTTCTTTTTTGTCTTCAAACAAGATCACCTGCACGCAGGTCCCAGCGGGCGGATCTAGAACAGCAAGATCTCCAGGTGCTATATTCTCTACCAGCTCTATCAACTTATGATCTCTTTGACAGAGTCAACAGAGACCACGGTTCGCTTGCCTCTTGCAAGGACCAGTAGAGCGGGATCGTAGAACTCGTGGCTCCCTTCTTCAAGGGTCCGCGTCACTGTGATCCTGTCAAGGACCATGCAGACCTCACCGCTTAGGGCGTCTAGTCCATTTCTATCTTCTCGGATCTTTACTAACATGCCGGACTTGATGTTCTTAAAGTCGCACATCACAACCTTCTTATCTAGCATTGTAGTGCCTCCAGCGAATAAGATAGGGGTGCTAGTTCTACTTAGCGACAGCCTCATGACGCCACTTTCCGTGACCTTCGTCGCAGAAGCACTCTTCTTGAGCTCCCATGAGCGGAGTGATAGACCTTGCCGGAGAACACTTCGCCTCACAGCTGTCTGTAAACTCCATGCTCTTTCCCACGTAAGTGAGAGATAGCAGAGCAAAGAATGCAAGCATCAGAAACAGGAAAGAATCTAGGATCTTCTCTGCGGACATGTCTTTAAAGTTCATATTTCCTCACTTGATCTTTCGAATCCATCGACGTGGAAGAACGACCAGACTACTGTTCCAGTTGCACACGGCTTCGTCCTTGTTCACATAGGATACCACAAGAACAATTGAGTTCACGGGAACTTTAGTCTGATTCCTTAGAAGAAGACGTCTGATCTCATGGAGCAGAGCCTCTGGACCTACAGGCTCAACAAAGACACCAATGTCGCCCGGTTTAGAGCACATAAACTTGATCTGAAACCACTTCTTGGCGACATCAGATGCGTAGGGTCCAAATGCAAAGAAAGCACCTGCCACAAATGCAATCGCCATTGCGACTACAATGAGAGCACTCATAGTGTGATGATGTTCCCGTTGCTAGTCACAACGCCCCACTTGCCGTCATCCACGCAGGACCCATTGCTGAATATCGTCTCCATTCCGTGGACAGTGCGAGTTCCAGCATTTCTAATTTCCTTGTAGCTGTGGATATGTCCGAAGCAGACAAGGCGTGGAGCAACTCTCGTGACAGCTTTCATCAGAGCGGAATCACCACAGAGATTGTATTCATGAGCCCTGTCGATCGTAGCGTCAAGAACACCATACGGAGGACCGTGAGTGACGATCACGTCAATTCCCTGTGGGATGGTGTCCCAGAGTCGGTTGATCGTTCCTCTGTCCTTCATGAAAGACCAGTCACCATAGCGTGGTGTGTAAGGTGCGCCCCAGAATCGGAGGCCAGCAATCACACGCTCTTCGCAATAGAGGTAGTTGATCTTTCTGCTTTCAATGAAGTCTGCCTTGATTAGGCCCTTCTCAATTGAAGTGTCGTGGTTTCCAGCGACAAAGACCTTGTTTGGAATCGGTAGAGATGCAAACCAGTCAATGAAGGCCCGCATCTCTGACTCATTTCTATACGGGTCTTTCCAGTTAGAGGCATCACCACTGTGAATTACGATGTCCACATCCTGGGGAACTTCAAGTTGCCCCTGATTCATGTGCGTGTCAGAGATGTGCCAGATCTTCATCTTTACCTCAAGAATATTATAACCATCATCTCGAGGTCCTTCACGGGTGTGATCCTATTTTCTTGGACTGATCACCAGATGCCGTCTTCAATGTGCCATGTCTGGACTAGCTCTCGATGCACATCACGTCGCCACTCACAAACCCGGCAGAGCTTGTCGTGCCTGCACTCGTAAGTACCTTCTCCGGGTCGAGACACGAGACATGGAGCCATCTGGATCTGTCCAGTTAGGAACTTGATAACATTGTCTCGATCGAAGATGTCGTGCCATGTGGGATCGTCGATCTCATCAGTTGGTTTCACCGATTATCTCCGCTACCGCCCAAGACACCGCGTTCCGCTCGCGACCGGAGTTTTGCCACGTTAGCTGCAGCAACTTCCTCCAGAGTCACACCCAGATCGGATGCCAGTGCAGCGAGGTACCACATGACGTCGCCTAGCTCCTTCTTCAAGCCCTCAGCGTCGAGCTTTCCGTCTCGCACCATCTTCTTCACCTTCTCAGCAACCTCACCGGCCTCACCCGTCAGGCCTAGCGCGGGGTATACAAGACGATACTCAGCTGGATAGATTGCCGTCTTCTTTGCTTCTTCCTGGTACTCATTAAATGTCATGGTTGTATTATTGTCTCGCGTGAGAATCTTTACAATTACCAAGACTTTATAACAGTCGGTTCACCTGCAGGTATTTGAGCAACCCACTCATTGCAGAAATTAAAAATCTGCCCCATCGTGTCTGCCTCCACCTCGACAAGGCCGATTTGCCCTTGAACAATCGCGCGCTTAATTTCGTCCCACGTGATGTCATTTAAAATGATTGAAGCAAAAATATCGTAGATCATGTCGAACTGCATGTCAGCCTTCTTGATGGCTACATTCTTGCGAACTAGATAGCCGTGGACTTTCAAAATCATTCGGCCGACCCACGGATTATCTTCAATCCACTTGCCCGCGCCCCTGGGGTAGCCTAAGCTCTCCAAAAAGTCACGACCAGCGGCGTGCCCAATAATGTCATGAGCGATCCATTCCGTCGAAGAAAAATCGCCGGGATAGGGAGACGATCCAATAACGACTATCTTTGAATTTGCAGGGTAACCCTTGGACGCAACCCATTCCTGAAATGCCAGGTTTTTGATGTCTTCAGGCTCAATCTCTGCGTTGTTTACAGCAATAAAAACCCAGTCGTCTGCAGTTTTGGAAAATATTTCCTTGATGTCAAGAACAAAGGCGGGATCTTGTGCCTGATGGTATGCGATGCTTGGCTTGATCTCGCCTCTTCGAGAAGCAAGATCTTGAGGTGAAAAATCAAATGCATCAAATGAATGCAATGCACGATTGACGATAGGAAGACCTCTTGAGTCAACTCCTTCGTTGATGTATCTTCGCCAGCTCTCAAATAGAGATTTCATCATCATGCATCACACCTTTTGATAGGTCTAATTAGGCATCGCTCTGTTCCAGCAAAGCATGGTACTCCTTTAGCGTGAGCGTTGCGGAGTTCTTTCCCTTGAAGAGCCGTCGCGGGTTCTGACAGAGGTGACAGTTACAGCCGAACCTCGACTCCGAGAATCGACCTGCTCGCTTCGTCAAGCCCTCCTCGCTGTAGCCTAGCTTCCTCAGGATCACCTTCGCTCGGACCTTCTTCGTCTCGGTCTTGCTGCGTCGGAATGCCTTGCCTCGTCCCATTACCAGTCTCCTTCGTGGTTTCCATCGATGACCTGACCTCTGACGCGTCGTCCCTTCTTGTTGTAGAGTGCAACACGTTCACTTAGAAGACGGACCTCCCAGTAGTCCTTGTCGACCTGCTTCAGGCTGAAGGGTCCGTAGCCGTCGATACCGAGGAACGCGTCATGCCCGTAGTGGACATTGGCATGCTCATTCTTGGAAGCCAACGCAGTCCCACATCGAGTTACCTCTTCCTGGAGGACGGCGTTGACTCTGTGGAGTTCACTGTTCTCTCTTAAGAGCTCTCGGATGCGGGCAGCTGAAGCCTCTTTGAAGTCATCAAACGCTTCCTTCAGGACCCGAATGTCCTCACAGAGGCCGCCCAGCTCATCCCGAAGCTCAATCTTCTCCTCGAGGTGCTGCTTCACACGCTCTTGGGCAGCATCCCTCTCAGCAACCACCTTCTCCGCGAAGACCGACCAACTCCCCTGTCCAACGAATCCGGGACCACGCTCGGTCTCAGGTGGGACAAGCTTTTCAAGTCTCTCAGCTTTC
>JACCDO010421674.1_pt1 | contig 11360 bp, 10 predicted proteins | sample 7446101 | NCBI WGS metagenome assembly JACCDO01 (sample SAMN15323440, study PRJNA562643) | freshwater metagenome | isolation source: river surface water | place: USA:Blue River Watershed | collected 2017-08-16
ATACGATAGTATTATCATTATATTGCTTATTAATAATTTTTTCTAATACTAGATTATCATATCGATCTATAGATAGCATGTATATATCATTACTATTTTTATTAATGATATAAATATTACCGTTATCGTCATATTGTATTTGGTCTAACATGTTTATTTATTATAGTTTATTTAGTTATTATATTATAATTGGTGAAAGAGAAATCAATTTTTAATTTAAGCCATCTAAGTGGCTTAAATTAAAAAGGGATAAGGCTTAAAATATATCTTTAGAGATATTTTAAATGAATCAATTTTTTATATAAAACATTATATAAAAAATAATAAGACTATAAATATTATTTACTTATAAGAAAGATATATTAATATATTATTATAAAAAATATAATATATATATTATATATAATGATGATGCTTGATATGCGCAGTATGTTTGAATTAGTAGCGGGTACTATTTTTGTACTCTTTGGTTTAATTATTATAGTTTCTATATCAAATAATATAACAAATTTATTTAGCAGAATAAGATTCCCAGCAACTGTCCTTGTATTTGTTCATTTACTTATTGTAATTGGTTTCTATATAATGTTACGTTCAGTATTAAGTAAATTCATGATGAATAAAGAAATATTAGATGGTATTCTCTTATTAGCAGGTCCAATTTTACTTGCTTCATCCCTCTATTTATCTCCATATGTTAAACAATTATCAAGAAGACATATGGTATGGATTCAAGGTAAAGGTAGATTAATGAAATCTACATCTTCATCATCCAATAGTTCATCTTCTTCACAATAAATAAATTTATTTAACCCATATACTATATTTTTTGTTTATTTTAATTATTTTATCATCATCTTCTTGTATTTCTTCTAGTTCTTTTTTAATAACTCCTTTAACACTTTTTAGCATTAGTTTAATAAAATATAGAACATTATAAGTTGTAAATAATTCATCATTATATTCAAGATCTAGATTAAAATAATCATTATATTCATTAAAATATTTAATCATAAATTCTTTTGATTTTTGATTATTTGGCATGTATTTATAGTATTGATTTTTAAATTCCCATAATTTAGTAAATTTATAACTATTACTTGATTTATACGAATACCATGTGTTAATAAATTTTAATATCTTCTCTTTTTTTTCTAAATTATCTTCTAATAAATAGCGTTCAAGTCTTACATAATATTTAGTTATATCGTCTCCTTTCTTAAATATAGGTAATCCCATATAATTATCATCTTGTTTATCTTGTTTATCTTTTTTAGATTGTATACTCATACTAATTGATTATAATAATGGTTAATTAGTTAAAATATTATATTTTAGTTTATTTAAATAATTATTATCAATTTTTATAATATATAATAATAAATGTTAAAACCAATAATAAAATCAGAATATGATAAAAGAAATTATGAATGGTTAGAACTAGATAATAAATTAAAAGTAATAATCATAACAGACGAAGAAAGTAAAGAATGTGGAGCTTTATTAAATATTAATGTTGGTTCAGTACATGATACACTTCCTGGCATGGCTCATTTTTTAGAACATATGGTTTTTATGGGAAGTTCAAAATATCCAGAAGAAAATAATTTTATGGATTCTGTTATAAGTAACGGTGGTAAAACAAATGCATTTACAGCCGACGATCATACTAGTTATTATTTTTCAATTGATAGTAATAAATTTATTAATATTCTTGATATGTTCGCATGGTTTTTTATCGATCCATTGTTAAGAAAAGATGGTATTAATAGAGAAGTAAACGCTGTTGATTCAGAAGCAAAGAAAAATTTATTAGATGATATGTGGATATATCATGAAATAATTAAAAAAACATTTATTCAAGATCATCCTATTAATCATTTTACATGTGGAAATAAAGATACACTAGAATGTGATAATCTAAGAGAACTAGTTAAAGAATTCTTTGAAAAATATTATTCATCTAATATTATGCATTTAATATTATTTATTAATTCAGATATAGATAAAACTAAATTAATAGATCAAGTTACTAATACATTTGGTAAAATAAAAAATAGAGATATAGACATAGATAATAAATTTGGTAAGATGCTTATTCCAGGCAATTTAGTTAAATACATTCCAAATAAAGATATTGATTCTCTTAGTATATGTTTTGAAGTTCCAAATTTAACTAGTGATTTTACAAAATCACCATTTTATTTATTTGAATCAATCTTATCAAGTAAATCAGAAAATAGTTTATTTAAAATTTATGAAAATTTTGGATTTATTATCGAATCATCTATTCAAGAAGGTTATTTTTATAATGATTATATAGTGTATGTCTATAAAATTATATTAACAGAATCTGGTAATAAAAGAGATAATATTATTAAAATAATAGAAATATTTTTTACTTATATTAAATCTATATTAAAATCAGATAAATTAAAAAGTATTTATGATACACAACTTATTAAAGATAAAAAAAGTTTTAATATAATTGAAAATTCTGATATTATATCAACAATGATGGAATTTAATATATTATTAATTAGAAATGTAGAACCTGAAAATTTATTAAATTTTAATTTAATAAGACCTGATTATAATAATATTAAAAATTATATTTTAGACTTTTTAAAAAATATTAAAATTTATAATTCATCTATTGTTTATAGTTCTCGTAATACTAAATTAAATAATACAAAAATAGATGATATATTTAGAATAAAATATAGTATTAATAAATTAGAACCTGTAAATATTTCTAGTAAATTATATGATATAATCGATAAAAATAAGTTTATTACAAGTGATTTTAATATAATTCAAGATATTAAAGATAATTATCCGTTGACTAATCCGGAAAAAATAGATAATAAATATAATTTAATATATAATTTTAATTCTAGTTTTAAAGTTCCTTTTGTTAATATATATATACAATTAGAATTTCCTAATTTATTTGACAGTCCTGAAGTATATATGAAAACAATGCTTTATTTAGAAACAATTTATTCAGATAATGCTAATATTATTACTGAATTAGAATATGCAAATTATGATATATCTATGACTTTAGAATTTAATATTTTATTGATATACATAAAAGGAGATAATAATAAAATATTTGAAATAGTTGATATATTTAATAATATATTTTCTGATAAATCAATTGGTACTGGTTTTAATAATACAAAACAGAAATTATATAAATCATATAATGGTTTTGAGAATGAACAACCAATAACAAAAGTTAGCAAATTAATTAATAAATTATTATATGTTAAATACTTTACTCCTTATGATCTACTAAAAGTATTACAAGAGAATAATAATTTAACTTTTGATAGTTGTAAAGAAACTTATAATAAAGTTAAAAATAATGTTAAAACAAATATATTAGTATCTGGAAATATTAATAAATCAGATGCTATAACTTTATGTGATAAAGTTTATAATAATTTTAATATTACAAATGAAATAACAACTAAAAATACAAACATTAAAGATATTAAATTTCCATTTATTCAAAAATATAAAAATAAAAATAAAAAAGAAAAGAATAATATATTTAATTTATATTTTGAAATAACTAGATATATAAAAGGTGTTGATGATTGGAGTATAAATATTGCGTTTGTTAATATATTAAATAATATTACTGATATGTTATATTTTAATGAATTGAGAACTAAAGAACAATTAGGTTATATAGTTAAAACAAAAGTATCTCAATATGGATTTAATAATTATAAAATATTAACTATTCGATTTTTAGTACAATCACCTATTAAAGATTCTGAATATTTATATAAAAGAACACAAGATTTTATTAAAAAAACTTTATTAACAACTATTACTAAAATGACACAAGAAGAATTTAATAATTATAAAAAAGGTGTTATTATTGAATTAACTAAACCATTTAATAATTTATCTCAATTGGAATTATATTTATGTACACAAATATTTGATGGCTCGTATGAATATAATTATAGAGAAAAAGTTGTTGATAGTTTAAATTCTATGACTATTGATGATTTTAAAGAATTATTTAAAACAAAAATATTAAATAATAATAATATTTATACTATATCTATAGACTCAAATATATAATATATTATAAATAACCAAGTTAAAGATATAATGTAATACATATATTATATTATATAATGTCTACTAATTTTAACGACGATGATATTGATGAATCATTTATTGAAACTAAACCAGAACAAGTAAAAGTAGAAGAACTAGAAGAATCAACACCTTATTTACCTCCTCAACCACTTCTCCCTGAAGAAGTTCAACAAGTACAATCTATTCTATCATCTAAATCAGTAAAAGAACATCTAGAATATTTAACAAAAGTGATGATTGCGCTTAATCCACAAATTAATGAATTTCAACAAGTACAAGTAGAAACAACCGTTAAGAAAAACTTTGGTGATAAATCAAAACGTGAACTTAATAAAGCTATTTTTAATTCTCTAAATCAAAATAACAAACATGTATTTCTTCAAAAGAAAGAAGAAGTTAAACAAGAAGAACCCAAATTATCACGCGAAGAACTAAAAAATAAACTTCATAATAAATTAAAAATGACTAATAAAAATAATCTTAAAGAAATGTATGAAAAACTACAAGAAGAAATGGAAAAGAATAATATTAATTTAGATGGTACACAAAATGCTCCAGAAAATAATGGAGAAGAAGGGGAAGCTGTTGAATCAGAAGCTAATAAAAATAAAAAGAAGAAGAAAAAGAAGAAGCTCAACCTTGCAAAACTTGACCCAAAACAACTACAAAATCAGCTAATTAATCAAATGACATCATACATGAAAAATACACCATTTGGTGGATCTGTTTAGAAATTTATTTTATAATTATTCTTTTTTTTGAGTTGTGCTAAATATTATAAGATTAAATTTATAATTAATAATATATGAATACAAATATTGATTTATCAGAAACAAATATAAAAGATATATATTTACAATATAAAAATGTTCTATCAGGATGTAGAACTATTTATGATGCATTATATTTTTCACAATATTTTATCAAACAATATCCAGAACATAAAAATTTAATAAATGGTATGATCCATGGTAAAAATTATGAAAAAATAACAGACTTTAGATCTATAATACATATTTTAAATACACTTAATGATTTTACAACTCGTAGTGAAGTTGATGAATATATAAATACTAATATTAAAAATAATTTTGATTATGCACAAATTAACTCTTTTATTCGATTAGGAAGAACAAAACTTGATAAAAAAAATAAACAAAATATAGAAAAACAAGAAGAAGTATTTAAACTTAATAATAATATAGATCAATTAATTAGTTATTGTGATGAAAATAATAAAGAATTATCGAAATAAATTATAATATGAGTAATTATAAAAATAGTTATTTAAAATTGGCAATTGATATTAATGATAATATTGATATTATTATAGAAGAACCTAAAGTTAATAGATATATTAATGATTCTAGATATATAATTTCTAGATATCGAAAACGATGGTATAATTTAAATTATAATCAAGTATTATCTTGTTATTTATCTTTATTATATTGTATTTATGATGATATACTTAATGATGATATATTTAATGATAAATAATAATTAATGTTTTTAACATATTTTAATAAAAATATTATTAAAATATATAGATGACAAATATCGGCATATTAGATTATGAAGGAAAAAATAATAATCCATTAAATAATAAACCTTATTCTGATACATATAAAAAACTTGGTAAAACGTGGTCTAAATTTCCAGCTTATGAAAATGTAAAAGATACTTTAAATATAATAAAAAATAATCAGGTTGTATTAATTACTTCTGGTACTGGTTCTGGTAAAACAGTATTAATACCTAAATATGTTTTACATAATTTTGATTATACTGGTCATATATTAGTTAGTTTACCTAAACAAATTATTGCTCAATCAGCTGCTGAATATGCTGCTGTTACTTTAGATGTAGAATTAGGTGATCAAGTTGGTTATAAATATAAAGGTTCTGATGCAAAATATGTTGGTAAAAATCCAAATTTATTATATGCAACAGATGGTACTATTGTTGCTAAATTATTAAATGATCCATTATTATCAGAATATAATGCAGTTGTTATAGATGAAGCTCATGAACGTAAAGTACAAATAGATTTTATGTTATATTTATTAAGAAATGTTGTAGAAAAGAGACCAGATTTTAAATTAATAATTATGAGTGCAACTGTTAATTCAGAAGTGTTTGCATCATATTTTGCTCAATATAAATTTGAACAATTAGACATAGGTAGTAAAACAAATTATGATATTAAATCTATTTTTGTTGATAAAACTATTGGTCCATCATCGTATATTAATTATGGTATTGATATTATTAAAAATCTATTAAAACAAAAAGAATCTGGAAAAATATCTGATATATTATTTTTTGTAACTTCTGTAACAGAAACATTAGATGTTGCAAAACAATTAAGAACTTTATATCCAGATAAAGAATGTATAGAAATATATTCAGGTATATCTCAAGACACACAAGATAAAATTAGTAAAAAAACTACAGAAAATCAAAGAATATTAATAGCAACTAATGTTGCAGAATCATCTTTAACAGTCGATGGTATTAAATATGTTATAGATTCTGGTTATGAGTTATTAAGTTATTATGATCCTATAAAAAGAGCAAGAGTTTTGGATAAAGGATTAATTACTCAAGCTCAAGCAAAACAAAGAATGGGTCGTGCTGGTAGAACTGCTCCAGGTATTTGCTATCATTTATATTCTAAAGATGATTTTAATAATAATATGAAGAAATATCCAGAACCATCAATTAGAGTATCGAATATTACAACTGAGACATTAAGATTATTAAGTTTAGATACTATACAAACAGTAGATAAAGTTTTATCTGTATTAGGCGCTCTTATCGAACCACCAAGAGAAAATTATATTAAATTAGCATTAAAAACAATGTTTGATTTAAATTTAATATCTGATAATAAAATAAATGATTTAGGTATGTTTTGCTCATCTATACAATTAGAACCAGAACAAGCATTAGCGATATATTGTGCTTATAGATTACATTGTTCTAAAGAAGTAATCGCAATATTATTAATTAGTGATTTAATTAAAAATAATATTAATGAATTATTTATATTACCAAATAAAATTTTAAAAATTAGTGATACAAACATTGATGTAGATAAACAAAATAAATTAAATTTATTAAATATAAAATTTAAAGAAACTAAGAAAAAATTATCTCATAAATATGGTGATCATTTAACCATTTTAAATATATTTTCAAAATATAGAAAAATAGAAGGAGAAGATAAGAGAAAACAATGGTGTCATGATAATTTTCTTAAATATAATACATTAAAAAAATGTGAAGATACATATGATAGAATAAAATACAGACTAATTGGTGAAACAAGAAAATTTTCAGATTCAGAACAGGCAAATAATTTTAAAATAATAGATGATAGTAATTTAGTTGAATTAAATTCATTAAACATAGATTATAAAATATTATATGCACTTAAATTTGGTTATAAATATAATTTAGGATTTTATAATGATAAAAATAAATCATACAGAACTTTATATTCTGAAGATAGAGTTAATATAGCAAAAGATTCTGTTTTATGGAATGCTGATAAAAATATATTTTATTCTGAATTATTTATTTCTGGTGGTAATAGCAATCTTAATATAGTTAGTGTTATTCCAAAGAAAATACAATTTTAATAAATAAATTATTAGTTATGTGCGAAATATATATAAATATTTAATAATAATTATTTATATATGTCAAAAGAAAATTCTGTTAAATTCGAACCAGTTTTTAGATTAAAACCATATCGTAATGATGAGAATAAAGCTGTTTGTGATATAAAACATGTTGGCTATATATCTCCTACAGATAATTTAGGTGATGAACCGATTCCTATAGAAACAAGTGCCGAAGAGAAAAAAGCACTTGGCGCGAATACTCATTATATGGGTAAGATTAATGGTTATGATATTACAGTAAATGCTTATCGTAATAATATTACAGGTAATTATATGGTTTCTACTAAAAATTTACCAGTTATGTCACTTCAATTTATGTATTCTAAAAATATAGTTACTGGTTTTCTATTTAATATATTTATTTATCTAGTAATTGATTCTGAAGAAAATCCACATCTTAAAAATCCGCAATCATATGTTGGTGCTCGTGTATATGGTAAGTATGTAATGATGATTGATTGTGATAAAGAATTAATAGATAATATGAATACTTTACTAGATGATAAATTAGAAGAATATGCTATGGAAGATATTGCAAATGATATGAGTAACCAAGATGATAGTAATCTAACAGATGAAGAATTAGTTAATAAAGTTAAACAAAACATAGAAGAAAAAAAAGAATTCTATAGTAAATTATTAAAAGGTGTAGAAGTAAGTAATTATAAAAATATTCAAAAATTTGCCGAAGAACATTTAATTCCATTATATAAAAATAAACATATAATAGGTTTACTAAAATTTGCATTAGATATACGAAATAAAAAACGTATTAAAGAATATGGTAGTTTTCAAGGAGAATATAAAATACCAGAAAGAGTATTAAAATTATCTGATTATAAAAATAATCCAGAATTAATTGATAAATATTTTGGCATCGAAGACGGAGATAGTGATTAATTTAGTTTTTTTGCATGCGAAAGAATTCGTTTATAAAAATATTTTAATAGTATATACTAAAATGTTTTATATAATATCTAGTAGAATTCCACTTATTTCTTCAGATAATACGAATAGAAAATACTTCAAATTATTTGTAACTGGATCCATATTTTATGTATTAATTCATTATTATTTAAACAAAGATGTTCGATTTGGATTAGTTGAAAAATTCAGAAAGTTTATTTATCAAGTTATGGCTGTAGATCTTGCTATTGCTTGTATTTTATCAAAATATATAAGAACATCTAAACCAAAAGAAAAAGAAGAAGATAGTGACAGTGAATCTTCACAAGTTTGTCCAATTAAAAAAGACCAACATGTAAATAATCCTGCTCAATTAACTAACGAATTAGAAGAACAACGTAGATTATTTTTAGAAGAACATCAACGTAGAATAATGGAACAAAGAATGATGGAACAAAGAATAATGGAACAACGAATGATAGAACAAAAAGCAGCAGAACAAAAGGCAGCAGAACAAAAGAAATCTAAAAAATCTGAAAAAGATAGTGATAGTGACAAATCTGAAAAGTCAGAAAAATCAAGTGTTAGTGAAAAATCTGAAAAATCAGCTAAACGTCAAACTAAAAAAACAAAAGAAGTTGCTAAACCATCAAAACCAGCTAAACCAGTTGAAGTAACTGAAGATGCTAACACAGAATCAGATCTTCCAATTTATAACTAAATAAATATTAGTTAACTTAAATAAATGTTAATAAATAATAAATATAAAAGAATATATTTATTATGGATTTTGAATTAACACCTAGTTCGCCTGATAACAATATTGATGATTTTTTATCAAAAATTAAATCAAATCCTAATTTTAATAATATAAATATTTCACGAGAAAACTATAATTTAATAACTAGTGTAAATATTAATGAAAATATTAAATTAGTAGGTATAATAAAACACGATGTTTTTGATTTATATGTTTGGTTAGAAATAAAAAACAATATTGTTCTTATTGGACTTCAAAATTTACCTGTTAAATCATGGTATAAAGTTAAAAAAGATAGTGAAATAAAATTACTGATTGATTATTTTGATAATAGAGATAAAATTTATTATAATACTCATAGATTCTATTTGAATAGCAATTATAATTTTAATAGTCTTATTAATTACATTAAAAACTCACAATATACAACTAATTATATATATGTTAATGAAAGAGATGAAGTTGATAAAATTAATAATGATAAATTTACAGATTTAGATCATGCAAATATAATGACTGAATTATTAAGCTCTAATGTAGATGAATTTTATATATACACTAAATACTCTAATTCAAAAATTAGATTTGAAAATCATAATGGTTTTATTATTGTTGAATTAAATTATAATCAAATAAAATTAAGAAATAGATATGATCCATTTGATAAATTTTTACCATTTGATATTAGTCTATTACTTAATATATTTGAAATGAAATCAATTAACGATATTTTAGATAAAAAAGAATTAAATAATATGGAAATTGATATTTGTGTTTTATTAGCTAAAGATAAAAAAAATCTTAATAAATTAAAAACTAAACTATTAGATACTAAAAAATCACATCCTGATGTTAGCGATTACATAGATAATGTTATTGATAGAATTAAGTCTGATGAAATATTTATACAAATAGAAAGTGATGGAATATTTCGATCTTTTGAAAATAGTGTTGATATATTATTAAAAACAGTATTTGAGAGATTTAACGAAGATAAATGTCAAGATTATACTTATGTTAATGATATACTAAAATATAAAGTTAACAATATTTTTTATAGTAAGTTATTATAACTATTGACTAAAAATAATAATTTTTTGATCTGGTAGAGTTATACCATAATATGATTTATCTATAGTTTTTTTTAATAATTTAAATTTTGAATTCTCTGTAATATATTTTAAAAAGAATGAAGGTATTTCATCATTTACAATAACGATATTTCTAAATATCCAATTCTTTACATCACGTAAATATTCATATGCTGATTCTGCAGTATTATTAATATAAGTAATTATATTACCACTTGCATCAAGTATTCCTACATCAAAATATAAATTTTCTTGCACATTTTCTAGTTTCCAATTTATTAATATATTTGAACACTTTTTACTAGATATTGATGTATTTATTGCAAAATTATTTAAATTAGTTACTGATGTAATATCCCAACTACTTAAATCTTGATTAAAATATGTTGCTTCATAAAACATATATGACATATTTGTTACATTTGATGTATCCCAACTACTTATATCTTGATCAAATAATAATGTATCTCTAAACATATTTGACATATTTGTCACTAAAGATGTATCCCAACTACTTATATCTTGATTAAATAGTAGTGCTGCATTAAACATGTATGACATGTTTGTTACTTTTGATGTATCCCAACTACCTATATCTTGATCAAAGATTAATGCACCATAAAACATATATGACATATTTGTTACATTTGATGTATCCCAACTACTTATATCTTGATCAAAGATTAATGCACCATTAAACATATTTGACATATTAGTTACTAATCCAGTATCCCAACTACCTATATTTTGATTGAATGCTTCCGCACCATTAAACATATTTGA
>JACCDO010925194.1_pt1 | contig 11359 bp, 2 predicted proteins | sample 7446101 | NCBI WGS metagenome assembly JACCDO01 (sample SAMN15323440, study PRJNA562643) | freshwater metagenome | isolation source: river surface water | place: USA:Blue River Watershed | collected 2017-08-16
GCAGGTAGCGTGACAGCAGCATGATAAAAAAAGCAAGATGATATATCAGGACCTAGAGCTCCTTCTTTGAAATCTAGATAGTACTTAATATAATCTACTACATCATTCCCTATGTTCCAGATTCCACCAATAACTATCTGATTTCCAAGATTATCATATATTTCTCTTGTTTTAATTTTCATGACAAAGAAACTGGCTTCACGAGACATCACATCTTGCTTCAATACCATTCCTCTATCACTAAGGTAAAATTTAAATATTTTAACATCCGAACTAGAATATATACAATGTAGTAGCACTTCTTGAGTTAGTACGGTGTCATCATTATTGTAATACCATAACCATATCCAATCATTTACAACTATGTTAGGTATGTATGACGTATAATAATTACTTGGATCATATTTGTAAGGACTAATCTTATATCCGATAGTAAGTCCATCATTTGAAATTCTGAAGGTGTGCTGTTGGAAACGGGTTTCAGAGAACTTCTTAATCGGCGATTCTTGCCATGTTAATGACCAACCGTACTCAGGACTGTGCTCTTGATTTATCAAATGTAATATTTTTACTCTATTATCAGGAAATTCAACTTCGCAAGGCTCGCCTACTTTGAATAATAATTTGACATTCTTTAACGTGATCCAGTCTAATGTAAACTTATCCCATACATAATAATTATTATCATTAATGCGATTAGGTGGTATCAAATACGTTTCAAATACTGAATTATCATAAAAATACTCAACATTGTAATAATAACTATCAGTAAAGTAATTGGCACCAATGGACGAGCCAGATTGATCTATTTGATCGTAAAATATAGTATCGATACATCTGATGGTTACATTAGACATCTCAATCCATTCATTGTGAATTAACCAATTCCAATAATTGCTATTACGTACACTATTTTTTCTATTACTATCGTCCAATTCAATAGGTGTCAGCGCTTCTATGGGTGGCTTATAAAATGCGTACCCACTATCTTCACCGGGGCTATTTCCTATCAACCAAGTGCCATATTCGTTATTATTCTTAACAAATGATATATATTCATAACCATTATACCAACATGGTTTACCATTATATATTGTTGGAATCAACTGAAAAGTATATGGTCCCATAAGTGGCGACAGTGAAGGATCTGTTGGACTGTTAACAATCTCAACATTATCACAATAACCAGGACTTTCGATTCTGTTAATTATTCTTAACACTATATCTTCATTACTCGACAAACTACCAGATATATACGACGAGGGCCATTTGATGTCATTTGGGTGCACCTCTTGCAGGAAAAAAAGGACCAATAGCAACAAGGTGACCATCTCGTCACTCTAATTTTTTTTTCAGGGAAATTTTGAAAAACTTTATTTTTAAAATAAGTACAGTACCGGTGTTACTGGTTGTTAGATAGCTTATTATATGATGCAATCAAAACAAAATTTGATAGAGCTAGAGCGTAGTAATAAGCTAAGTTTATCTTAAGGATTTTAAAACTAGATAAAGATATTTTATTGTAACTAGTAGAGGTGAGTACCGGTGAATCGGAAAAATGGATTTTTGACAAAATTTTTTGTTGCCATATACTATTGGTATAATATTTCGAAGTAGGTTACTGACTCAAATTCAGGTTGTTGAACATTTAGTTGACGTAAAATGTTGCGAAAATTTCAGGTTTTGAGGCGTTTCCAGTCTATAAAGACGACAATTCAAGCCACTTTGCATGAGCCGCGACTGAATGATCCAAAAATAATTAATAAGTCATTGCCATCATTTATCTTGGATTCTATTGAGTCCAGAAAGGATATCTTATCTTTACCGGCTATTATTGATGGATCTAATCCTAAGTATCAAATGACATTTCAACAAGTATATGAAAGCAGTTATAAAATTGCATCTGCATTATCTAAACTTGGTATTGGTAGTAGGGGAACAGTATCTGTTAGTATAATATCACCGAATTCTCTGTATTTTTGTCCAACATTTCTAGGTCTTGGATTATTAGATGCTATCAGCACAACATTAAATCCATCGTACACAATTGAAGAGATGAGTTATCAGATTTCTACTACAGATTCTAAATTAATTATTGCACATCCCTTATGTTTAGATAAAGCAATTAGTCTAGGAAAAACAATGAATATTCCTGTTATATCAATGGGAGATTCGGGTACTCATAGTGTTACAATTGAAGATTTAATTAATAGTGAAAATATGTCATTTATTGACACTAATAAATTTCACACCAAATCAAAGAATTATAATAACAACAGTATCATCACACTTCCGTTCTCATCAGGAACAACCGGGAAACCAAAAGGGGTAATGCTCTCTCATCGCAATTTAGTCGCAAATCTTCTTCAAAGTATGCCATATGAAGGCAACTATTTGTTACCATCCAATAAGGATGATATTGGTACAAGAGGGACATTATTGGTACCATTACCGTTTTTTCATATATATGGAATGATTTGTGGAATGTTCATGCCTCTATTAACTGGGGGGAAATTAATATTTATGCCCGCATTTGACTTGATAAAATTTTTGGAACTTATTCAAACATATAAAGTTACCCGAGCACTTGTTGTACCACCAATTGTACTTGCCCTAAGTAAGCATCCAATTGTTAACAATTACGACTTATCATCGCTGCAGTCATTAATGTCTGGAGCAGCGCCATTAGGGGGTGATTTACAAGAAATTTGTGCCAAGAGATTGAAATGTGCTGTTAAACAAGGTTGGGGTATGACCGAATTGTCACCTATTGGCGTTTGTACACCAGATTTTAAAATCACGGATGAAGAAATAGCCAAAGTTAAAGGGAAAGCTGGTTTGTTAGTACCAGGCACCAGTGCAAGAATTGTGGACCCTGTTAGTGGTAAAGACTTGCCAATTACTGAAGAGGGTGAATTATTAATTAAAGGACCACAAGTAATGCTTGGATATTATAACAACAAGGAGGCAACAGAGTCTACTTTAACTTCTGATGGGTGGTTAAAAACTGGTGATATTGCCAAATTTGATGCTGATGGTTGGCTAATCATTACGGACAGATGCAAAGAATTGATAAAATATAAAGGATTTCAAGTTGCTCCTGCAGAGTTAGAAGCTACTCTTGCGTCCCATAAAGATGTAAAAGATTGTATAGTCATCCCTGTGCCAGATGAAGAAGCAGGTGAAATCCCTCGAGCATACGTTGTTAAACAAGACGGATCTGCAATAACCTCTGAAGAGTTAATTGAATTCGTTAAATCTAAAGTCTCGTCCCATAAAAGGCTGAGAGGAGGAGTCATTTTTACTGATGCTATTCCAAAATCACCAAGCGGCAAGCTGTTGCGTCGTGTACAAATAACAATTGATCGTGAAAAGCACAAGAAATAAATTATTTTTCTATTATTAATAATAATTATTATTACTACAAGTACGAACCAACAATCCTTTTTCAAAATTTCAAAAATCGGAACCAATCACTCCCACTGGCGAATATTTACCAATTCAAAAAATACTCGAGAGTTGCCCGTCCCTGCAGAGTGGTCATGGAGGATTCGGTGGCGCACCGCATACGAATGGGCTCAGTAGCTGGTGCAACGGATGATCCTAGTAATAATACTACAAGTACAGTAGACATCCTCAGTAATAACTCATTTAATTTTGCTACACAGAATGAGCAAAATGTTAAGAAATCTATAGATTTATTGGATTCCAATTCATGTACATTTGCGAATCAAGCAGATAATAGTAAAGATTTAGTCAACAAAGCCGCGAATTCATTCTCAGAAACAGATGAAATGAATGATGCACATCATCAAGGATCCGATCAACAAATGGAAATAGAGCAACCAGCAGAAGCTACTAATGATGCTGCCTCAAACAAGGGCGACGCTGTTTTAAAACCTGCTAAGCGAGTTAGAAATCTTCCCCAAGAATTAGTATGTGTAAATCCAGCTCTTAGTAATTATTTTGAGAAACGCTTATTGCAGATATTATTATTGCATGGAGCGAGTAAAGAATCATCAGAAGAGTGGGATGCTGAAGTCTCTAAACGGCGTACGGGAATAACATCTGGAATACTTAAGGTTTTGTATAAGAGCAAAAAGACCACAAAAGTTTTCAAAAGTAGGAGTGAAATAATATGGTCTTTAGGATTAGTAAAAATAGGAAAAGGGCAGGATAAGAGTTTTTCAAATCGTTATACTGGCTATTTCACTGCTGTTGAAAGACGTGAAAGGCATTTATTATCATTGCAATTAGAACTATCAAAAGATCAATGTGTTAACGTACTCTACCTCGAAGATTGTATTAAAGTTGTCAAGCCTCCTAGATATAGTGCACAAGAAGAGATAAATGATACAGAAGAGGCAGCAATGGATACTTTGGAAACTACAGAAGCACAGGAGGCCGTTGATGAGGATGCGCAGGTAGAAGGAAATAATATGCCTAATGAGACAAATGATGCACAATGGGAGGCTGATACACAGCAAACAAAAAATGTTAGGGCCAAAACAGCTAAAGCTCCAGGAGTTTTATATAATAGATGGGCAAGAAAAAGGTTTTTATACGATTTTCCTGAACTAGGCAAGAAGCGTGACATGTACAAAGCCTCCGTGGAGACCAGTAATTCTGATGCACCACCAAGTAGCTTATCCCAAAATTCATCGCAACCTGCATCGCAGCCTAATTCACACAAGCTCTCCACCAATGATATAATTCTGCACATTCATGGTAATTATGGAATCCTCAATTGGGGTGTAATTAATCGTAGCGTTAAAGGCAATAAGATAAACTATCATAATTCTGATGAAATTTATCCTATTGGATTCAAGTGTATAATTATAGAGAGGGATGTCATATGTAACAAAATTGTGACATTATTATTAGAAACACTAGAGGTAGATATAGATGGTGACGAACCCAATCATTATTGTAATCGTACAGATTTCGACCAAAAAATTCAGTTTAAAATAACGGCAGTATGGGATACTGATGTTAGGGCTGTGTACCAAGGTAACACACCAGCTGATGTGTGGAATGCTCTACTAAATGAAAAAAAATACATACCGAAGAAGAGATTAGATGAGTATGAAAAATTATTGGTTTCACATAATAAAGCCAAGGAGAAGGAGAAGGAGAAGGAAATGGAGATGGAGAAAGCGGTCGCTACTGTGGATGCTGAAATTAATTCTAAGGACTTAGATACGAGTAAACAATCATCTAGTTCAACTGAATCATCTGGTCAAGATGTCGCGCAACCTGAACAAGCAAGTTCTAAAGCGAGTGATAACACGAGCAATAAGAAGAGTAATAAGAAGAGTAATAATCATTGCGATGTGACCGACAGTAAACATAAATACATGTTCAGACGCTTTAATATTGAATATGTAGAACAAAATTTATTGGTACATCCGGGTGTAATGCGATTAATAGAAGGTATGGCTGGCTCATTTGATTGCAAAAACTTTGTTTTTAAGCAACATGAAGGGGATTATAACAACTTAATGAAAGATTTTCAAGCGCTGCAAATTTATGTTAAAGTGTTAGAAAAAATTGGAACACGTACCATATATATTGGAGAAAATTACCCTATAGTGCCTTTAGTTCCCGTCCGCGTGCCCAATCAAAACAATACCAAACAGTCGAACGGTGCCACTTCAATAAACGATACTAGTTCAAATCATCCAATTGCTCCCAAAGCGGTAACCAAGGACCCCTCCTATGCTCAATCAACTACTACACAAGATACGTCAACTGAAAGTAATCGATCAAATGACAAAAACCGAACGATGAGTAAGTCCTCAAGCTCGAATAATAAGACAGCACGTAACGTGACGTCCACAGGTAGCGACAATGTAACTCGAAAATCAATCGCTCTGATAGACGACGAAGCAATTGCGATGCGCAAGGCGGCGATGGCTGATTTACAAGCCATGCGTCACGCTGTACAAGTAGCCAATGACCTAGCCAGACTTGAGCTTTACAAAACTCAAATTGCAAATCAAAAGGTAAAAGATATTCAAATGAAATTAAAAGGATTCTTTGCTGCGTCACACAATAAATTTTCGCGACAACTTCAAAGGTCATATATGAATATAGATAGATTGCACGATATAGAATATAATGACATGCATATCTATACTGCACTGCGCAATAACGCTCAAGGTGTGAAAGCGAGTATTCCTCTACCGTTTGTTATATCTAACAGCGCCGCATGTCCTGCACATGTCATAGACAAAGTCATTCAAATATATCTTTTTTTAACATCCTACAAATTTTACAACCAAAATAATATTCATGCTATCGAGTCGATACCATCCATCGATTGTTTGATTGACTTGGTTGTCAAGTCATATCACGCAAATTCTCGCTCACCAGATGTAGAAATTATTTCGTCTACACAGAGTACAATTTCAACGGATACCACCGGTCTTGTAGGTGGCACTGTTGGAAGCAATATGATATTGCAAATATTTGAAAAGATTTGTATGGCATTAACGGTGCCACTGATCCCTAAATTTGAGAAACATGTAGGTATTGTGTCACCAACAACAACTAATGTAGACGATAGGTTAGACATACCAATAAATATTTACTCGTGGCGCGAGATCATCAGAGTCGTGTTACTGGGGGAAGCTTGTGAAACTTTTGGTCAATCGCTACGTGATGAACAAATCGAATTGTTGGTTAAAGGTGGTTATGATGACTGTTTTCAGGAAATCGAGTTTATGGAAAAGAAAATTATAAAATATGCACGCAAAAAGGTTCGAGCTAATACCAACGATACATCTACAATAATTTTAGATACACCTATCACCACCAAACAGTATAGTTCATGGTTGGAACTTCTTAGCACCGTACATAGTACAGTTGATCCATATCGCATATACAATATCATCGCATTGGCTATCAAGTTAATTGACGCAAAGCACAGTAAAATCATTGAAATGCTCAACACTGCCATATCGCCTGCTGTATTCGATGCCAATGACACTTCGCAAACCAAGCAAATAGTTTTGAAGGTGGTAGAACATTTCTCTAGAAATTCCGGTATTATAGAGAGAGAGGAATGTACATCTATCTACGATTTGTATTGTCGTAAAGAGACTAATTCTATGGCGGTTAATAGCAAACGAGTTGTGTCTGCTGAAGATATAGCTGATGCAGCAATGGATTTAGATATTGATGCTGATGTAGAAGACAAGAATACGGATATGTATGATGAGGCTGTACAAGTCCTGCCAGTCCCATTGAAACGTTGCTACGAGGTTTTAATTTTCCTGACTCGGCATCCTACTGGACGAAATATCATTAAAAAGATATATAAAGCGTCGACGCTATCGGCTAGATACAGTAATTTCAAAATGACTTTTGAAGATATTAAAACGAATATACTTACAGGGGCGTATAGAAATCCTGACTCGTATGTTTCTGATTTCTACGTGGACGTTTACTCTATATTTGATAATCTTTATTATTTTACGTCACCAGAGGGCTCCACTCACCACGACTTAATTGTCAAATTATGTAATTTATTTGTACAATTAATTCGGTCCCATGTCCTGTGTACCCACACAGCGGAGCCAACTATCAACTCCTATTGTTTGACGTGTCACGAGTCTATTAACAGTGTTGAAAACAAGAAGCATTTATTTTGTGAACGTTGTGGTGGTTCACATCACGCGTCTTGCATTTATGGCAATAATTCAAATGTTAAGAAAGGAAAAGAGAAAGAGGATTGGTACTGCAATATATGCGCCGCATCAGACAAGAAGAACTACATATTCAGCGCACATCCATATCGTAAAGCCACTGTGAGACATCCCTCAAAGGGTGAAATATACGGTCTAATCAGTGATATCATTTATTTAAACACCAAAGTGCAATTTATTATTGAATTTTCAGACGAGTCCTCATTTATTTGGCCAATAGAAACCGTTACAAAATATTTGGTTCGAGTCTTTCACAGTTTACCCACTGGGATGAGTCAATTGGACTACAACCAGGTAATTTCCCTGTTGTATGGATGTGATTCAAATACGTATATCCCATTGCCTTTATCCATGCACTCCAATCTATCATCACTTATCGTTGGTTCGCACACTGGTCTTAGAGTTCAAATGGAGTTATTCGAAAAAGCACAGGTCGCTTTAGGGGTATATGGCGACTACAATACTACCGGTAGCGATACAGTTGATGGGTATATGAACGTAATACTTGCCATTATTTCAGTATTGCTACAATCTCCTGGAGCAGGTGCTGAACTGGGCACTCAAAATGCTAAGTACGATCAGAAAATAAACGAATGCGCACAAATAATACATAAAAAGGATAAAGATACGTTGTTTTCAGACCGTTTTTTCCTTGATTCACCGGAATTAAAAGCGTGCATGACGAAGTCTTTAGACGACGTAGTTCAGAGTACTTTTCGACTTGCTAGCGACAATGAACGTGACGTTATTCATGTTGATAGTGATTACATCCCGGATGACTCCGACGTTGCTGGTGTAAATAATGACAGCTTTCAACTTGACGACAGTAATATCCAAGTAATGGATTCTAACAGCCACCTCAATTATGATGACTATGATGCCGATGAAACATCTAGTCAAGATTCTGATGATAGTGACGATAGTTTTATCATGCAAATTAACGAAGAATACTCTGATTATACGGGGAAAGTTGTTGACTTGTCCGGAGATGCCAAGATGGACAGTAGCAACGACAGCCTTTCTGAGCAGTTGGACACCGCAAGTCAGCAGTCATTAAATCAATATATGTCGCGCAAAAATGGCATCGAAACAGCCCTTTCAACCCAAAATATTATACTAGAATTATTTGGTGGGGATAAATTTCATAGTGTGATCAATGAAATTACAGAGATACTGGGAAAATCGTTATATCATTTTGTGAAGACGGGCGGACAAGTAGAATTGTTGAAGTTAGAAATACCCCCCGACCACCTGTCATCAGGAGATGGCTATGCACCACAAGTTTCAATTGAACTCGTTAATTTTATCATGCAGCAAATTGCTCCTATAAACGAGTCCATGCAAAAGCTTGATAACGAGGAATGGTTCCATGGATTTAACTCTGTTATGACTATTTTTGAGGCAAATGATTACAGTGGTGGTTCTGAAGTGTGTTGCTTATGCAAAGATAGCGAATGTAGCGCTGTTAGTCCGTTTGTATACGGTGAAACGTACGAGGAGTGGCTAAGATGTGAGTATTCTAACCGTAGCATCCCAGATAATCATCAAAATACCAACTTTAAGACATTTCAACTTTGGATTCCGTACCACGAGTCCTATCGGTCTGATATACACGATCACTCTAATGCGTGTTATGTTGATAGAAATCATTCAAAATCAAAATTTAATTGGAATTTGCGTAAAGGTAGTATGATTTGCCATGAGAGGTGCATGGAGTATTTACACAATAAAAGGTTAAAAGCCTTTAGGGAGATGCAACGCCATCATTTAATTGAATTTATTGAAACTTACACCAGAGTTAACTTTAATAGCAGTAGATTGATCCCTTTTGGTGTCGATCACAATAATAACATGTACTTCTACATCAATGGTTCGACTTGCCTCTATGTGTACTGTTCCAGTGTGCGTTTTGTGGATAAATCTTCTGATAAAAATGATTCTATTGAGGCAAAACTTCAGAAAGGATTCGCTAACTACATTACTCCCGAGTATACTTCAGGCGCAAGTAATCATATGCACTGGTTTGTGTACGAGCACCTTGGCGACATTGGTCGGATTATAAAATATTTACGCAGTTATTGTGATGTTTCAGCGAATAATAGGAAACTTGAAAAGATTTTAAGTTGGTTGTATCCGCACGCAATTGCTGTAGCAGAAGAAGAGTGTGAGCGATCAGAAGATCTTTGTGAGCAGCAGCTGCGACAGGCTGATGATTTTATACATGGCACGAGTAATTCTTTACCAGATTTTGTTGTGACTATTCCGAAGCATTTTATTACTTCTTCCGCTCAAAGCAGTGAAGATAGCAATAATGTGCAATGGAATAATGCGTATCGTTTTTTAGCATTACCCTCTTGTGTAGTAAAACTAAATGCGTCACCGCGTATAGTTGAATTGATAAACTTTGATTCTAGTCCGGCATTAATTTTTTTAAACGAATGTGTCCGACATGTATATGAACAGCCCGAGTCTCCGGTGTGGACAGTTAAATTATTATTAATGGTTATATTTAATGCTTTACCAAGTAACGCATTTGATATAACTTTTGACGACTCATGGTCTAATGTAGCTACGTTTAAAGATTCGTTTATAAGGGGTGTATATCATGCACCAACTGCTGCGATATTAACCGACTTCGCAATTATATTGGAGACATCTATAAAAGAAACAATGTTTTCAGATAATAGAAGCATACTTAACACATTGCCTTGTCGTACAAGACTGCTATATCAGCCATTATACTCGTCATTGCTTTATCGATTATTCTGTTTGGATCAAGTTCTGAAGTACAAGAGTACGTAAAAAATATTTGTATTTGTCAATTGTTTATATTGTTACTTATATTTATTTACGTTTCTTCTTTTGTGCACTATACGCACTGAGTTGGTAACATAAGGCCGGATTAGGGCGCAAAAAACTATCTGAGAGAAGAAAGTGGTAAAAGACGAAAGAGCTCGGAATGGACTCCAGCGCATCTCCGGGCAGGACCCTCGATGGTATGTCGAGGGAGGAGCTGATGGAGGTGATCAAGAAACTTAAACTGTTTGTGGATAAAATTAAAAATGAACTTACCGCTGTGAAACAGTCAAATGTTGATATGACACAACAACACGAGGTGCAAGTTCAAGAATACGTAAAATTACTCGCTGAAACGAATACTAAAATACGGGAATTAGAGGCTGGTAAAGGGGGCACCTTAAGTGCAGCTGTAGAGGGCGTTACAGATGAAAAAATTGTTGGTTTAGAGAATGAGTTGTTAAAATATAAAAACGGTATGAGTAAATTAATGCCTATGGTAAAAGACTACAAAGAAAAAATTCAACAAAAAGATGAAGAAATTAATGCGCTAAAACTTAATACCAATGAAGCATTAATCCTTGAAAATAAAGAATTAAAACAAAAAATTGAACAGTTAAATGAATCATTAGTGGCTTCTGAAAAGGTCATTACAGACATTAAAATATCGGACAATGAATCATCTGGTAAGAAGGCGGAAGAACTAGATAACAACTGCAAGGCTTTGACGAGCAAAATATCAGAGCTTGAGGTCCAGTTATCTACTAAGGATAATCAACATACGACATTGCTAGCACAGATAACAGAGCTCGAGTCACAAGTTAATGGTAGGTCAGGCGAATCACAAGCGCTCA
>JACCDO012393871.1_pt1 | contig 11358 bp, 4 predicted proteins | sample 7446101 | NCBI WGS metagenome assembly JACCDO01 (sample SAMN15323440, study PRJNA562643) | freshwater metagenome | isolation source: river surface water | place: USA:Blue River Watershed | collected 2017-08-16
ACCTGTTGCGACGGGACCTTGTATTGTGGTTTAACGACGGATTTGACACGTCGGGTGTGGGAGCATAATCATTCGACCCGTGGGGCTAAGTATACTAGAAGTCGTCGACCAGTGAGTTTAAGCTGGTATATGACCTGTATGAATAGAAGTGAGGCATCGCAATGGGAATATCGTTTAAAGAGATTGAAGAGAGTGGAGAAAAATGCGCTCTGTGAATCACCAGATAATCCAGTTTTAAAGGTGAGTGAGTAGATATAGATTTTTATGGGGAGAACAACGCGATGCAACGTCGTGATTGTGGTGAATTATATAAAATTTGAAGGATAATAGTTCTTTTTTTTAAATACGAGAAAATATATATAGAATAAATTAACTCTATAAAGGCGTATTATGGCGATTACTATTCAAACTGAGCGTGAATTACGAAAATATTTATTTGAAAGCTTTTTAAAAGAACAACAACGTAAAAAATCAGGATTATTATTACAGGAAGAGGAATCAAAACCTCAAACGTCGACTCAAGCAAAAACCTCTCAGTCAGGGGATGAGGAAAAAGTTTTAAAAGATATTCCAGCGAGTGTTGTTGCTCGTGAAAAAGCGATGAAAGATGCGACACAAAAATTATTAGCATTAAAATCACAACCTACAACTTGGGAAAATATAAATTCTGTTTTATCAAGTGCATTTTCTAATACGGCAATTACTTATGATAAATATCCTGCTTCTTTAAGTTCTGAATATATCGATGCTTTAGAAAAATTGAAAGATGACTTACGGCAGAAGAATAAATTATCAAATTCTTATGATGAATTACCTTTGCCTTCTCCAAATGCTGATCCGAATGATTTCATTAAAGTTAATATGATGTTTAAATTATTTAGAGAGCCATTTAGTTTGGAAGGTTATATTGAACCTAAAGATTATAAAAAAATCAATGAATTTAATGAAACATCTATCTCAAAATTATATTCAAATGGAGAAAGTATCTATTTAGCAATTCCTATCTATATTAATAAAGATAAAATTGAACAATCGGCTTTTACAGATGAACAAAGTATTGCTGCATTACGTTTAGGTGATTTATCTGTAAAAACCTTACAAATGCCTAATAGTAATTATAAATTTGAAAATGCAATATTACAAGACGACATTGAAACGGGTAAATTAAAGAATTGGCGTTATTTATCTTTTTATAATGCACTTTTAGAAATTGATTCGAATCCTATTTTTAATGTATCAATTGAAATTCCTAAATGGGACGAAGAAGCTTCTCGTAAAGCTTTTGGAAATGATAAAAAGCGTTCTATTAATATGCAAAGTTTAATTAAAAAAGTTGACCGTCCCGCTTTAAATAGTTTTCAATTATTAGATCAACAATATTATGAAGATATTGCTTTAAATATTAATAAAGGTCGTTTGATGTTATTCTATGGGACTAATAAGGATGAAGGTTTTAATTGGACCCCATATGGTGTAGCTCAAAATTTTAATGCACTATTTTGGGTTTTATGGACTAAAATCAAGGAGAGTCGTTATATTGAAACTTTTGACAATCGTTGTCAAATTTTATCAGATGAATTTCGTAAAAATTATTACAGTACCTCCCAAGATATGTATATGAAACAATTGCAAGAAATTAGAGAACAACTAATGACGGCTGATCTACAACTTGCCACAGGCGAGACCTTAACTGACGCAACTGTCCAAATGTACCCTAAAGATATTTTTAAAAAGTTAGAAGAGCTCGACCTTCAAGAATTAACACATGAAGATATTGAAAGCAAACTTAAAGATTACTTAGGTAATACTTTTGATGAATTTGAATTACAACAATTTATACAATTATTACAGTTAAAAAGAACTCAAAATGTAATAGGAGCATATAGTTTAAAATATTCTTCTGAATATTCTTTAAAACCTGAATACGCAAATATTGCTAGCAATTCTGATGAAGCTACACTTAATCAAGCGCTTAATGCATTAGATTTAACCCCAATTGAAAAAGATTTAATTAAACCTATTATTAAAAATGCAGAAAATGCTCCGGGTCGTTATCTTACTAAAACAGAATATGACACATTACTCAGTAAAAGAGACGGGACCGTTTATAATAAATTTTACATGAGAACGAGTTGGAGATCTGATGAAAATGAATCTGCGTCAAATGAAAATCAAAACGTTGATATTTCAGATTTATTCAGCGCGTGGGATACTGGCAAGTCAGCTTTAACAAAATTTTTTAGTCCAATGTCGGCAGAAGATTTGGACACATATAAAAAAGGTGCTAATCGATCTGAATTAGCTAAAGAAACTGTAGGTATAATAGGAATGCAAACTGCAGCAGATACTTCTCAGTTAGCTTTAATTCCTTTGCAATTATCAGGGAATCCTTATACAATGGCAGGTGCTACAATTGCATCAGCTGCACTCTCTTTTGGTTCATGGTGGAATCGTGGAGGATATATTAATTTTATTGAAAACAAAACCTCAGAAATTCAAAAAGCATTGGAAGAATTTGAAACATCAGAGCTAACAAAGACTGATGCAATCGATGGGATTATTAATGATTTAAGAAAGAATAATATTGAATTTGCGAATATTTCAGACGAGAATATTTCGAATGATCAAAAAATTAAAATTTTAAATACATTGCTTAAACGTATGAGTTTAGTTGAAACCTTGGAACAATTTATGTGGGCATTTGACATGATTGGTTGGATTCCAGTTGTTTCAACATTAAGTAAACCTATATTATTAAGAAGAATGGCCACGTATAAAAGACAGGCGTTGCAGTCAGGTGATGTGGTACCGCAACAAATTAAAACACATACTGGTAGATTTATTAATTCTGAAACAGGTGAGGTCTATGACTCTGTTGCCGCAGCCAAAAAGGTGGGTGTTGAAGAAAATAAAATCGAACCTGAAATAAAATTGGAGACTGTGAATATTGATCCTGACAATTTTCACACTGTGACTAGTTTTATACCTACAAAAAGTAATCGGTATAAAGCATATATTATGGGTGCAATTGATACAGCAATTGAAAAAATTTATACGACTTTATTTTTACCATTTCGAGAATTAGGAGGTGAAAAATTATATACCGTTAAGAATGATATTGCTATTAATCATCGTATTTTAAAACAGGGCGAATCTATTACTGCAGAAGAATATCAACAAATTTTGGCAAAACATGGTAATGATCAAGAGTACGCCGACTTCTTTGACGAAAATTTAGTTTTTAATCAAAAAACACAAACATGGTTATATGAAGGTTCTGATGATGTTGTTGTAGATTTAAGTAGTAATATTAAAAAAGGCACAAAGCTTTCAAGTAAAAATTATGAGAATTTAAAAAACGCAATTTTTAAAAATGCTCCCGAGGATGAACAAAGCGTAGTAGTTTTAAAATTTGCTCAAAATTTTAAATCAAACATTACTTTTGACGAGTTTTATGCAATATTAAAAAATATTGAAGACAATCAGGGTGGTTTTGGACAACATACATCTATTTATGAAAATTTAGTAAATTTTTCCAAAAATTATGATTACGCTGTCGCTAATGCAAATGGGGTAAAGATTGATTTTGATAATTTTAAAAAATTATATTGTGATTATCATGGATTAAATCCTAATATTTTACCTAATAATGAAAAAATTATTGAGTTATTAAATAAAATCGATCCTAACAACCCCGGTCAAAAACCTTTTATTGAATCATTAAAAAAGCAATCAATTAAAGCATTTTTAGATGAAGTTAAAACAAATCCTGAGCTTCACAAATTTAAAATACATGCCGATGAATTTTCAAAATATTTAAAATTAGCCGAAGTAAATATTGAAAAATATAGCGCATATGATGTGATATTTCATTTTAAAAATAACAATCAGGATTTAGATAGTATTTATGCATTTCGCTTGTTTAAAAAGAAACAAAATTATAATATGCCAGTGATGGATGACTATGCTTCATCATATGAATTGATTAACGAATTACCTATCGAAGATTATAATACTTTTTGGGAAACCGTTTTAGGTCCTAAAAGATTTTCTCAGTATAAAAGAGTAAAAACCGACGATCAAGCCGGTTTTAAAATGTCTCAAAAAGAATATAACGCTTTACGTAAAGAATTGAGGGAGAATTATAATATTACAGATATTACTAAGTATGTACGATATAATAAGCCTAAAATTCCAGGTGGATATAATGCTTATAAAAAGCAGATGTCGATATTTATTGACGATTTTAATAAGAGTAAATTAAGTGAATTAGATTATGTTTTCTCTCATTGCGTTAGTAATGAATTTGGAAGTAATCCTATATTTGCAACTTTTGATAAGAAAGAATTAAATCAAACTTTTTCTGAATTACATCAAATTAACGATTTAATGAAAACAGGTATGCTTAATTTAGAAGAAAAAAGTTTATCAACAATTATAGGTGGTTTAAAAGATTGGTTGTCTGATTATGAGAAATTTTTTAACTATTTATTATTATCAAAATATTCCCAAGAACAAAGTATTGATATGATGAAGGTTTATGATGATTATTTATCATCAGGTGCCTTAGGCTTAAAAGATAATACAAAGAAAGTTAGTAAATTTGAAGCAATTAGGAATAATTTTATAGAATTAAGAAAAAGGTTGCAAAAAACGTCATTTGATAAAAAGTTAAACATGGATAGTAATGAAGAAAAATTAGCAGGGCGATCTGTCGTTTTTGATAATCAAACTTTGGTGAATAAAGGTTTAGTGACATATGATGAATTAGGTAAAGCCAGAACTTTTTTTACAGAGATTAGTACAAATTATCCTTCAAAATTACTTGAATTTAAAAAAGGTTTGGAACAATGGCAAAAAACATTTGACGATTTTTATAATAAATTAAATCAATTCGCATCAGGTGCAGAAGCTCTAAAATTAAATGCGGTACAACGTGAAGAATTAACAAAATTTGTGAATCATATTGATAATATTAAACGTAATTTAACTAATGCAACACAGGAAATCTCAAGAAGCAATTTTTTTGCACCTAAGGTTTTTAATTTTAATAAGAATAATTTTAATTTTTTACATCAAGCTTTTCATTTATCCCGTATACAAAGCGGATCTTTTATTGCGTTACGTCAATGGTTTGAAAACTTTCAGCACTGGTCAGGCGAAGGCTGGCAACATTATACACGTTTAATTGAAAGATTAGCTATATTACCTACTCCTATCTTAAGTGAATTAACTGAACTATTTAAACAAGTTTATGACGCTATTAATTTTGTTTTAAAAAGTGAAAATATAAAAGGTTTTAAGGATAGTGTTCTATCTTTTAGCAAAATAGTACGTACGAATATATCTAGATGGAAAGAAATTACTGATCAAGTCGTCGCAAATAAGACTGGGACAGGCATGTTTGTTGCGTTATTTTTCGGAGAAAATATTTTAAATGTTATGAAATTAGGTGGTATCATAGTGGCAGATTTAATTATTAATCATCCTTTGTTTGCCATTACAATGTCGCAATATATTGTTAAAGCGGTTATGTTAAATGATATTAAAACCGCAGAAGATATTTCTAAAAACTTTCAATTTAATAATGGCGTAATATATCCTATGTTCATTTCAACCCTTGCACGTATGAAAGGTAATGTGATGCTCAGCGGTAATGCTGATTTAATAAAACAATTTAAAGCCTTAGGCAACAGTCAGATAATGCCACACTTTGCAATTCAACAAAAATTAATAAATACCATGTCATATGTACATGAAAAAAATACAATCATTTCTAAAGCAAAGGAAAATAAAGCCAAATTTAATGCAAATATTCAAAGTCTTTCGACCGCAGCTAATAAAAATAAAAAAATAAATCCTCAGCAATTAGATAAAATTTTTACAGAATTCCAATCTCAAAATGTGATTTTAAAACATAATGAAGCTGAACAATTTTTGGAGTTGATTAAAAATGCAAACTATTCAGGGGTAATTACATTAATTCAACGTGATAATAAAAATAATTCAAAATCTTTAAATATTACTCTCGACGAAGTGACTGCTGGAGGTAAGAATATTCAAACAATAAATCAAGGTGAAGAAGTAATTTATCTTAATGAAAAAATTGAAGGAGAAGGCATAAATGAGAAAAAAAAGGAATTCAGTGACTTAGGTTTGGCACAAGTATTTAGCAAGATGTACATATCAGATTCAAACAATAATCAGATTTTTACACTCGATACTGCACAAATATCAAAGGTAATTAATAGTTGGAATAATTATATTAATAAAAAAAATGGCAATAATTATAATTACACTTTTAATAAAGAAGCTTATGAAAAATTAAGTGAGCCCACAAAAAATAAATTTAAAAGAGATTTTTTTACAGCAATTACTGCGCAACAGGATCTTAATAAAAGTATTTCTAAAAAAATGTTTAAAATGGATGTTTGGGTTAAAAATGAAACAACAGCAGCTAATGATACTAATACAGGAGATTATATTAAATCACAAGCAGGACTATTTTCAGAATATCAAAATATGTCTAAACTTTTGAAAAAGACATTTTATTTTTATGCTTCAGATTCGAACACTATTAGGACTAGTCCTCGTGGAACAGTAGGTTATTATTGGAAACATATTATTGAAAGAAACCAAAGATCAGCAAAAATCGTTAATGATCAATTAATTGATAAATTGGCTTTTTTGGATTTTTATAATACTTTAAAAAAAGAGGATGAATTTAAACAAATACAGCCTTATACTTTAACATTAACAATTGGTTTATTAAAAAATTATTTAAAAGACGCTTCTAAAGACTCACTTGAAAAAGATTCTAAAGAAAACCCTTTTGTTAATTTTGACAGTTCTTCTCAAAAAAAAATATCAGTCAATCCAGATATTTTAAAAATATATATTAACGCTGTAATTCCTAGCATTTTTAAAAAATATCAGACTGAATTTGAAGATGAAAAGAATTATAAAAATATTACAGGTTTTTCTATAAGCCTTATTGAATGGATTAGGGGTTGTAGCTCAAGTTTAATAAGTATGTTGCCAGGATCAATTCGACAGACATTACCTCATATAATTCAAAAAGGATTACACGATATCTCAGGTAGTGATAAAATTAAGGAATTAAGTAACGTACTTGCAAATGCTAGAGATGAAGCCGTCCAACAATTAACCGACGCAATTGTGCAATTTATGACGACTTATCATACATTATATGCTAAATTTTTAAATGCGTTAGGAATATATGAGTTGTTTTCAGGTAATACTTTGTCAAATTATGATAGGGTCGATCATTTTATTGTCTTTTTAGAAGGTGTTGCTTTAATTAAACATTGTCAAATTACGCAGTCTTTGTTAAATTCATTCAAAAGTGCAGCTGGGATTCCTGATATAGAAATTGATGAATCTAATAAAATACAACAACTTGAAAAATCAAAAAGAACAATTATTAAAGATCATCATTTGGACGTTTTTTCAATGTTGACATCAGGAATACATTCTGTTAAATATACGTCAAGTATTGCTAAAAATAGTCAGACTAAAAAGGACGAAATTGATTTAAGCGAAGTTGATATTGTAGTGAATCCTGTATTTATAAATATGCCTGATAATTCCCGATATCTAGATATAATTGATGGAACAGATGATGATCCGTTAGATACTTTAGCTGATAAAAATTTAAGAGCATTAGCGTATGAATATGATTTATCAGCATATTCTACTACAAAAGCATTAGGTCAACTCCCATCAGCCCAAAAAATTCTGAATGAAACTAGACTATCCTTAAATGCAGTAGAAAAAACATTTAATGAAATTTTTAATGATGATGATTATTTAAAAAATCTTGGAGATTCTAAACTTTCTGCTCAACAAATTGAAGATATACAAAATCAACCTGAACCTGCCACTGAACAACAAGATACTGCACCAAGTCAGGGCACTGATGATATTAATTTTACTGTTACTGAAGGAAAGAATCTGATGAATGGTAAAAAAAATCAGAAATTTATTTTTAAAATTGAAGAGCCTTTAAAAATATTGATTAAAGAGGCACCGACATCTAAAAAATCTGATACGTCAGTTATTTCAAAAATGATAAAGGGTGATTCTCAAGTTCAGTCTGAACAGTTGATAATTAAAAAGAATCAAGAGATGTTTAAAAAATATCTTGAAAATTTAAAAATAAATAAAGAGATAAATCTTGATTTACCTAAGCTTGAGAAAGTTGATTCAAAAAACATTTTAGATTCAAGTCAGAAAAATGTTCAAAATTTGCTTTCTTTAAGAGATAGTTTAAATTTAGATGTAAATTATCAAATATCTCAATTAATTGAAAATCCTAGTTCATTACAAAAAATGACTGAGAGTATTAATATAACGTTAAATATGATGCAAAAGTATAATTTTGACGATGAAATATTTAAAGGTCTTAAACCTCTTTTAAAGAAATATTTGCAAGTTTTACCTGTCATTGAACGCAAATTGCAAAAAGTGAAAGAGGGAATTAAAAAAGGAAATTTAAATTTAAATAATAACGCTGACATTCAACAAGAATTTAATAAAATATTTGAGATAGGCATTGTGAAATATACTTTGGAAAAAAAGAACAAAGTTATTCTTAAAAGAAAAATCAATCAAATAATTGATAAAAATTTTAGCACGGAAATCTCAAATGCAGATCTTTATAAATATTTGAATGATAATAATAAAGATTCCAGTTCAAAAACAGTAATTGCATTTAAGTTAAAAAGAGTGTTATATATTATTGCAAAATTTATAATTCCTATGGTTAAAAAAATAAATAATGCGACTCAAAGCAATCAGAAAATTAATTTTGAATTTTTATTAAAAGATTATATAAACAATATTTTAAATACTTATAAAAATTCTATTGAAGAAGAAAGAAAAGAAGGGCAAGAATATATTGACTTTTTAAAGGCAGGTATTATGTCAGGAGGTACTACAACTGATAAAATCTTGGATTATTCATATATTATTGGTTATGAAAAAAATAAAAAATCTGGTAATATTAATAAATTAATTATTTTAAGTGATTTATCCAATCTAAAAAATAATAAAACTGACAACGTTGAATTTATTAATGATTTTATATTTGACATTCCTTATGTTTATCAAATTGATTTAACAGAAATTATGTCAAATAATAAAAACATTGAATTTGTAGCCGAATCTTTTGACATGGAAAATATTAAGATTAAATTAATTGAAACAGAAGTAGATGATGTTGAAATGGTAGGTCCAAAATGGACAGATTCTAACAGTAATTTTGTGAGCTTTAATGTTTACAGATTTAAAAAAGATAGAACTGATTTAATTAATATGTTAAAGGAAAATAAAGTGTTTATCGAAAATTATTCGCAAAATACTATTTTTAGCTTATAATCTTGTATAATTTAAAATAGCTGTTATAATAAATTTATCAATTATAAAGATTTTATTTGTTTTAAATTAAAGGAAAATTTATGACAGCTACTCCTCAATTTACTACCAACTTTTTAGACTCTATCGGTGTTGAAATCATGTCTTCTTCACACGACAAGCCTTTTGAAATGTTTTGGAATTGGTTTCGTCAAACCTGGATTACTTTACAAGATGTCCCGTTTGATCATACTAATCCTGAACACATTCAAGCTTGTCATGATGTGATTAATCGCCATGCCTTACCAACTCCAATGGAAGTTTTAAATTTTGAAATTAAAATTACAGGTTTAAGTCGTGTGGCTTTGGCTCAAATTACTCGTGGTCGAGTCGGTTGGGCGTATGTGGTTGAAAGTCAAATGCCACAACACATTAATCACAATGTGACTATTCCAATTAATGTGTATCAAAACGATAAATTTAGAGATAGAGCAGTGGAATTAGTTAGATTATCACAAGAATTATATGATGACATGTATAATGAAGGTATTCCTCCACAAGACTGTCGTTATTTAGTTATGCATTCTCAACAAACAAGTTTAGTGATGCAATGTAACTATGCAGCTTTATTAGGATATTTTGCGAGACGTTGTGAAAACGGCTTAACAGATGAATTGAATTTGGTCGGCCGATTAATCTTAAGGGGATTACGTCGTCGATATCTTAGAGATGACGGGAGTGATATCGTAGCAGGTTCTGGCTGGTCAACTTTGTTAAGTAAAATGGACGGCATGGGTACTAATAAGGTATGTCTAAATGTCGATAAGGTTTTTGGTAATACTGGCCGTGCCCCATCAGTCAATAATAAAATCCCAAGTTTATTAGATCAATCATGTGATTATGATTTCAGTAAATCTGCATGGTATTTTGAATTACAAAACTTACCTGACGATTTATTATTCCCAGGTGAACGCGAAATGATTGAAGATTTTAAATCAATGGGATTTGTAGGTCGTTTACAAAAATTAGCTGATAGCAAGAAGGTATAAAATGGCTGTACTATTATTTGATGGACCTGATGGTAGTGGCAAAACGACTTTAGCTAAAAATATTGCGCAAGGCTTAAATTTAACATATCATAAAAACCCTTATGAACATGGCGAATGGAAGCATCCTGAAAGATATAAACTCATGTTAAGATATACTGATTTATATTTTTTCACATATTTAAAAAATTCAGCTGCCTCGGTTGTCTTAGATCGAGCTTGGACAACTGAATGGGTATATAGTCAGGTTTTTAACCGTGGTAATGATTTTGAATTTTTACATAAATTAGATGATTTAATGACTACAATTCCAGATAGCGTATTGATTATTACTAATCGAGATAATCCTCCTTTAAAAGGTGATGAGTTAGAAGGTGTGGATGAAAAATGGTCATTGATTAGTCAGAAATATGCCGAATTAAGTACATGGACTAAGAATAAAGTTGTGTATATTAATACCGAACATCGTACCTCTGAAGAAACATACACTTATTGTTTACAAAAGCTTAAAGAATTAGGTATTTTAAAATGAATGAATTAAAAGAAAATGTATACAATGAATTAGGTATCTTGCAGTTGCGAGAGAAGATTAATTTAATTCGTGAAGAAATTGTTAACATTGATACAGAAATTTTAAAATTAGCACAAAATAAATCATATTTACAATCAGACTTACGCAATTTAAATCGTGAAATTGTGCAAGCACAAAGTTTATTAGAACCCAAACGCGAAGATTAGGAGATAAGACTCAGATGACAGCAGAACCATTCGGACCTCATTTAACCTTTGACATTAAGTGTCAAGATAGTGCCTCATTAAACGACTACAATAAAATTTTTAAATTTTTACATGAATTGCCTGACAAGATTGGCATGACCAAAATTACGCAGCCATATGTTTTCCCATATAGTGGTTTAGTGCCAGAAGATGAGGGGAT
>JACCDO010088406.1_pt1 | contig 11357 bp, 9 predicted proteins | sample 7446101 | NCBI WGS metagenome assembly JACCDO01 (sample SAMN15323440, study PRJNA562643) | freshwater metagenome | isolation source: river surface water | place: USA:Blue River Watershed | collected 2017-08-16
GCAATTCCATTTCAATTTTGGGGGAGGATTTTAATAGATTCGTTTGTAATGTAAATATTAAGATGCATTTTTTACAAGATTTACATAAAAAATACTTCATCTTTGGGTACAGGTTGGGGTTGTACATTAGCGAATGTAAGCGGTAGGATGCCTCTGAGCGAGGGGAGCCGCTGTCGTCACTCGTGCTCGCATCGGAGAAGTGGGCGGGGTGCCATTACGCGCTGAAAAACTTTGGATTTTTTGATGCGATGTCAACTTCACACTGCTTTTGCTGACCTCGATTTGCACGTGGGCTTGTCGAGCGACATTTTCGCGGAGCGGCGAAGTAGGTTGTCGGACTTTTTGCATCCCTGCCATGGATGAAGATACAGCGGACGCATGATATTTTGCCGAATCTGACTTCAATATGGGCTCGATGTCGAATACTGCGCCTTTGGCGTGAGCGTCGGTGCGAACAGGGAGTGGCAGATGCAGTGGCTGCGAGCCCCCCGTCAACAGACGCCGCTCTAACTCATCAATATCCAGCATAGACATAGAGGCAGCAGATATGACAGGTGCCAATACTGGCACAGGTGGCTTGTCACTTATCGCATCTGCGGTGGCGACATCCACGCGAGAATCGACAATTTTACTTTCGGCACATCCGCCGGGAGTCGTGACTACCGGTGCTCCATTAGATTGCAGTAGCATTCGAATTTCAGAAGCTCGTGCGCCTGCTGCATGGGCTTCCACATGGCGCCCTTGTGCCTCTAGAGCCATTTTCATGTCTTCCAGGGCTTGTGCAGTATACATATCAGTCGATGTGCATCCGCCACAAGCATATGCATAGACTGTCAGTACTCTGCGCAACAATTTTTCTGCCAATTGAGGCTCTCCAATAGCCAAACGACACTTAGCAAGCAGATGCCGCAAAGATGCCACATCAACGTGCATTTCTTTACCCATACGGCATAGGTATTCTTCGCCCTGTTGAAGCGCACGCACTGCCTCTTGCACTTGTCCGGTTCGCATAGCGGCCAAGGCAGAATCTTCAAGTTGTGTGATGTGCTCCTCCACAGCAGGTGAATGTGCATGCATGATAACATCAGTTATATTATCAGACTGAGCAGCAGTTGTAACTACAATAGGTGCGGCGGCCTGCACGGGAGTCGAATTGACTACGTCGGTTCTGGGCGATCTTGGGTTGCAGGTGACAATAACAGCGGCAAGACTCGATACTACACCACCCGCGACGGATGCCGTGACTGTCTTTGCTACAATCCCTGCAGACGCAAAGGTGTTTCCAATCGATGCAGCTGTTCCAGCGGCCGCGGTAGCTACATTAATGACAGCCGAGCTCACTGCTACACTAATGCTATTGAGGACCACAGTCCCTGCTCGCAACCCCAAGCGTCCACACGAGATAGCGCAAGAAGAGCAATATACAAAAAATGAAGCACTCTTCCTAAAAACCGCGAAGCACACATGGGAACACAAATACAAACAATTCACAGATGCCTTAACCAAGTCAAAAGCCGTTCTGATTTCATGAATTATTAATGGAACTACTATACCTGAAACATAGAGATACACTCCCACAGACAGACAAAGCAATCTGAAACATATCCAAGAGATCCAAGAAAAACACAATTCCCATGGTATTAACGTTGAAACCTGTGACACAGACGTGGGCCTAAGCCATTGCCCCTGCTGAGGAGTCTCAATGTGAAGCTGTCGACTATGTTTGCTTAATTGTATAATTGGCTCTTGAATATTCAACACGATATGATCTTGAACTCTAGCCCATGTCCCGACGACTGCCTCTTGTGCATGTACTACTGTAGCCTCCAACAACTTGGGTGTCAACAAAGGTTCACCACCCTTCCCAAAAATTTCACTAATGCTACGCGCATATGTGGGCGAAACATTTGGCAACGCCTTTAGAAATAGACTTCGAGCTCGTCTCTCGGCCAATTCTTGAGGAGTTGCAAAATCCTTGACAGTATCATCATTGATTTGTGGAAATATCGGTTGTTGTTGCCGCACCTCAATGAGCTTTCCGTGACTCGCCTGAATTTGCCGACCAAGCACATTTGTAGGACTTCCACGAATCTGTACAATACTTTCTGCCAGAACTTGTATTCCAGATAGTAATATCAGTAATACTATAGGCATTATGAGCGATTGCGATCTCCAGTGCATGCCACACACAATCATTGCTATAAAAGCGCTGTTTTAACAAAAGCTCAGGAGTTAAACGCAAAGCAACAACAGATATTTGACCTTTTCTAAATTAATTTCAAACTATGCAAATCAAGAAAAGAAAACCCTACTTTTAGGGCATTTTTCCAGAAGAATGAAGGCCGCAACTTTTTGTTTTCTGACGGCTATTTGGAAAGTTTCGAACGTCAAACAAATGGGAAAGAGGAGGCTCTCTTTCAAGACTTTCCTCGCTATCAAGTACTTTTAACGGAGGAAGAAATATTAAAGTGAGTCGATTTAGTTGTTGAACAGTTAGAATGTCCGCCGAACACTTAAGATTAAAGGCTTTGGCTTTAGAATTAAGATTCTTTGATCTTTTGGCATCCTCAGGCGAAGATAGGTTTGAGAAGCAAGAAAAGCTGGGAGGCACCCAAGAAAAAAATCGAGTCAAAGTTAGAAAAGAAACCATAAAGTGTTTTAGTACTTTTAATAGAATTTCTTGCCGACGAGACAAATACCTCCCTTGCATTTGGCTTAAGTTTGGGTACGATGAACGTGTATATTATACGAATCAAACCCCAATTAACACGTCGTTCAGTGGAAGACTGCAGTACTTACAACGGCAAGCAAAGCATGCGCAATATTTATTAGCTTGCTTGTCTACATTAGGTGGGGCCAATCATCTTTGCAACAAACCCTTGGAGGCTTTAGCTCTTGCGCGACAACAAGAAGTGGTAGGACATAAATTAGGATCCACAGATATTGTGCTGCGTGCGCGTGCATTTCAGGCAGTCAACTATGCGTTGCTTGGTGCTGAGGGACTCGCGCACTCATTGCTAGGTGACTGCGTGGACAAAGCACGTTCCGCCTGCCGAGAGAGCACTCTTACTTTCGTGCAAAACATGTGGACGTGGTTGCAACGCGAGCTAGAAGATCAGCACAAGCAAAAAGAGCAGTTTCAGAATAAAGCAGATTCATCCGTGGGCTCAACTAGTGGATCTCTTACCGATGACGGGCAATGGCAGCAGCGGCTGAGAATGCTCACGGCACGTGCGGATCAAAGTAGTCCACTGCAAGGATTACTGCACTACAAATATTCTGAACCTGCATCAATGACAGTATTGACTACAAAAGGTATATAGTTGGGAAAAGCACTAAACAACAGCAAAGAAATGAAAGTATTTAGATGCTATACACAAAATAGGAATGTTGCTACATTGGTGACAAGCTACGGTCCAAACAGTTACCGTGACCTAGCCATCCAAACCATTGTCATTAGAATTTAAGATGGCTTATTTTAATCTTGGAAAATAGTGAAAGTATTGCTGCCACCGCCGAGGCTGCGCGACAAGGTTGCCGTGGGAGTGTTCAGGGCATAGACCGATTGGTCGTGAGGGTTGGTGCTGCTTCGGATGATTGACAAATCTTGGTCATCATGATATTCTAGACTGCTTGTGCTGGGGCGGCAAGGGAACTGCTCGTCATCGCGGTAAATGAAAATTGATGAGGACTGGGGGACTGGGGCGTGCACAAGACTGCCAATGCCTCTCGACCGTCGCATGTCGACTTGCGCTTGTGGACGCAGTGCTTCGGAAGCCATCCCTCCTGCTCTTACAATCGGCTTGTCTGCACCTACAATAGGTTTTTGTACTTTGCGCTCTGGCGGAGGCGAGCAAAACATGCTGTTGATGGTACCCATGGCCAGACGCGTGTTGATGGTGCCGTCCTCCTCGTCCAAGTTTCCCATGCTGCTTAGCATGGTAGCTAGAGCGCTTGTTTCTCCATCATCTTCCGTTGCCGATGACGGGACTACAGCCTCTGTAGCTGCAGGTAGAAGCGTTGTAGATGCTTTTGACGTGCCCTGTAAACCCGCGTTCTCGTCTGCCTGCACTGCGGGATGACAGGCACTTTCACGAAAGTTAGGATTTTGTGTCTGTGGAGCTGGTTTTGAAGATGTATGTGATAAAGGTGGCTCTACTTCTGGTAGTGAGCGCTCCTTGCGCAGATGCTCGAGTGGATCGTGCGCCGCACCTACGTGCTCGCGCGGCCCTGCATGTCGTCCCTTGTTTGGCGCAACCTGCGTTATTTGTGCCTTCACGGACACCTCCGGCTCTATTTCATCTAAGAAAATGCTAAAAGGTGCTGCAGCTGGTCGTGCAACACCGACGCCTCTTGCACTGGTAGTTGTTACAGGCACTGTCGAGGTCGACCGCTGTGTAGGGGGTTGAGGGAGCCCACCGCTGCTCCATACTGTAGCTGCACCAGTGTTTTCTTTCACGATTGTAGCCTGTGTCGATAGGTGGGTCCAGTCAGGGTTCTCGCGCAGTGAAGGTGCATCGCTATGAATAGTGAAAGCTGGTGCAACAGCGGAGGCAGTTCTGGATCGCACCGAGGTCGGTACTGCCGCCGAAGACGATCTGGCAGGTGGCGCGGCGGCCCTGGTATCAGCATTTCCACTTTCTGAACAATCTGTATATATTTGGAAATTACCGAGGCCGGAAGTGGGCGCGGTAGCGATGGGAACGCTTGTGGTAACAGGTGCAGGACGGCCGTTCTGCACACTGCTATTACTAATGTTTTGCCGACTATTGACGCTGCCGAGCCCTTGATTTCCAGCACCACTTAGAGCGCTGCCAGTACGTTGACTGCCTGTACCACGACTGCTGGACAGACGATTCAGTGCATGTCGCTCAGTGTCTGCAGCAGGGGCGGCGGAGCTGGCTGCCTCTGCTGCCGCACGATCTGCTTCTTCTTCCTGTGTATTGATGAGATGTCGCGCCATACGTCGCTGGAATTGCTGATAGCGCTTTTGGAGGATATCACGCGGTTCTGCTTGTCGCTTCAACCCTTTGGTAAATATCTGATCTGTTAACTTGAAATTTTCAGCTTTTTCTGCTACAAAAGCCCAGGCAATCCAAAACAGAGCCACTTTTTCGCCGATCTTGTTGCTCTGCATGAAAGAAAAGATGTCTCCGGGGGCGCGTACCATATCGGCCTATTGAGCACGCAGTATATTGTAGGGTTTGTAAGTTATAAGTAGGAACAGATGGGTGAGATGAGCATGAGTCTCTAAGGCCTATTACAAGTACGAAATAATAACGACAATATCACAAAATGACACAAATAGCACTTGATATTGGGGTTACTTACATATTCAATCCATAATTTGACGAAACGTGTATCGTTTTTAAGAGTAGTTGAGTGCTTCATGTCACAAGTCGCCTGTTCCAGCACGGCAAGTGCTTTATCAGAAGACGAAGGGTACGTGTCTCTAACCCATTTAAAATAAAGAAGATATGCTTCTAGTAATCCTGGAGCTTGATTCGGATCTACGGTAGGGATTGGTTCTCCTCGAGACTCAGCAGCGAGAGCTGCCTCGTGGACAATCTTAGCTTTGGAAATCATATCTTCGAACATATTCAGATGATTAGCATTATCAGCATCAGTTTCTGCACCAGATTTGACCACAGAAAGCTTCTCACCGAGAACATTGACGCTTCTTCCTCGCTTGACGGGCAGAACGTTCTCCTTGTGTGCTTCCCAATTTTGTACAGGTTCTAACATTTATATTCTGAGTATTCTAACTAAAATACAATAGAAAAATTGCGAATAATGAGATTATTTTATAAGATTAGGGTCTTTTTTTGCATTAATACGGTCGTGTATTGTGAATGGCTTCGAAGAAAGCTTAACGACTCGCTTTGGACGCACAAAGTACCCCATTTTTGCAGAGGAAAGCCCCTTTAAACTTATTGATGATATGCATGTTTCATATCTGATCAATTACAAATCAAGTAATAATAAATCGATGTTTATTAATTGAAATTTATAATGGGCTCTTTTTGGCGTTAAATTTGCATATTTAATTATAAGTACAAATCAAATGGATTCTGACACTTTTGCTGTGCTTGAAAGTACAGCAAGGCACATTTTCGAAGAAGACTTGCCTCTTGACCCAGATGAGTGTCATATGCTAGGAATAGATTTTGATGCATTATCTTCACTTGTAAATCAGATGAGCGTGCGCGCATTGAAAGCAGCACGAGGGCAGGATCCACTTCTGATACAGGCCATCTTATCACGCATAAGTTTATCATCATCAAATACACACCTTGGTAAAGAGCATAATGTTTTATCACAGTCTGACGAAAGTAGCAAAACTGAGGAGTCAAATCGTGAATATCAAGGAAGTTATGCTACTGAACCTTCATGCTCATGTGCCTCGATTGCCCACAGATTTCGTATTAATGGCTACAAGATGGCTCGCCTTGTACTCGAGGCGAAATACGGCAAAAATGCTCTTACTGTACAGCAGCTTCTGACGGAAAATCCTGTGCTTTTCGAAGAAGACAAGGTCTTGCATGGGGAGCTACTTCGATGCATGAGCTACGATCGGTTCAATAGCCACCCCTGCGAACAGCTCAAAGAATGCGTCGGGCATGAATACGAGGAATATCTAATTGAGAGATTGACACAGCAAAATATGTGTTTCGAAACGGAAGCGGAGCTGCGCAGCAGAGGCAAACCTAGAACTCCCGATATCCTCTTCAGAGTGCCCATGGCCGTAAGTCGCAACAGTGTGCATAAAATCTCCGGCAATTTGTTAGCAACAGATTCAGTAACTTTGCAGACTGGGATCGGCGCTGCCAGTATGACTAGAACCTTGCCTGTATCCAGCGCAACAGCGTGGGACGACAGTGATCCATCGGATGCGTATACGTCTCGGCTTGTCGCTGATGGAGCAACCAGTGCTTCGTCCCCTGCTCGAGGTGCAAGCCACAACCATGGCACGCAGTCCCAAGCACCACACACATCGAATATCTCGCTGAAGCTGCTCCCCCCTGACTCTGAACCCACACCATTTGCAGCGACGGCAGAAAACCTTGCCGTAGTCAATTGGATTGACAGCAAAGCGTTGTTTGCCGACCAGGAAACATTCGCAGAACATTTCGAACAACTTCGCGGATATATCAACCGCTACGGACGCGGGCTAGTGATCTATTGGCATGGATATCATGCACAAATCACACAGAGTGACTTGTTCCTGAGTACGAACGGGATGGTGTTGCTGGCTGACACCTTCCCGCGGGAATGGATCAGCCCAAGTGACAAGGAAGCACCTACGATGTCAAGTACTTATGCAGACTCTCCTTTATCAAGCTTATAAATTGTATACAAGTGTAATCTTTCTTTACTATATACATCACGTCGTATACACAGTGGATATTTTTGAGCCTTGATCTCCATCGGATTTCCTCTTTTAAGATCAACACAGTACCTTTAACATCGTGGCACTCTTACAGGAAATACTCGGGCGCCCGTCGTGTGACCAGCGTTTCCCCTCTTCGGGGCGCAGGATCGAACTGCAGGAAAGTCTTATTCAAATGCTCATCTACTTCCATAATTGCAGCCTGATTTGCACAACGATAACAGTAATTGGGTGCACTGAAGATGGTCACTACATTCATGTTATGACTCCAATTATAACCATCCATAACTAATTGATGTGCCCTCGAGATCAAGCTTAGCCCATTGCGATGATTGAATGCCTCTGAAATGTCTCCACCGAAAATATAACCTGCTCCTCTTGGCGAAATGCCCCAACCTCGCCTTTCGTCAGGATCTGACCATAGAAGATCACACATACTCCCCTCATGAGGTACTTCCTGCACTCTGTCCAGCTCGCGAACATTGTCTAGAGTCTCAATGCTAGGGGATAAACCACCATGCAAGCAAAATATTTGATCTTCAACAACTGCGGTGAGAGGAAGATAATCGAATAAATCAGTGAAAAGCTTCCAAACATTTCCAGAGCCGTATTTCCTAACACACTCATCATAAAAGCCATACACTTGTGTAATTTGGCGAGACTCATGATTACCGCGAAGAAGATGAACACGATCGGGATAGCGAGTCTTTAAGCAAAGCAACAAAGATACAGTTTCGACAGAGTAATAACCTCGATCTACATAGTCCCCCATAAATAAATAATTAGAATCGGGGGCATTTCCACCAATCTTAAATAATTCTATTAGGTCATGTAATTGCCCATGTACATCACCACAAATTGTAACAGGACATCGAACAGGTTGCACATTGCTTTCCTCCACGAGGACGTCTTTCGCTTGCTGACACAACTGGACAACTTCGTTCTCAGTTAGCGGCTTGCATAAATAGAGCTTTTCTATCCAACCGTCAAGGTTCTGGATACTCGCTGGCTGTAAATCTTCCATTTGGTTTTAAATTATTTCAAATCTTTTGCGAAAATAACTTGCTGTTTCCAAAAAACCTGAAAACTCTTTCTCAAAAAATTAGTTGACCTTTAAAAAAAACAAAGGAGCTCCCCCCTTCGAAAAGTCCCACATTCTAATGAGTTTTTGGAGATCAGGTCTCACACTTCGAGGCGAGGAGAAAAACTAGGTATGTAAAGCAGAGTATTCTCATATCGCACCACTGTACCACTCTTATTGAAAGTTTAATATGTTTATAACTATTTGAACAAGAAATAGCTCATATTAGGTTCATCAGTTCTGGTGCTTTGTTTGTGCGAATGTTTTTTTTATTCTGAGGTGTTGCTAGTTTCAGATGATCACACTACCGCATGGAAATGTCAGGATTGTTGTGATGATTTTCAGACCGGCTAAATACGGGATACATTTTTGTCACACGATAGTATATTTTAGAAGTTTTGTTCGGTAGATCCTTCGAACAATCAATTAGTTAGATAAATCAAACTGACCATTTTTTTTTTATCAATTTTATTTCCTTTTCTATTTTAATACAACGAATTAACACCAGGTTTCGCATAAAGCGGTCTGTCTCAGAAGCATATAAAGTATAATATATTTCGAATATGGCACTCAAGAGAATTCAACGAGAATTACAAGAGTTAGGCCGTGATCCTCCAGCCAACTGCAGTGCAGGACCAGTGGGGGAAGATCTGTTCCATTGGCAGGCGACTATTATGGGTCCTGATGACAGCCCATATTCCGGAGGAGTGTTTTTCTTGGACATTCATTTTCCTAATGATTATCCATTCAAACCTCCCAAGGTGACTTTCCTTACAAGAATTTATCATTGCAATATTAATGGTAACGGCGGAATTTGTTTGGACATTCTAAAAGACCAATGGTCCCCTGCACTGACTATTTCCAAAGTCCTCTTGTCCGTGTGTTCTCTTCTCACCGACCCGAATCCCAGCGATCCACTTGTACCTGAAATTGCACAATTGCTGAAGACTAATGTCACACAACACGACGCAACGGCTCGAGACTGGACATCCAAATATGCCATGTGATCATCATATTCATGATATTTAGCAGTAGCGTTTATAAAGTCAGTAATGTGAATCACTCCCCTCTGCGCAATGCACAGAGGTGTTTGGTATAACTGTAAATATAGATTTATCATTTTTTTCTCATAAAAAAGAAGGGGGATATCATTTACTTATAATTACTACAACACACATACAAACATATTCTTTAAGGGTTAGTTATTAGAGGGTAGGATTCGCCACTCACATGTTTCGTTGAGTTCTATCCATTTCATCTTGAAGCCTTAACAAGCTGGTTAGCAACGCTGCATCTGCATTCTTCTGATAATCTACCTCCTCCGATCGCCAATCTCCACCTCGATGACTGCTTCCTGTATCACGGGACACAGCCTCCCGGCTTTTGTGCACCTTGCGCTTTAGTTTTCCTGGTCGTCCACCTGGACTTGATGCTCCAAACAAAGGTCCTGATTTTTTCGTAAATTTAGAAGTAGGGGATGGTGACCGTGAATTCCCACGTAATGTATTTGAGTTGGGACCGCGGGAACCTCGCGCAAAGCCAGGTGAACCCACGTTGCCAGTGATGGGACTGACGGAGCGACGACGACTGGCAGAGGCAGCTCGAGCTTCCATCATGGCAATCTCTTCTGCATTGATAGGCTTGCATGATGGGACATGCTGCACTGGATTGGGCTGACAACATGGTGGAACAACTGCGTTAGTCGACCGCTTGAAATACTTGGAGAAGTAAGACCACGCAACTACTTCTGTCAGGTCCAGACCGCTATCTTCGGCATCATCTTCAATGGCGAGCACCGGCATCAGCCCCCTTCGTGAAGATTCTGCAGCCTTCAATTTGCGAATTCCATCTAGACCAATACTGTTGCCGGTGTTGCTCCTACCAACGGTACCTCTGAAGCTCTCTTGGAAGTCTCGCTGCTGGTCTGGAGACCCCCCGGGACTGCTAGCCTTAGGCAAATAGTCGACGTCTCTTAAATAAGGCATGAACATGGTTCGTAAATGCAATGGGACATCTCCTTCGTTCTTTAGATGGTAGGTCTCATCACCCATGAGTACCATTGCCCGCGAAATGTCTCCATTCGATTCCAGCATGGCCTTCATGCAAATGTGGGTACTCATATTGGGATGACCCCTACGTAGCTCTATTATAGCACGCCAAACTGACAATTTTTCATCAAACGTTGCTTTGTTGCGTAAGCAGCGGGCAAAATTGACTGAAGTGGGCTGAAGGATAGGTATGGGCACTCCATAAGCAGGAGGTTTCTTAATGTCATTGCTTTTTTCTGACTTTACTGAATGTTTATTTGGCAATTCCTCTATCTGCTTCATGTTAATGTCACGAAGATTTTGAGAGAGATAAGAATTCTGTTGCAAGTTGCGCAGCACTGTGTGTGTAATAATTTCATGCCACTCAACATGCTCACGATAAGCGCGTTGAATAATAAATGCACATGTTTGATATCTTTGCCATTGCTCAAGCTTAGCAGCAGCTCGACCACATTGTCCTCTGTATAATCGCTGCAAATGCACCGCGAGACGGGTGCCAAACAATTCATATTTTTGATCTAAAGATGACATTTAAATGAGTTTATTATCCGATTGACAAGCTCTTTCACAAAAAAAGATGTTCAATTTATTTCGGAAATGTTGCAAATAGAAGAATATTTTCGCTAGAGAACCCGAGAAAAGGGTTCCACAGTGCTTGCTACGGTTAGAAACATTTTGCTTGCCCGACGCACCTGAAAAAAAGAAAACTTCTTCTTCGAAAACCAGGAATAAGCAGAGTTAAATGCCATGAGCTCAGCTCATCGATTCCCGCCAAAAAGATTTTCTTCCATACTTGCAGCATCAGCATGACATTGTCGTTGACTGGATTCGGTATACA
>JACCDO010752898.1_pt1 | contig 11353 bp, 12 predicted proteins | sample 7446101 | NCBI WGS metagenome assembly JACCDO01 (sample SAMN15323440, study PRJNA562643) | freshwater metagenome | isolation source: river surface water | place: USA:Blue River Watershed | collected 2017-08-16
CGAAGGCCAGTATGATCACTTGATTATACGATAAAACCTAAAGAAGCACTATATTCAAACTCTAATTACATTTAGCTTAGTCTCAAAAGTTAGGGAAAAGCTTTATATATATTTCTCTATTATATAAAGCTCTAAACTTATTCCGCAGATTTCTCTATCTTCTAACATAAATAAAGTTTTTTGTTTTTCTTTTGAATTAATCCATTCACTTAATGGACTTTTTTGTTTTGGCAAATGATCCTTATATGGCTGTAAAAAATATTCTATTACTTCATTGTCAAGGTTATCACTTATTGACACTAATAATCTTAACCAGTCAAAACTGGATAAAAATTCATTAGAATTTTCTATCATATTATTCGTTGTATCATGTGAAAATTTAAATATTGTTCTATCATTATATTTTATACATGATCTTCCATAATCTATTATTTGCGGATGACATGCTCCAAAAAATGTTATTATTTTTCCATCATGCTCGCAATATGTTTCCATTGGGTTCGTTATATAAACAAGTACATTATCCCCATGTAAATCATTATGCATAAACTTATTCTTCTTTTGAGATATAATAAGTCCATATAATATCTGTTTTAATACATCATATTGATCTTGTTTTTCCAACTTCAACCGTTTGAGAGATTTAGGTCCACAATATTCAGTAACAATAATGGTCTCTTGACTATCTGATTTTTTACATAGATCTTTTATATTATCCGTTCCAAAAGGATGACAAAATATCCCAAGATAAGTATAACTAAAAATATTTGTGTATTTTCTCAAATTATTTATTACTTTACCTACAGTATATTCATGAAATATATTATCAAATTGTTCATAATTATTTTTACTACATTTAATTATTATTATTGGTAACGTTTGATTTTGCGTTGTAAATCCGCAATATTTAATTATTCCATCAGCACTTTTTTTGTTTATATTTTCACATGTTAACAGATTTATAATTTTTTCATCATATGATTGCAGAATTTGCAATGAAGGTTCTATAAATTTCTTAAACTTTGTTATCACAAGTTCTTGAAAAAGTGATAATATCTTTGAATCTAAAAGTAATGTATTTGTATATTTTTCTTCTAAATACTTATCGCCATAATGAACGTTATCAATAACAAAGCGATCTGAATGCAAAGATATTTCGCTCAAAATTGTAAAATGGTTAATAGCATTCTGTGGATCATGTGCATATGAATAGTTTAATTTATCAGGTAACTTTGTTTTATTATCAAGATTATCTATATAAGTTTTTATCTTTAATAGTTTTTCATTCTGTATTCTAAATTTACTTAATCTTTTTTTACACTCTATTATAAAATTTCTAATTATAACAAAATTCTGACTTTCTATATCATCATTATCATAAAATATATAGTTAAATAATTTTTTTAGTTCACTTTCTTCGTGAACTGAATTACTTCCTTGATTAATTCTTTGATTTAAGTATTGGTTCATTTAATATTCTAAATTTTTATTTAAACTTATTTTGTTAATAGACCGTGGAAATTATTATTTGTCTATAAAACTTTTCTTCAACATATAGAACGATTTATTTATTGGATAAAATGTCTCTTGTGATATCAGGAAATAAATATAAATATTTATCTGGTGCATCTTCTTTTATCGTTCTAAAACCTAAAGAAGCACTATTCAAACTCTTATTACAAGATTGTATTCAACCTCTAATATTAATTGACGATACTCATGACACAATTAAAGGTCTTTGTACAAATGACAAAATTGCAACCTATTCAACATTATGGTATAGATCTTTAGACTCATATACATCAAACTATAAAATTGATTACTATATTGAATCATATTTTCCAGAAGAATTATTAGACGATCCTTATTATTTTCAAGACGATACAACAAAATGGTTTATCACTAGTTCGAAAAAACCATTATGAATTATATACCTAATTATCATGCCGAATGCTTTTCAACTAATTTAGATGTTAGCCAGAAATGCATTACACAGGGTATTAATTACCATCTTATGGATATTAGACTTGGAAGTAGATTATTAAATTTACATCCAGACGATAAACCGAAGGACACAGTTAATATTTTATATCCTGAACTTTCATTAAAACCAAACAGAAAGTCTAAAATATCGAAAGCAAAAAATTTTAAAGAATCATTTAATATCTACGAAAACTGGCTTTCGTATAAATTTAGAAATTTTCTATCAGAACATAGATCATTTGACCATAATAAACCATTAAGAATTAATAACTATAGCATATTAAAAATTGTAAAATTAGTATATAATGATCCTAAAAAATTGGCTAATATTTTGTTTGATTTTAATAACCCTTTAATACAAAAATCAAAATTATATCAATCCATTTCTAAATTAGTTGACGAATATCCAAATATAATCATGCAAGAATATATAAAAAATAAATTACATGGTTTATTCGTAGATTATTTTGTATTTGTTATTAATAACGACAAAGAAATTAATGATGATGAATTTAAAAAAAGGACTTTTATATGGAATTGATAATTATAAATCAGAAACAAAAAGTTATAACCTTTTGAACGAAATGGTTGAAAGTGTAAATAAAACGAAACTTTATAATATAAAGTTTCTCAGATATATTTCTAACATTTAAAATTCTTTCTCTAAATCAACTATTTTATTATCAATTCTATTCTTTAGTTTATCTTTGTCAGTTGACAAATATTCAATTGTCTCTTGTATTATATCCTCAAAATCTATATATTGTTTCTTTAACTTTTTACATGACTTTATTAGTGTTTTTGAATTATCCAATAAACTTTCATATATAAAAGTCTGTATATACTTTTCAGAATCTTTTATTTCTATAATATTTGTATCTGTATTTGTCTTTATATATAAATATCTATTCTTAATAACAATGAATTCCTTTATCGACATCAAAATAAAACAAATTATTGCATCAATTCCATATTTAAAATGGAATATTATATTTTCGTTTTCTGGTTCATATGAATCTACTAATTCTGTAATTTTATCTTTAATCTGCTTGAATTTATCTTTTAAATTATTTTGTATTATTTTAATTTGATCTGGAGACTTTGCAAATTTTATACAGTCTGAAATAATCTTATTATACGTATCAGTACAATTTTTACTCAATTGTTCAATTTGTTTCCTATATACTTTATTTGAGCCTTTATGTTCTGAATAAAGTATATCATTCACATGATAAATTATAGATAAATAAATCTGTTCTCCTAACTTAGTACTATCACTAGACTCATTTGAATCTTCGTCCAAGTAAGTGATCTGTTTTCTTGATTTATCTTTAACACAAAAATTTAATCCTATTCTGGATTTATTCACATGATTAGATAATTCTTCTAAAGGTCTATTCGTATTACGTAAATTTATACCTTGCATTTCTTCATTAATGAATTGCTGTTTTAACGGAGAAAATTCATTCATAACATACTTATGACCAATATTTTGAGTATTATTATTATTATGAACAACGCTATTATTTATAATTCTTGGAGATTTTTCTAAGGTTTTATTAATAGCTCGCAATTCTGCAACTTCTATTTCATATGCTCTATTTTCTTTTAATTTCAAATAATCTGCTTGTAACTTTAAATAATCAGACTGTAATTTTGAATAATCTCCTTGTATCTTTGAATAATCCGACAGTAGTTTAGAATAATCTGATTGTAATTTTGATAAATGTTTTTCATTTAATTTTTCTCGTTCATCATGTTCTTGACGTAGCTTTTCTAAATTTAAATACTCTAATTTTTTTATACATGTAGTTTGATGACGTTTAAAATTACTTTTTGTACTATAAAGTTTATTACAAAATTCGCAATTATATTCTGACATTTTACTATATCAAATATACCTTTAAATCATTAAATGATCATCTTAATCATTTGATGAACATCTTCATCATTTGATGATTTTTTCTTTCCATTTCATGATTTGAGTAAAAATAAATATCATTCATAATTTTTTACAGGCTATTTTTGTATCTAGAAAAATTAATTAAAATAATTCAAAATATTTTTACCTCATGAATTTTAACTTTTAACACACACAATCCTTTTGTGTGTGCGAAACTTTATTATTTTACATTTGAATTAATTCAAATAACTTTTCTTCAACATATTATCATTTATAGCTATAGGTACATACAAACCTTATATTAAATAAGGTTTATTTTTATTCATGTCATACTATATTTTCTTATTATTATTTGTATTATATTGGGTTTTATTCATGTCATACAATTATTCCCGATTATCTATCGTATGCTGCCGAAGGCTTAGCGAAGCGATCAAGTTTGTCTCGAAGAACTGAGCGTTAGCGATAAAACCAACCTACTATTTTTACAGGTTTGATCATACTGGCCTTCTGCCGGAGTACGAAGCACGATCTGAGTGTAGTAAATTATTTTCTTTACTAGTCCTGGTTTAATACAAAAACAATCGTTTATTATTTGACTATATAACTTTTCTTCAACACATGACTGATTTCATGATAAAGTTTAATTTTTTGTCAATGAAGTTTTCTTCAACACACCCAGCATCTTCGTAACGTCTATCTCTACCCTAAAATTAGCTATATATTTCTCTGGATCACCCAAAAATAAAGCAACATTATTCATCATCACTATTATATTATCATACAACTCTGAATCTGCATTGTATTCCCAAAAATTACGCCCTGTCTGCATATACAAGCTTATCATACTCGCAACAAATTCATCATTCGCCTTAGGATCCTCATGCAACTCATCACTATACCCATACTTTTTCACTATAAATGATTGCATCGCATCCATGACTTTCAACAGTGGACTAGCTGGAGTCTGCACACACTTTCGCACCATCTTTATAAATTGAACAGGCGTACACCATCCTATACTATTCTTGCGATATGGACACAACGATTCATATATTCCTGTCGTACCATAATCTATCAATCGAATCTTAGAATCATGCACACATATATTCAACGGCTTTAAATCGCCATGATAATATCCCATTGTATGTAACGCAGATAACGCCACAAACAACTGACGCGTCAACTCAATAGAATGATCTTGTCCTGAATTCACATGATATGTGTCCAAACTATAATCATAACGTGGAAATACATACAGTACCAACGTGTGCAACATATGCGGTTCATCAATTTCCCACTTATTTATAGGAGTGGCAAGATACTCACAAGAATTTTGCGTGTACAATTGATCCAATACTTCCACTTCTTTCCATACTCGTATTCCGTAGTCTTTTATAACACACTTGCATACTAAGCGTTCGTCTAATTTAAACCCAAAAACAAGACTATCCAACGTTTTTCCTATATGTTGGATTTCTTTTCCACCTTTATCTTGAAGAAAATCCCTGATTTGAGAATGTAGTTTTTTATAATCGTAAATCATCTTAAAGTTTTAAATTTAAAATTTATAGTAAAAATTTCATTTCTAAACCTTTTCTTTACATCTTTAAATTATGAGCTCTGACTCTATGGATTTTGACTTTTCTGACGTTGACTTTTCTAATGCTGGCGTTCCTGAATCTCAATCTATGGATTCTGATTTTTATGACATTGACTTTTCTAATGCAATAGATGAAGCTTTTAACAACATTGTTCGTCCTTCATTTAATAATACTCCTACAAATTTTCACACAATTGTTCCTGCTAAAATGAATCTTAAAAATATATGCAAAAAAGACACTATTGTCGGCGATTTCTTTCACGGCCTTACAGAATATGAAATCAATTCCATTGACGAACTTACTTCACTTATTTGCGATTCAAACCATTTTTATACTATTAAAAACACATACGTTGGATCAGAACCAACCTATATTCTCTTCATGCTATTTGACACATATAATCCAGTAAAATTTAATGAATTCAAAACCGTTCTCAAAAATCAACTTAAAGGGCAAATTTGTAGAAATAAAATTAATAAAAATTACATTAATTACTCAATTGACAATGCTTCTTTCATACTTTATATTTCAAGTATTGACGGAACTGATTGCGATACTGACATGATCCTTATCGCGTCAAAAAAAAAAATTGTTATTAATCATTTCAACAGAGATGTAACTTATTACGACATTATTTGCTCAAAGAAAAAAGAATATACCCACGAAGAAATCAACCCTATCACTGGATTTTTAACATTTGTACAAGATAAATGGAACATTGGTCAAATTGGTCAAATGCTTGCCTGGAACTTAACAAAAACCGAATACGTCATAATCGAAGCATCAACAACTATTCTCTATGACTATTATATAAATAAATGCGAATATACCTATGGATATCCTGAGTTCAAAAATCCTAAACTCAGTTTCGTGCTAAATAATAAAGGCGTAATCGAAACTAAACATATTGGAAAATTAAATTTAATCTATGATAATCTTTTCCAAGAATTCGTTACTTTAAACGAACTATTCAGCTATAGATTCACCAACGCAAATATTCAACTAGCTTTTCTTAGTGAAGACACGCAATTCCTAACTGATCTAGACGCAACTTTTAAAGAATATATAGAAAATAATTATAAGTCAGACTACCTCAAATTATACAATGAAAACAACTCGACATTCTTATGTTATAAAAAACTAACAGACAATAGATATCAAATAAATGAAAAAATTATTGAAAAGTTTAAAAAATACTATAAGGCTATTAGATAATAGTAACGCTTACACTTTGTAACGTATTTTTTGAAGTTTTCTATCGTATGCATCGCGTTAAAAATTTACCAATTGTATAATCGACTTTTCTTCAACACGTCTATGATTTATTTTAATACTCCGTCTCAAATCGATAGACTTGACTCTCAATTAAATTCTGCTCAAGTTCACATCGGTTCTTCTGCCGGCTCGAACCTTCAGGCCAATTTTGCTATCGCAATCGGATCGTTCGCCGCTTACCAAAATCAAGGCGAATCCACAATCGCTATCGGATCTTCAGCTGGCTACCAAAATCAATCCATCAGAGCCATCGCCATTGGACTTTACGCAGGAACAAACACTCAAGGAGACTCCGCTATCTCTATTGGTACTAGTGCTGGTAATCAAAGTCAATCTAATAATGGAATAGCCATCGGATCTAACGCTGGTAATCAAAGTCAAGGAACTCATGCAATATCAATCGGTACAAACTCAGCTTATCAAACTCAAGGCCAATACTCAATCGCTATCGGACAAGAATCTGGCCATACTTATCAAGGTGTTAGATCAGTTGCTCTTGGTTATCTTGCTGGAAGAACTTCTCAAGGTTATAACTCCATAGCAATCGGTCCGTCCGCAGGTTATCAAAATCAAGGTGTAACTAGTATCGCAATCGGTTCTAGCGCTGGTTATCAAAATCAAGGAGAATCATCTATCGCTATTGGCACAAGAGCTGGTAAATACGCAGATTCTAACACTATATCCATTGGAAAAGACACTGCTTCTAATTCTACTAGCCAACTTCCTTCTGGTTGTACTGTAATTGGTACAGGATTTGACCAAACTTCAACTTTTGGATCTAACCAAAACGCACTTTTCATCAAACCTATACGCACTGTTAATAATATTACTGGACTCAAACAACTATATTACGACCCAGTTTCTGGAGAAATTGTTTTTTATTCGCCATAGACTCATTTAAAGATTTACGACTTTGTTATAAAATGATTGCTATCATATTTTTATTATTATTCGCGAACTGCATTGCACAACCTTCTATGATATTTAATGTTAATAGACACTCTGTCAGAGAACCCAGAGACTCGTCACCTCATGAAGGTGGAGCTCAATTACTAAACAGTGCATATGATAGACTTTATAACAAAGGTAAACACCTACGTACAGTTTATCCACATCTTTTATCTAATAAATATATCACAAATGAAATAAGAACTATTTCAAGCTCTTGGGATAGAACTATCAGTACTGCTCACGGAATTCTCGCAGGATTATACCAAACAAATGATACTCGTAATTTTCCTGTATATTCTACACCTGTAGAGTTTGATTATAGTATTTATAACTACGATAAATGTCCTAATTATGATTCAACTTGGAATGACTTCCAAAAAACACAAGAATGGAATCAGCAAGTAATTAAATACTCTAATCTAACCAATTATCTAAATAACTTATTACGTCCTAAAGGTGGTATAACTCTTGCCAATATATTCTCTACTTGGGACTTATACTGGATTCAACAAAATCGTCCTGAAGTTGGACAATTATCCACCCCTATCGACGATTATACTTATAACATGTTATCACATGCCACAAATTGGGTTGAAACAACCAAATACTCTGCAAGAATTAGCGGGAATTATCTTGGTTCGTCATTGCTAAACGAAATAAAATATCGCATGGACATGTTTAAGTCAAAAAATCCTGTATTTAGTCATAAATGGATTTCTGCTTCAGCTCATTATGCTACTCAACTAAACCTTTTGGCAACTTTAGGCTACAATGGCATCGTTTCTAAATCAATCCCTGACTATAATAGTATTATCACGTTTGAACTTCATAATCGAACTAACGACCCAGTCAACTTTTCTAGCGGATGGAGCATTAAAATCAAATATTGGGATGGATTACCAAACGATAACTACATACCAATTGTGCTTGCAGATTGCCAGGAAGGACAAGACTGTGAAATCGATTATAACGTGTTCTGGTCCATGTATAAAACTAAAGATCTTGAACAATGGTGCAAAGATTGTAATAACGTACAACAGTTATGTTTAGGTTTTAAAACTTCACAAATTATTAATAATGGTGCTATTGATACTAACAATCATATTCAAATCGCTATATTAGTCATTGTATCATTCCTAACATTAATTTCCATTATAGGTATTACAGCTCTATTTTCATATAGTAGAAAAAACATATTTCACTCAAAACTAGAAATGAACACCATTTGAAAACCTTACTCTGGTAAAGTTTTATTTTTGTACATACGAATTTTCTTCAACATTCTGCAAAATCTTCGTCATTGTCGTCATAACTTCTGCTTTTGCATATACCATCAACACAACTAAAATAAATCTTATCATACTTAAAATGCTTTATTTCATCATCCCTTGTTTCAACTATAATGTGATCACTATTTATTGAAATAAATCTGCTGATAACATAATAATCGCTTTTACCACCTTCATACGAAAATTTTATATGTACCAGTCTTCCTTCTTGAAGACCCTTTATATATCTATCAAAGTACGTCTGGAATTCGTATGGCATTTTTACTTCTGATCGCTGACAATCATTCGCGTTAACTGCTATCTCTTTCGTCATATCTGAAGTACAATCCACAAGTATATAAATTTCTTGAGAAATTTTACGTTTTTTCCCTTTCACGTTCTGTGCGGGAGTCTCTAACGAATATTCTCTGAGTACGTAGTGCAATCTATTATCGAAGTTTACAAACATTTTTATCGATATTTAAAAATTATATTTATATCATTTTAAAATGCCAACCATCTTATCCGAAGATAACATCACTTTTTTAAAACGATTCATCAAAAGTTATCTCAGTCATTGGGTTTATCCTTTCCTTATGGAATACAATAAACGTGAAAATAATCCTTATAGACTAGTTATTTCTGGTGGTGACGCTATTTATTACTATATAAATGATGAAAACCTAAACACAAAAGATTTCGACCTTAAAATTATCTTCGCTGATTTCAGAGACTGGAAATATCAAACTAACATCAATGAGTATACAAGAGAACCTAACGACTCTTATGATCTTAGCGTCGCTATCCAATATTTTGAAGAACTTAAAGCTGCAAAAGACCTTGTATTTACTGAACTAGGAGCTCTCATTGGTAAACACATTATTGATACATTTGATAAAGTCAAAGATATCATTAATAAATGGGGTGGAGAAGATGATGTTTTCCAAAATTTCTCTGTTAATTTTGGAGATGAAACAGTATATGAATATCAATCTGCAAAACAAGTTGGCGGCTTTGATAATACAGTTCAACTAACTAAGACTGAAGAAGATGTCAAAAATTATATTAGAACTATCCCAAATGATTCTATGAGAAGCTCACTACTTTATGGAAAAGAATTTGATATTGTTCTCACTTTTGAAAACGGAAGAACAGAAAATTATTATCTTTCTGAAGGTATCTTAGACCTTGTCACATTTTCACCTATCATATTCGATTTTACAAGAATCTATAACGATAAAAGACCCATCTTCGTATTTGATAAACAAAATCCTGAAAATTATTTCGCTATACGCGATGGACTTCAAGATAGTACTGGATTCCTTGTTAGAAATTTTGGCGTTTACGAACATGAAGGTCTTTGTGTCGTTTCTATCGATTTCGTATTATGGGATTCTATCAGAATGCTTAATTCTTACTACTATTTACCTTATTCCGATTTTCAAAAAGAACGTAACGTAAAATACACTCAAAAATGGAGTTACATCACTACTAGTTTATTTAAAAAACTACGTTGTGTTCAGCCTTTTAGAGATGCTTGCGAATCTTGCATTAAAGAAAGCGGAAACTTTCTAGAAAGCATTAACAAAAATATAAACGATTTATATCAAAATCCTGGAGTAATAAATTACAAGGAACCTGACACTTCTGTCACTATGGAAACCGACGAAACCAACTAAACCAACTAAATCAATGAAACCAACTAAATCAATCAAACAAATTTTGAAATTCATAATGATCCATGGTTTTAATCATGTAAACGTGTATCGTATGCTCACGATCTGAGTGTAAAATGAAATTTTATCACCAAAGTCATCCCTAATAAAAAATGGATCTATTTAATCTCATAAAAGCTTTACAACTTCAACAAGACCAAGATGAAGACTCAATGGAGTTTATCCCTTCAAAAAATGGTGTAGTCGTCGGTACGAATGAACAAATTAATAAGTTCTTAGCTAGCCCAAACGGTAAAAGACATCAGCAAGTCAAAATTGTTAAAAAACCAAATCCTAAAGATATCGCTGCTTCTATTGAAGCTACTAAAAAAGGTACTCGTTTGCTTACTTATAAAAATATTCGTCTTCCTATCAAAGAATCTGAATATAATTTGAAAAAAAGCTTACATCAAGTCAGAAAAAAGAAATCATTATAGAACTTCACGAATCATGTGAAACATTATCGCAGTTCTGCACTAAATATTCGGTTGGCAAGTCTGACGATCTTCAAGGTATTGCAATTACTAGTATTGCTAAATTATCTTCCGCAATTATTAAGGATCGTAATAAAACTTTCAAAAGTCTAGAAAATTGTGTCGATCTTTTCAAAAATGACATGATCTTACTTGAACTTCTTGGAGAAACAAAAGGTGA
>JACCDO010420573.1_pt1 | contig 11351 bp, 2 predicted proteins | sample 7446101 | NCBI WGS metagenome assembly JACCDO01 (sample SAMN15323440, study PRJNA562643) | freshwater metagenome | isolation source: river surface water | place: USA:Blue River Watershed | collected 2017-08-16
GAACGGCACATACGACGTCGACTACGATGACGGCGAGAAGGAGACCGGCTTGACGAAGGACTTGGTACGTGCGCTTGAGAGATCCGCTAGTCCTCAACGCGAGGTAGTGGCGGAGCTACGCGAGGGCGATAAGGTCGAGGGCAACTACCGAGGTCGCGGCAAGTGGTATCCTGGCAAGATCTCTCGAGTGCGTCTGAACGGCACATACGACGTCGACTACGATGACGGCGAGAAGGAGACCGGGGTTCAAAAAGTTGACGTTCGTGTTTTGAACGGTCGCGAGTCATCGCATCTTGTTCCTGAGTTGCGCCGAGGGGATCGCGTGGAAGCCATTCCTAGGCATGAACGATCTTGGTTCGCCGGTGATGTGCTACGTGTCGATCGCGACACTGTCGAGGTCGAGTTCGATAGTCGCGAATTCGGTCGTCAAGAAGTAGTGGTCGCTGATGTTAGGATTTTAGACCGGCGCAATGATCCAAAGTTTTCACGCGATAGCAGATCAGATCGAGACGAAATTGCGCCGCGCCGTGCGCGAAGTCCTGAAGACTACAGAGGCAAGTCCGAACAGAAAGAGGATCATAATGATGTCAGGCGCGACAGAGATGAGCGCGATACTCCGCGGCGGCGTAGTCGTAGTCGATCACCGCCGGGTGAGCTCAAGAGTCTTTTGTCAAGGCAAATTGTTGAAGATCTTCGCAGCTTGGCGCAGCGATATGCGTCTTCCAGCGCTGACACGACCTTGTATAAGAAGTTCAGTGAATTCGACGATGAAACAGAACCTGGCAAGCATGCGCCTGCTGGTCGCATATCGAAGAAGGAGTTTAAAAATGCTCTTAGAGCGATTTTCTCACATGTAAACAAGCAAGAGCTGCGCTCTTCACGGATGTCCAGTCAATCTCGCAACCAGTTGCCCAGTGAATTTGAGGATTGGCTCTCGGAACGTGATTTTGGCATACTTGCAGATGCTCTCGCTTATCCGCACAAAGGCAAGGGTTCTTCAGGCTCTGTCGCATATAATGAATTCGCTTCATTCGTGCTTGGCGGGAGTAAAAACGCGAAGGGTGCCATTGGTGCTGAGAGTGAAATAGTCATGGAGTGTCATATGAAACTGGTTAAAGAAGGATTGGAGCGAAATAAGTTGTTGCCCAGAGATGTATTGAAGCTGTTTAACTCTTCGCGCTCGTTTAGTAATGGCTACGTAAAATCTTCAGAATTTGAAAAGGTGTTAAAGCGAATTAGCAGTAAACTGTCTAGCGGCGACTTAGAAGAACTGATTAAGCGCTTTGATACCTCGGATGAAGGTACTGTAGACTATTATTTGTTCATTACATGGCTCTATTCGGGTTTCGATGTAACCACCCGAAGCGCTAGCACATTGCAAGTAAAATTCGCTCATCAACTGTCCATGCTAGAGGCAAAAAGTGTGCAAAGAGCATGTGAAGACGCGGCCGGTCGACATGAAGACTTGTCGCTCTCGGCTTTCCAAGACTTCTGTGAGTCGTTAGGACTCATTCTCTCGGGATGTGAGCGTGCTCTTCTGTTTGCTGCACTTGATTCTGCCAGTAAAGGCAAAGTTCCCGTTAGCGCTATAGTAAGCATTCGTAGTGAGGGTGCAGATGCTCTTTCTGGAAAGAACAAGTTCAGTAAAAAAGGTAGCGGTGTAAAATTGGACGATAAGGACGTGCTGATCAGCACCGCACTGCGTGCCGACATCGCTCAGGCGGTGTCTACTTTTTTGGATCGGAATTCGACTGCAAAAACACCGAAGTCCTTAGGCCGGATAGTGCATGATTTTATTGAAAGTGCAGGTGACAAGCGTGGTAGTAGTGCGTTAAGCCGCAAGCCCTTTCGCCGACTTTTCCGCGATGGACTTTCGCTGCAGCTTAAAGAGGATGAAGAGAATATACTCTTTGAATGTCTTGATTATGAGAGTGCCGGGTCCGTGCAAGCCGACAACTTGATATTGTTTTTGTATGCATTAGCTTATGACAACGACTCAATGGAAGTCTGTCCCATTTTGCAGGGTGTTTTGACAGGTAGCGGAACTGCGACTCCCAAAGAGCTATCACGAACACTTGCGAAATATGATGCCCTAAACAATGGTTTAGTGGACGACAAAAGTCTCGAAAAGGCTCTGAAAAAGGTATCTAGTGGTGGTTCTGGTTCATTCGGATCTGCTCTAGGGCGCTTTTCAAGAGGTGTGAAAGAGCCTGCTTCCAACGCGCTATCTGAAGACAATGTTGCGGACTTGAAGAATTATCTTGACCCTTCTCGCAGCGGTTTAATCGATCGTTATTATGCACATGCAATTGCAGCTGTGTGTGTGGACTGCGCAACACCTACTGAAGAAATCGCAAACGGCAATACAAAGGTGGCAGAGCTCAAGCTCAAAGGTTGCTTCCGTATCATGCGCCTGCGAGGAATAGATTACAAAGGAACATTCGAAGATGTCAGTAAAGACTCTCGAGTAGACATTGTTGAAGATGAAAAGGATGGCAAATCCGTCGCAATGCTGAGTATGGAAGATTGTGTCGATTTGTTTGAAGTGTCCATTGGAGCGCCCCTGTTACGGTGTGAGTTATACTCGGTCATCAAATTGTTGCAGCGCAGTGGCCGCGTGCCTGTAGACGCGCTTTTAGAACGCATGGACAGTGAAAATGTGGTGGTGAAAAAAGAAAAGGATGGTAGTTCGGGCTCAGCCGAAGAGGCCGACAGCTTCGGCAAGACTCTGTGGAAGAAGATCTGCAAGATCCGTGCCTCACGTCGCGGTGATGGGGCTAGTCTGCGCAAAGCGTTTTTAGAATCAGATAAAGATGGTCAAGGACGCATTTCAAAGAGAGATTTGCAACGCTTACTAGACAAGCACACGGACCTCACAGACCCTGAGGCTGCGCTTTTAGAGGAAAATTTAGAACTATTTGATGCAAAAAGTAGTGCGCATGCCAGTTTGCGAGCTTCTACCGCAGCTGCTTCTTCAGCTAACTACGTAGATTATCCGTTGATGTTGTTAATGCTGCACGAACCTCTTCAGGAATCTACTGCAGTAGTCGCAGCGGGAGCCTCTTTAATGACTAAAATGACTCGTTCGGGAGGCGATTCTCTAGAATCCTTGCGTCGTTTGTTGCAGCTCTTGTATCGCAATTTTGCCAGCTCAGACCATGAACAGACAGGTTTTATCACTGTGGAGGCTGCGGAGCAGGTTATTCAACAAGAATGTCCTACAGCAGACTCTGCATCTATGGACCTCGTGCTGGTGGCGTTTCAGGATAGTCAGAGCGATTGTATCCTGTACCCCGAATTATGGGCTTACTTGTCATGTTGCCTAAAGATATGCGTAGTGAATCGCATTGCGGAGCTGGACACCTTGCGGCAAAAGCAGGGTTACAATTTAGTGGAGTTCTTGATGAAGCTTTCCAGAAAGTCGAAGATTGACGCCTCGCGCTTCACAGACCAGATGGTGGGTCTCGGTATTTTGTTACCAGAAACGGCTGTCTGTATAATTTTCAGTCATTTCTGCATTGATAAAAAGACCAATAAAGGTTATCTGGACATGGAAGCTTTCGCAGATGCATTGACGGGAGCCGGAGATGCTGGTGCGGAAGCGGGAAAATTGCGCCGCCGCGATGCAAATGATCGACAGGAGCTACAGGCCTACTCTTCTAATGGGGGAACCGACGATATCGCCTCAGCCATCCTCAGTGAATATGATGTGAAGCTATCACGTGCCATGCAGATCGCATTTGACATGTTCGACACTGACAACAGCAACACTATCAAGGAAGACGACCTAGAGCGAATCATGGACGCGCTGAGCTACGACTGCGACTACACCGATCTTGAAGATTTGCTGTCTAAGATTGATCGCGGAAATACGGGAATTCTTGAATACAACAACTTTATGACCCATGCAATGGCTTTTTGCCGGGACCGCTATAAGCAAACCCTCGAACCAACGAAGAAGTCCATGCATGTGTTCTTCCGGAATATGGATCGCGATGGAGATGAGAATATTACGCACTCCGAGTTTGCACATGTAAGCAACAGTTCCAACTTCAAGTTGACAACTGAAGAAATGAATGAACTGATTGATTATCTGGATATTGATAAAAGCGGTACTGTGTCCTGGGATGAATTTAAACGTCTTCTGCACATGTTCGACAATGAGCAAAAAATGCTTTCCTTACCACGCACCATGCGCAGCGCATGCAGAAAAATTCAATATGGACATTTACCAAATCCACGAAAATATCTTATGATGCATGCAGGCTTGCCTAAATGCTATCGCCGCTCTGTATTAGCAAACATCGCCAAAGATCCGAAGAATTCAGTGAGCAATGTTCTCAGTGCACCTGCGCCGATCTTCCGCCTTGAAGAGCAAACTAATAAAAAAACCGCTAATGGTGTTTCCGGTCCACAGAAAGAAGTGGAATTCGAAATCAGTGTCACTAAGGTCGAAGGTGTGCCTAGCGAAAGCACTGAGCGCAGCGCCGATGTGGTTCACCGCGGTTTGCGTTTTTGCATCGTTCAAACGGACAAAGCCCCTACTCCTGATGAGCCTGGACATCCCCCGCGCTTTTTGTCTAATGTGAGCAAAATGCACGCTTTGACAGATAGCGCGAAGTCAGACATGTGGCTGTTCGATAGCCCAGACAGTCTGAACTCCGACCTCGCGAATTTCGTGAAGGCGTCTGCGGAAGAAGGTTATTTCTACGAAGACCCTGCTGATAAGAACTCCGCACGAATTAAAGCCAATAGTCCGGGCAGTATCGATCAACTATATGTCTTTATCGAGCTTGTTGTCACAGTAAAAGTAGAGCAGAATGTTACTTTAGGACGCAAGGGACCCGTGGTGTCCTCCAAGTCCTCAACGAAGCAGAGAGACAAGGCGAAAGAAGAACCCGCGAATTCCACCCAAGGAACGATGAAGCTTGGAGAATTTTTAGGCTTGCGTGGCAAGCCTGATCAATCACAGGAATTGTCCAAATCGCGCCGTCTCACACGGGGACGCTCGCGGGATATGGAGAGTACTGAGAAAGCACGAGAATCAGATGCCCCAGAATCTCCAGTTCGCTCTCCCGCTCGGGAGGCGGAGGCGAGTGAACTCGATGACAATGCGAACGTTGACAATGCTTCAGATGCTCCTGATACGTCCACCCCAACTGTGGAGTTAACTTGCGCGTGGTGCATGGTTCCCATCAGCTATGCGCTCATGCAGTCTGTAAACGGGAAGCCTGTGAACCTGAAGCTGGAAATGTTTGGAGGATCTCCCTTCGGCATCTTGCCGTTGGACAAAATCAAGAAGCGTCCTGGAGTTTTCTCAGCTGTGCGCAGATTGCTAGGTTTTAAGGTGAAACCAACTATCAGTCTGAGCTTGCGTCCACTGCCAAGTGCAGAAGCGGTCAAAGTCGATACCAAAGATTCTGAAAATTCTATCCTACCCCGCGCCTTATTCGCTCTTTTGCCCGCAAATGTAGTGCTTCCTAGAAGCGCCGTTTTGATGGCGGGTGTCTATCGCCAATTGTTACGCAAAGAATTAGCCGAGCGCGTCACCGCTTATGAAGACGTGGCGCTTCCTCAAACAGGTCCTACCAAATCTCAAAATGTTCTTCTATCTGCGTTCCCTGATATCATCGGCGATGATGCGGTAATTCGTGTGTTGATGTATTTATGGGCACTGGATGCACCCCCAAGCCTCTTTAAGAAGAATCTGCACCAAATCACGTCCAACGACCTCATGCAGGACAAAATTATCTCATCTTTTCGCGGCGTCGTGCTGCGCATCTGGCGTGCGTATAACTCACCGGACGCCCGCCCTAATCCGCTCTTGCCCATTGAATCTGCGCAAGTTGTCTCAGCGCGCGAAGAAAACGTCCTGAACATGGTCGGACTCAAGATCAAGTTCGGCATGCTCTTTCCTGCCAGCGTGGATTTAAATGCGGCGACACTGCGCAACGCAACTGCTGCAGATTTTACCCGAATGGGGGCTATTGACATCAAGGCACTGGCTGTCCGCGAGGATGCGCAGCCAGGAATTCTGAAGTTAATACCAATCAGTAACCATCTGTATTCACCATTTTCTACACAGGAGCTCGTGAATAATGCTTACGAGCGCGTGGAATTTTAGGATGGCACTGCAACTAAGAAGTGAACTAGTGATTGATCTCACTTGAATTGCAAAGATTTTATGTATATATATTTCTTTTCTTATAATACAATAAATATTCATCGTTACAATTTAGGAACAAATAACTTTCACTTATCGCCGTTTCTTTTTTCCGTGTTTTATCGTCTTCGCTCCTGATGAAGTGTGAGTGACTGTCGAGTCAGCAATTATCTGGACCGCTGTATGACCGGCGGCCACAGGAGAGAAAGGGGAAATTTTGTCGCTTTCGGTCACGGTCGCCGCTATAGTTGTCTTCTTTTCGACGGGAGAAAATGGAGAAATTCTATCCAGCTCGCTTTCACCAACCTCCATGGATCCGATCGGAGAAAATGGAGAAATTTTATCCTCTTCGCGAACCAGTTCTGTCGAATCTACAGCAGCAATTGCACTCGGCGCGCTAATAATGCTTTCTCCAACAGCCAAATGCACACATCGCCCACCAACAATGACGCTTTGAACATTCGGTGACCCCCTTCCTCCAGTCTGCGAGGATTTCATCGGTGGGGTACTGGTGCGCTTCTCAGTACCACTGACGTTCGATTGCGGGGGAGGAGATGTCTGCACTTCCTCTTGGACACGATCTGAAACACTGTTTGAAAGACCCGGCGATGACGTGGTAGCGACAATTAGAGGCACCGTTTCAGCCTGAGCATGAAATGCAGGTGTGCTGACATCGAAACGCTCTTTAGTTGTTACTTCGGCCGCATCCTGAGCGCGCTTCGTCGGGGTACAAGCTGCAGACTCCATCTGCAGGTCAGGTCGCTGCGTTTGCGGCCGTACTACCTCGGTTTGTGCACTGTCGCAACTGCGACTTCGCTGCTGCAAGTTGACGCCTGCCTTGCGGCGCATGTATGCCCGCGCGCGCTTCAAGAAAGCCGACTCTCGCAATTGCATATCATCGTGGGCGTGCACAGACGTCCGAAGATAGTGCGGCGCAAACTGGGGTCGCATATGCTGAAGATAATGTGGATGCATGTACTTCAAGCTGGCATGAATGTCAAGTTGAGACTTCGGTAGAGGAGGTGCTTGCAACTCCTCAGAAGCGGCTTCGTGCATTCTATGATCAAAGCTCTCCGTACTATCCATATATGAGTGCTGCTTTGTATGCGCTTTATCGTTTTCATTTTTCGATAATACCTGCAATACTGAATCCGTCGGGATTGAAACGGCATTTTGAAGCACTCGCGATTCAGGCCGCCATCGGCGCGTGCGATCACTGACTTCCACAGCGCGCTGGTTTACCATGGCATGAAGCGATTTCACGGGCGCAATATCGCCTTGTGTTATTAAAGCCGCATTGGAAAATGCATCAAGTCGTGTTGAAACTGGAAGCCAGGGTTTGGATACGGCGAGAACTGCCGCGGGAATTGAAACATTTGAAACACTGGATTTTTTGGTGGGAGTATGGTGCCGCTGGTCATGTCCGGCCGGCCGAAACATGTCAGGTACAGATGCCTCAATTATGCTCATCCGTCCCTTGCGCTTGGCCAGAGGTTTATGCGTCTGTGGATCATCCGCTCCCAGATCGCACAATTCGTTTGAAAATTGGTGCTTACGCATCGCCTGAAGCTTTTCTAAGGGAATCGGCGACACAGCGCTCAAATCAATTTTCAGATTTATATCGGACCCTCTGCTATGATTGCAAAAGAGAGGATGCGAATAGTTTGCAGCGGTTTCTCTTGAGTATCGGGAAATACGGGGGGATACCAGCTGCGCGCTGACCACAGCATCGACACGGCGCTGGGTATAGCGAGATGCTCTGTGGGCATCTCGCTCCATTTGAACAGATTTTTTAAGTAAATCAATATTTATATTTTGCTGGGTTTCCTTACGCTCCGAAGCTGAGAGACTTTCTGAATGTGCATATCTATTATACCCTCCAGGAGTTGAGGGGCGGGGAGCCTTGAGCTCTTCAGCTTTTTGAATTGATACGCTAGGAGGTACAGCATGAACTTGAATACCAAGATGGCGAGAAAGTAGGGGATCTTTTGATGCTTGCTTTTGCCTTTGTTCTCGAATTTGATGTTTTCGTTTCTGTAGCATGATGAACTTTTCCGAGTAAGGCTGAACCTGTTTTTTCTTAGTTGCCCCCTTCTTATGAACATCAATGTCTTCCACTACACTGCGATCCATACCGCGAACAAAGCCTGCCTTGAAATCCATCGCACAATGGCTACGCCAACAAACTGTACTGAATCTTGAAGTGCTGCTTCAGAACGTTGAGTCTCTTACCGTGATTGTTGAAATGCACTCAACTAAAGCAAAAACTATGCTACTTTATATACTAATGAAATACAAATGGAGTACAAAGTACTGAATACGCAAGCTTTTTTCAAAAATAAAGACTAGGTCTTCTGAAAAAGTGTCCGATTTTTAGAAAGTTGTAGCTTTTAACGCGGTCATAAAGTAAAAAAGAGTTTGCCATTTCTTAACAAAATCACCATTATAAATAAAATAAAACAAAAAAATAAACTTTCTATCATTCTGCACATGGTAGTGGCTTATAATTCGTCATGGTCGCTATCGTATTCATCATATTCATCCTCTTCCTCCAGCGAATCTCCATGCACAAAAGCGGCTATACATGATGGAGGCGAGTCAGCGAACAAACTACACGGTATTTCCGCCAATAAATGGAGCAACCATTGAGGCAGGATTGTGTTGGCAAGCGAGCGATGCGCCCATGCACGAGCCCGTTGCTTCTTCTCATATTCAAGGGTGAAAGTGTCGATCTCCTCTTGCATGTCGTGGCACACAGGCGGCAGAGGATAGTCTCCGCACACAAAGTCAGATAGGTAAATGCGGCACAGAGCGCGTGTGTAAACCACTTCCGGGACCAGATATTGCGGTAGCGTCAGCCAGAACGGATAGCCAGATTCATTCACTGTATCCTTTACGCTGCGCGGCGCGCTCGCCTTCACGGGACCAGTGCGCAGGCCTTTATCGGCTGCAGTGAAGTCTGCATTAGAGAGACCCAATCTCTCGCGCATCTTGCGCAATTCCTCTTGCTCTATACTTTCCGCGATACGCCGATCTTGCTCTAACTGCTCCGCTCTTTGCAAGTCGACAGCAGTAATGTTGAGCCCTCGATGCAACACTGACCACGCCGCGCGGGATGTGTTGAGAGCGTCTTCGGAGCTGTGATGCTGCCACAACTTTGAATGGTTCTTAAGCACATCGCGCACCTGAAGCAGCCGCGTTTGTCCAGTTTCTTCTGCTAATTGACGCCAGCCATCAGCAAAGTCTTCGAGCTTGTACATTCGAATGGGCAAAGGTTCAACGGAGTTAGCGAAAAAGAGTGATCCCACTTGCGGAGCAATGTGGGCCAACTCGTCACTCGCGTCGTAAGACTTGAAAATCCGCCTGGATCCATCAAAATACAAAATCGTGTCAATGAACTCCAGAAATCGATGAGGCGACCCTATCGGGGCCTTCAGGGGCAGCACCTTGTGTGCGAGGAGTGGGTCAGCATCAGACTTGGTACCAAAATTATCGTAGCCAGCCGTTCTTGCACCTGCATGCAGAGTCTTCGCAATCTTTGGAGTGACCTTGTCTTGCTGGCTCTTCAAAATCTTCGTCGCACTAGCAAAGGCCTCCGCCTGTCGAGCTCCATCCGCTCGCTCTCGAGCGCGCTGCGCTTGCGAAATTTGCTGGTCCATAGAATGGTCAGCGCGCTGTGAGGATGCCTCCACGGATGCTAGTGCTTGCTTTTGCTGTGCCTTTTCTTCCCACCACTGCTTCTCAATTCGAGCATCAGTAAATCTCTGTTCGATTTCCGTGTAACCGCTCACAAAGCGCGTGAACGGGTTACGCACGAACGTGAACGGAAAGCGGCGTTGGTGCGCAGGGAACATAATTTTCTTCAAATTCGATCCCGAGAATGCTTGTGTTCCGCTGTCATATTGGCAGTCTTGCAGGTTCTTGCAGACGTGCTTGACCCCTTCCTTCACGTGCTTCTGTCGAGCGAAAGTATACAAGAGGCCCCGTACGTAGTCGTTCGCATTCTTCCATATACGGTAGTAGACGATAGAATTAAAGCCCCGTCCTACATGTGCAAAAGGCTGAGCTGATTGGCTTTCTGTTCCCACGTGCAACTGACCATAATCACAATACTGGTAAAAGCCCAAGTCGTTGCCGACGAATACACGGCCATGAGGATGGCTCTCGTCCGCTTCGGAGAGGGGCGCAAGTTGAATACCCTTAATTTTGGATTTAGCTCGATGATCATGAATGTCTACTTTTGGGTGTGCGGGTCCAATATTATCTGCATATTGTTGTCGCATTATTTCCTGAGAACGTCGTATGCGTTCCTCGTCGTTGGGTGCGTCAGACGCTTTTTGATTGGACTCATCAGTGTCGAAGCGGATCCCGGCGTACGAATCTAAAGATGAGCTAGATTCATCTTTGCGTTTTTTAAACAAAAGAGCAGCCGCATCTTTCGTGCCAGCTTGGCTTACCATATATGCGATTTCTTTCTTGGCTTTGAAAAGCATAAGCTTTTGTAACTGTAGCATAAGAGGTTCTTCTCTGCACAAATACTGTTCGTGAGGAGTAAAATTACCAAAGATGCGGTGGTAAGCCAAGTGATAAGCATACGCAGCCCATGACACAATAATCATGATAATAATGCAAACAAAGACTATTTGTGCAGGGTATCTCTGTGGCATTGATAGCATATGCATTAAGTTTTTCTCGCCGCGATATTTGCGCCGAGAACGAAGAATATCAACCATTGCCGCTGCACGCTGCGCCTCCGAATTTTGTCTAATTTCATCTCTTCTACGGTCTTCGGACGTGTCAAGTGTCTCACCTAACCTGACAGCAGGGTTATCCATAATTTTAGGGACGTGTCACGTTAATAGTTTAAATAATTGAAAGCCAACACCCTTGAATAATTAATAAAGGAAATGTATCTAATGCGGCAATGGTTGGGGATCATTTGATGAATTTTGTCATTTAAAAAATGAAAGTTAGGGCCGAAAAGTTCGGATCCGAAAGAGAGGAAAATAAATCTCACAATATCTTTCCACAATGTCAGGAAGGCTTACTACTGCTGCCTGTCAGCGCCTTGGAGAAGCAGCTTGGACGAAGATGCCAAAAGTAAATGCTGAGTTATTTAGCCTCACTTACGGATCAATGGTAGCTCAGATTGTGCGCGATTATGAGGAGGCAGATAAGATAAATGTAC
>JACCDO011629165.1_pt1 | contig 11350 bp, 11 predicted proteins | sample 7446101 | NCBI WGS metagenome assembly JACCDO01 (sample SAMN15323440, study PRJNA562643) | freshwater metagenome | isolation source: river surface water | place: USA:Blue River Watershed | collected 2017-08-16
GTAATTTATATAGTCAATATGAATGGTTTATTTTATACAAATTTTAAAGGTAATTCAATAACAAATAAAAATAAATTTACAAATGAAAGAAAAGTTATAAAAAATGAAAACCTTGCATCACATACAAGTGAAAGAAAAGTTATAAAAAATGAAAAAAAAATTCTTCCACATACCAATGAAATAAAAGTTATAAAAAATGAAAACCTCAATAAGTTTTTAACTAAATTTTCAGATGAAGAAAAACCTATAGATAATGAACTTCTTATGAAATGTATAAAAATGAAAGTTAATGAAGCAAAAAAATATCGGTTTATTCCAGTTTTTAATCAAAATACACCAAAAATTCTTACTATTATAGCATGTAATTCAGATACTAAAGTAAGACTTGATGCTATAATTAATAACTTATTATATTTAAATTATCTGAATAATGATATTATCATTGTTAATACCTCTGGCACACCATATGGTAACGAGTTAAGAGAAAAATTATCCCAAAAATTTTTAGTTAAACAAATTTTTGAAATTCCTAACGACAATTCTTTTGGTTTTGAAAAATGGATATATGGATTAAACAACTATAACTATAATAAGTATGACTACGTTGTTTTTACAAATGATTCTTTTCTTATTACGACGCGTATTAACTGTTTTTTTAACAAAATGATTGATAAAAAAGTAGAATTATTTGGATACAATGATAGCACACAAATTAGGTATCATTACCAGTCGTATTTATTTGGTATTAGAAAAGATGCTATTCATAAATTTATCAACTATGTTGGAAAAAATAAATGTTTGGTTCATAACTATGAAACTGCAGTTCTAAACTATGAACTAGTAATGATTGATTATTTTTCTACTAAAGATTGTTTTTTACACATTGGATACATTCCAATGCATGTAGGTTTAAATATATTTTTCACAAATGATGTATTATATCAAATTTTATTTAAAACACGTCTTTTACCATTTGTTAAGGTTAAAAGAATGTTACAATAAATATGTACGAAAAACGAACATTTACATCCAATATAGAGAATACTTTGAAATAAAAACTTTTTAATATTTGAGAAATAACTTTCATAATATTTTATAATATTTTATAATATATTATGAAAGTAGTTGTGGCAAGATACAATGAAGATATTCACTGGTTACTTCCTATAATGAACATCGTTACTGTTTATAATAAGGGTTTAGACGACCTACAGTATATTCCTCAAAATAAAGTTATAAAATGTGAAAATGTAGGCAAAGAAGGGGCTACATATATAAAGCATATTATTGAAAACTATGATAATTTAGATGACTACACTGTTTTTATACAAGGAAAAATATATGACCACGTGTTTCCAAGTAATATTGATTTAAGTAACGAATACCTATTTAAAATTTTGAATGAACCAAAAACATACAACTTCAAGTATGTTAGTACGTTGTATGTTAATGTAAAACCAGTAGAGTTTATTGACTATTGTTCTGGTTTGCCATCTTTTCCATTTAAAAGTATTCCTAGTAAAAATACTGACAAGTTAGTAGAATTTATAAAAAGTATAAAAAAAGAAGACGACCCAAATATAAATAATTTATGCAAAAGTTTGAAAGAAAAAAATGATATTCAAAAACATGAAGTAACTAAGTTACTTGAAGATACTGGGGTACTTGATGATGAAGCACTAAGAACCAGTATATTTTCACAGTTTCAACATAAAAATTTATTAATGAACATATATAAAGGACACCCTAACAGTTTAAACTATAACTACGGTTCTGGTGCATTATTTATTGTTTCAAAAAATAATATATTGAAACACAGTAAAGAATACTGGACTGAAATTTACAACACGTTAATCACAAAAGTAAATCCATCATGTGGTTATGGATTGGAAAAAATGTGGAGACACTTACTAGATACTTAATTTGTTTTTAAAAATAAATTCTTTTCTTTAGTTCCTCCCCCATACACTTGTACCTCTTACTATTTAACAACTCTTTCAGTTTTGTATATGGAGTTGATGTTCCACATGGACTTCCTATACTGACCTTGTCACAAAAAAGATTCAACATCTTGGGGTTATATCCGGATATCATAGAAACGTTGGGGTGTATAGATAAAGCCGGAAATCCGTCACTTGACTCTAAGTTCCAGAAAATGATATGCGGCATTTTATAAGGCCGTTGTACTGCTTTTACTCCAGCTTCTTCATACTTTGTCTTTATTGCTTCGTACAAACAAGAAAAATCGCTATCTTTATTATTATTCACTTGCATATTTGAAAAAATAATAACCTTCATCTCTTCAACTTGTTCTCGCGGCATTTTGGATTCTACCACGACGTCCAACAACGTGTCAAACGCATTATAAAAGTTTGAGTACGTACTCCACGTTTCAGAACTTTTTTGTGTTGCATAAGATGGCGTTTCTACTATCTTTTTTACCATATCCACAAAATATGAACAGTCTTCTAAGTTGTACCATTCTGGTTTCTCACCAAATGTCATCATTCGTTTTCCTAACCCAGATTTTTCAGCAACGCGAATACCTAACCCTAGTGCAGTAGATAAAGTTGTAGCGTCCAACGATGTGTCTACCATTGCTATAGTTGGTTCTATATTTACATTTTGTAATGAGTTATTTAACCATTGACAGTTTAATAAATCCACTTCATCTTGGTTCCAATGATTTATTAATTTTACAGCGGTTTCTACATAATTACTTAAAGATACTTTCTCACCTTTTACTCTTGTTTTTAATATGTCGTACTCCAAAGACTTGCGAATGTACCCTTTCAGTTTTTGAGCACAAGAATCACGTTGCATAGTTGGCACTCGTCGTTTGCTTGAGTCCAACCGTTCTATATTCAACAATGCCTTACGTTCTTTATGCAAAGTAACAGATGTTATTTTGGAAGGGTCAATGTCCATCCAATTGTTAGAACACTGTTTAATTTGAACGGTGTCAAGTCTTTTATTTAATGATGATACTATTTTACGGTAATCCATTTTACATTTGAAGCGTGCTTTTATCAACTGTTCTGATGTTTTTGCAGTATTTAGATAATTCTTAAAACACATTTGAGCCAGTTCATTAAATATCCAACTGAATTTTTCTTTCGTTTCGCGAGGTATCCATTTGGCAACTAATGACAATTCACAACTATGTTTGGCAGCAAAATCTTTCAACAGCTGTGCATTGGTTATTTCCAAAGCATACACTATCAACGGGTGTTCATTATTTTTTGTTTCTTTTCTGATATAGTTGCAAAAATATTTAATGTCTTTCCACGAACCATAAGGATGTGTATTTTTATCATCCAAATATACAAAACATTTCAAAGCATACTTGGCTAACTCTGGAAAATGTGAATACCATACCATTATTTGCATATACGCCAACATATATTCTCCTTTTCCATCAACAATGTCTCTAGTGTATCCTATTAACTTATATAGTATTGTTATTTGTTCAATATATTCAGTGACTAATAACTTACCGACAGTTAGTTCATCTTGTAAGTCCTCTAAAATTTTATCTAATATAACTGCTAAATTATACAAGTTTGCGTGATCCGTTCTTATTAATTGATAACTAAATTGCAAAATTCGTTCCTTTGTATTTTCAGACCACGTATATTCTTCTTGTCCATTTTTTCCAGTCTTTTTTTTTGTATTTGGATTAATGTACATATTTATTTCACTGTTATTGGTGCTCATTTGATGTAATGACATAATTTATTTAACTATGAAACTTTAAGTTGTTTCTTTTTTGTTTTAGTATGGTTGTTTATATATACCTTTTTTGTACTGTTATTACTTGTTGCATTTTTTTCATAAAAAAGAATAAAAATAGTATTTAAATCTTGCATCATGTTAATTGTACTGTTTAATGGTATATTATCAATATTCTTAACCAAAGTCAAGTAAGCATCTATCTTCATTTGTTTTTGTTTCAAATAATGAACTACGTTTGAGGCGTCCAAGTCAATATTGTACTTCAACAAAGATAGTAACGTATAACGTTTCTTTTGGTTTATTGAGTTCTGTTTTATTATTTTGATAATTTCTTCCTTAGTAATTAAATTTTCTCTAGATAGTTCTAGTATTTCTTGTTTTATATTTTCTACGTTGTTGTTTTTATCAACATAAATACTACATATTTTTATATCACCAACAACTTCATTGTAAAATTGTTTATAGTTATAATCAACTGACTCAAACTCTTGAATCCAACGAGTGTCCAAATTAAAATCACTTATATCATTATTTTCTTCAAAAAATATATTATTCATATTATATTATCTAGTCAATATAATATGAATTTTTAAACTTATTAATAATCATAGTCATCTTCATCAGTATAAATATTATCTTGGGTTAAATTTTCGTCTTCATCACTATATTCATCATCGTAATCTATTTCGTCGTCTTTATAAACCATTTCATACATTTTCTCATAACATTCTTCTCCGTATAAATGAGTATACCACGTTTTATAATTTTCCCAATTTTGTATCATTTCAGAGATTACTTTTACTGCCATTTTATTATACTCTTTTTTGTTTAACGACTCTATGTCTTGTCCTTCATCTTGACTCAATTTTGATACTTCTGCACAAACTTTTCCATTCATAACTTTTTTGACTTTTCGTTCTTTATCCATACTAATATGAATCCAACCCGGCAAATATACATCTTTTTTTTCTTCATCTTTTTCTAGTAGAAACATATCAACATAATTCTTTTTTTCATCAGAATCATTTTTTAATGGTGTAGTAACGTCAGATAAAGATGGAAATTCTATTGTGTTATTCAATTGTATCTTTTTTTCTATTTTTATAAAAGAATTATTTTCTTTTTGAAAATGTTTCATATCAACAGTAGAGTTTTGTTGTCACTACTTTGAATGCCTTGTTATAAAGTGGTTATATTTATAACATATTTATATTTAAGTCGGTTTATTATTATCTTGTTTGGTATAATAAAACTACTTGTAAATAATTTAAAGACATAGTACTTATACTATTTGTCTCCTAACAGCAATATATGACTAGTATATTCCCACATTTTTTCATAAGTGTATAAAATACACTAAAATGTAAAAAACAAAAAATCTATAGGAGACAGCATAATATTTATATATTATATAATATATAATGTCATTACTTAACAATAATGATGAATCTTCTAACGAAGACTTTTTTATGAAAAAGGCTTGTCATCTAGCAAATGAAAATGTTTTGCTAGGTGGTGGGCCTTTTGGGTGCGTTATCACAGATAATAATGATTTTATTATAGGTGAGGGAAGTAACCAAGTTGCTTTAAAAAACGACCCAACATTACACGCTGAAATCGTTGCGATTAGGGATGCGTGTAAAAAATTAAAAACGTTTAACCTAACTGGTTCTACGTTATATACGAGTTGCGAACCGTGTCCGATGTGTCTGTCGGCTATCTACTGGGCTAGAATTGACAAAGTATTCTATGGGAATACTCGGGGCGATGCAAAAGCGATTGGTTTTGATGATGACTTCATTTATGAAGAAATCGGAAAAAAACTGGATGAACGTAAAGTTCAAATGGTGCAGTTAAGAGAAAACTCCGCGAAAAAGAGTTTTCAACTATGGTGCGAAAAAGAAAACAAAATAAAATATTAAAGTCGTGTGGTGCTGATTTTAGTATTATAATTTAGACCAAGTGGTGCTGGTTTGAATTATTTAATGTTGATACGTTAAATAATTTAAAAACTTTTAATAATAATTTTTATTAATGTTTTCAAATAAAAAATATTTTTGTAAATATTTCTACAACTTTATTGACAAATTCAAAACTAACTTGCCAATATTTAACTTTACAATTTCAAGCACTAGTTTATATCTTCAGTGTAACTATTTATTTTTAGAAAATAAAAAAAAACATTTTGAGTCATAAATATGCGTTAGCGTTAGGTAAATATAATATATTTTTACTAAAATGACCAAGTATTATATTGACTTAGATAATACTCTTTGTTTTACTACAAATCGGGATTACAAGAACGCAACTCCAATACAACAACGCATTGAATATGTAAATAATTTAAAAAAAGAAGGACATAAAGTAGTAATTTGGACTGCACGAGGATCTGCATCCGGCGTTGACTATAAAGAACTTACTGAAGAACAGTTAAAAAAATGGAATGTTGATTATGATGAATTATTGTTGGGAAAACCAGACTATGATGTGTATGTTGATGACAAGTCATTTAATGTTGATTCTTATTGGCCAGTTCCTTCAACTAAAGATACAAAAAGCAAAAAATTACCAGTAGAAATTGTTCCAAAAGGATGGGGAAAAGAAGTTATTTTTGTAAATAACGATGAATACTGTGGAAAGTTACTATGTTTTGAAAAAGGGAAAAAATTTTCAATGCACTATCATATTAGAAAAAAAGAAACATGGTATGTTTCTAAAGGTAAATTTATTTTATTATGGATTGAAACAGACAATGGTACAATGCATAGTGAATATTTAGAAGTTGGTGATGTTATTACTAATGAAAGAGGCGAACCTCATCAGTTAATTGCTTTAGAAGATTCGGAAGTATTTGAAGTTTCAACCAAACACTATGATGAAGATAGTTTTAGAATGTGGAAGGGAAACTAAAATATAATATTTTTTATATTATGAGTATTTTAATCATTGGTGACATAATGGTTGATGTTAACTATTTTTCAAAAATTGAAAGAAATGCACCAGAAGCAAATATTCCTATTCATAACATACAAGATACAACTTATATTTTAGGAGGTGCATCTAACGTTGCAAACAATTTAACACAAATGGGAGTGGATGTTGAGTTGATATCAGTAACTGGAAATGACTATTACGGTGAAATAATAAAAACATTACTTAACTCAAAAAAAATAAAACATAATTTATTTACCGATGATAGTAGGAAAACAACACAAAAAAATAGAATAATAGATAACAACAATATTGTAGTAAGATACGATATAGAAGATACAAATGACATTAATTCAACGCTACAAGATAAAATTTTAAACTATGTCAAAGAAAAAAAGAAAAATATACACTCCATTATTATTTCAGACTATGATAAAGGAGTAGTTACGTATCAACTTTGCCAAAATATCATAAACTACTGTAACGAGAATAATATTTATACTTTTGTAGATCCCAAATTAAAAAATTATTCAAAATATACTAATTGTTTTTGTTTTAAACCAAACTTGTCTGAGGCTCAAGTATTGTCAAAGTCAAATGATCTAAAATATATATTTGAATTTATTAAAAAAAATATCCACTCTAAAAACACATTGATAACTTGTGGTGAGGATGGTATTTATGTAAATAACATAAACACTCACATTACAAAAAATAAAAATATAAAAGTTGTAGACGTAACTGGTGCTGGAGATGTGGTTATTAGTGTTTTAGTTTATTGTTTTAAAACGTATAAAGATATTATACTTTCTTCAAAAATTGCCAACTATATTGCCGGGGTAAGTGTAGAAGTGGTTGGTAACTATACTGTAAATATTTCAGACATTGAATACTGCTATAAAAAATTAACTTCCTCTTCAAATACTGGGGATGAAAAAGAAACAAGTTTAATAAAAGTGAATAGTAAAGTAATTTACGACAATGAAGTTGATAAACTAACTGAATTTCAAAATAAAAATGTAGTTTTTACAAATGGTTGTTTTGACATTATTCATTCAGCACATTTGAAATTACTCAATTTTTCCAAACAACAAGGAGATGTATTAGTTGTTGGTTTGAACAGTGATGATTCTATCAAACGTATCAAAGGAGAAACACGACCTATCAATGACATAAATGAAAGAAGCGAACTATTGTTAAATTTAAATAATATTGTAGATTATGTTGTTGTATTTAACGAAGACACCCCATATAATATACTGAAACATATCCAACCAAACGTTATAGTAAAAGGAGGAGACTATAAAAAAGAAGATGTCATTGGCGGTGAATTTGCAAATGAAATACTATTATTTGATTATATTAATAACAAAAGTACGACTTTGACGATTAAAAAAATTAATAACTACGTTAAATAATATAAAATAAATTTTATAGTAAACTATAAAACTATGAGTGAAGAAAATAATTGTTTTTATGTTTGTTCTAGAGGTATTTTAAAATCTTGTGACATTTATTGTTTGTCTCCAAACTCATCTGACCCTCAAATAATAAATTACAATGAAGATTTAGTTAATAACAACACTAATAACTATAAAACCATCTATATTTGTAATACTGCAATGAAAAATTTTATTCATAACTATAGTAACAAGATAACTTACAAATATGTACTTGTTACTGGTGACTGTGATGAAACTGTCCCAGTTGATATTTTCAATGGATCAGAGGAAGATTTTTTAAATTTTATAGAAAATAATAACTTGATTCATTGGTATTCTCAAAATTGTATAAGTGACCATCCAAAAATTACAAGAATACCCATTGGTTTAGATTACCACACTTTATCAAAACACGACTATTACTGGGGACCTATGTTGTCTCCAATCGGTCAAGAAAGAGAATTTATGCAGCTCAGTTTGAAAAATACAATAAAACCATTTTGGAAAAGACAAATAAAATGTTATAGTAACTTTCATTTTTCAATGCCATCTTCTTATAAATTTTTTCATGACAGAGTAGATGCTGTAAATAAAGTCCCGAGAGAACTTGTATTTTACGAAGAAAAACAAATAACCAGACTTGAAACATCTATGCGTCAGTGCGAATTTGCATTTGTTTTATCACCTCATGGCAACGGGTTAGACTGTCACCGAACTTGGGAAGCTCTTGTACTCGGTTGTATTCCTATTGTAAAAACGTCTAAAATAGATAAATTATATGAAGAGTTACCAGTTTTGATTGTAAATGACTGGTCTGATATAAGTTATCATTTATTAGAAACAACTGTAAATGATTTTAGTAATAAAAAATTTAACTATGAAAAGTTAATGTTAAGTTACTGGATAAACAAAATAAAAAGTCATAGTCAATAAACTGCTAATTAGTTTATTTTTATAAATAAATTAATTGAATACTATATATATGAATATAATTTATATTTACAACTCTTGGCATTTAGGAGACCATATTTTCAACTTTATTTTTTTTCACAATATTCAAACATACCTAGAAGAAAACAACATTACTATTAGTTATTTTGCACAGTTAGAATACCATGAACAGTTGAAAGAGTTTTTACCTAGTAGTAATGTAATACTAAATGATTACTATGCAGAAATAGGTATTCATTTATGGTTGGGAGAATACTCGTACAAATATTTTAACAATGACCTTTTTTTTAAACCATACAACGAATTACATCTTGATATGTATAATATTTTTTTACAAGAGAATGGTTTTGAAACAAAAATAAATTCGTTAGAATACAAAGATAACGATTTGTTAGTAAGGTATGACAGACTATCTGAAAAGTACAAAAATATGGACGTTTTAGTTGTCAATTCAGATGCTTTATCTACACAATACCACTATGACGAAACCGAATGGAAAAATTACATTGAAATTTTAAATGAAAAATATAAAATTGTTACTACAAAGAAAGTAGAAGGAATTAACTGTACAAGAGATGATAATTTAACCGTAAAAGACATAGGTGCATTATCTACAAAAGTAAAAGTTATTATTGCAATTAACACTGGTGTGGTTCCAGCATTATTGAACACCTATACTTTGTCAAATGTTAAAAAATTTTATCTCTTTGACAATAGAGTTGACTGTTTTCACTATCCAATGTATCCGATATTTGAAATGAAACAAAAACAGACTAACCAAAAAATACAAGACATCACTCTAGAAGAATTAGATGGTTATATTTTATAAATTTCTTCATTATATATATGAGAAAGTCTGGGCATTCTTTTTTGTACTATCTTTTACTATTTATCGTTTTTTATTTTCTAATAGCACCACTTATAATCCGCGAGTTTAATAGACAAAACGGAGTTGTTGAAGGATTTAGTAAGTTATCATTTACTGGTTCTTTTTTTATTATATTTGCAGTTGTAGCTGTTGTTTGTTTTTTGGCATTTTTTTTATTTAAATCTTTATTTAAAGACTAAGTACAAGTGATGAAATCTATATATCATCTATATTGACTTCATCTTCGTTTGCATCTGTTGCTGTATTCAACATATTTATTTTCTTTGCGTTAGTACCACTGATGTCCATTTCCATTAATTTAATGTATTCATCTTCCTTTTCATCTGTAAATATAATTGAATCGTCTTCCTTGGTAAATGTATTGGCGTGGTCATTGGAAACAAAGGCTCTCCAATTTATTCCTTGAACTTGAACTTTTAGTCGTTCTTTGTCTTGGTCAGAATAAACATCCAACAGATCACAGTTATCTAGTTTTCCAGCTGCTTTTTCTGATTCATAGTCTCGGATTCCAACGAGAACCCACTTGCCGTTGGTGATCATATTATCGCGTTTTCCACGACCTCTAAATTTACCGCGGATATGACAAAGACGTGTTTTTTCATCGTGACACAATACGTGACACATTCCATTTCCGAGATACTTTACTACTTGTGCATATAATTCACCATCTTCTATCGCAAAACGCGTTTTAGCAACTTGTTTTGTATTGGCCGGTGTATTAAATTTACGTGCTTGACTTTTATGTCCACTTCCTCCTTTTGTGTTTTTAACCATTTTGCTGTTTTTGTTGTGTGTGTATTTTCCAAATTACTTATTTTTCAAATCAATTTTTTTATTAATATATTTATTTATATTAATATGACTTCTATAAAAATCAATAGAAAATCAAAAAATAAAAGAAAATCTTGTAAAAAAACAAAGCATAAAAAAAAATGTACTACTAGAAAACACAAGAGGTGTGCTAAATGCTGTAAAGGCGGAATGGTAAATGAAAATAATAATGGTGAAGAAGAATGTCCCATGTGTCTTACTCCAATCAATACGCAAGATAATCTAATTATGTTTAGAAATTTATTTGAATGTGTTCATGATTTTCATAAAGAGTGTATTATTGGCTTAGTAAAAGCAACAAAAGAAACCAGTAATGACATTTCTAGAATAGTATGTCCTCTTTGTAGAGCAGTACAAAACGATCACGGAAATCATATTATTGAAACAATCAGTGTAATTTTAGATATGAATGACAGACGAACAAGAAGAAGTATGTTCCATGACCTTTTACAATACGACTACCCTTATGACGCAAATGAAGATACTTTTTTTAGACTCTATGTATTACCAATTTCAACAAGAATGTATGAGAATGGAAGATACTTTATGTATTGGCATTATGTTACTTCAC
>JACCDO012184041.1_pt1 | contig 11349 bp, 9 predicted proteins | sample 7446101 | NCBI WGS metagenome assembly JACCDO01 (sample SAMN15323440, study PRJNA562643) | freshwater metagenome | isolation source: river surface water | place: USA:Blue River Watershed | collected 2017-08-16
AAGCCGTTCGATGGCATGTGGTCGCAGGGCGCGCCGCAGCGCGCTCTAGCCGCCATGGGGGAGTGGTGCAAAGCGCACAACTCTCGTCTGGGCGTGGTGTTGTGGCCGTTCTTGCAAGGCCTCGGTCCGGGTCGCTTCTATCCATTCGAGGGGCTGCACACGCTGGTGGCCGAGCACTGCAAGCAGCAGCAGATCCCCATGCTCGACCTGTTGCCGATCCTCCGGGCCGAACCGGCGGAAGGGCTTTGGGTCACGCCCGCGGACATGCACGCGAACCCCCGCGCCCAGCGCCTCGTGCTGCCGGCGATCACGTCGTTCGCGCGGCCGCTGCTCTGATCTTTGCACAACTCTCACGCCAACTGTGAAGAGTTGTGCGCGCGATCTGCGACTCTGAAATTGACCGGGCGCGGGCGATCTTTTACGACCTCTGCCCCCAAAAGGCCCCCCAAGGGCCCGTCCCTGTCCACCGTCGACCTGGTCCACTGTCCCCTTGCCTTGCTGCAAAAGGGTTTAGCGGTGCCAAGTCGTTCGGCATGCCAACGACCGCAAATTCCCCGAATCGCGGAGGGGAACCAACTTGACCGCCCTGTTTCCCAAGTGGACCAACAAGATCCCTGCCTTCGCTGCAGCTGCAGTGACCGGCAAGCTCTTGGCCGTCGTCTTCATCGTCTGGTTCTGGTTCTCGCCGAAGCACACGGACGTCGGCTACCAGCCTGAGCAACCGATCCTCTACAGCCACAAGCTGCACGCGGGTCTGTTGGGCATGGACTGCCGCTACTGCCACCGCGAGGTCGAAAACGGCCCGCACGCTACGGTGCCAGACGCGGACACGTGCATGGGCTGCCACAAGCAAGTCCAGAACGAGAGCCCGCGCCTTGCTCTGCTGCGCGAGAACTACGGCGACGGATCGGGCGACAACATCCCGATTCCGTGGGTCAAGGTGCACCTGCTGCCTGACTACGCCTACTTCAGCCACGCAGTCCACGTGAACGCCAACGTCGGCTGCACCAGCTGCCACGGCCGCGTCGACCAGATGGAAATCGTGCGTCAGGTCGAGCCACTCAGCATGGGCTGGTGCCTCGAATGCCACCGCAACCCGGAGACGCATGTGCGGCCAAAGGACGTCAAGGCGACGGACATGGCCTGGCAGCCCACCGAGGCGTCGATCGCTTCGGCCAAGGAGCGCCTCACCCGCGGCGAACTGAATCCTCCCACCCACTGCTCCGCTTGCCATCGATGAGCGACCACATCTCCTCGGGCGGTTCTGACACCGCCGGCGTGACCTACTGGCGCAGCCTCGAGCAGCTTGAGAACTCGGCTGAGTTCCAGCAGCTCGTCGAACGCGAGTTCCCTGAAGGCGTCACGGAGTCGGGCGACGACATCGTCAGCGACGACGTCTCGCGCCGCGGGTTCCTCACCGCCGTCGCCGCTTCGGTGGCGTTGGCTGGCCTCACGAGCTGCCGCAAGCCGGTGACGAAGATCCTGCCGTTCAACAAGCGGCCGGAAGGCTTCAAGCCGGGCACGGCGCAGTTGTATGCGACGACGATCTCGCGCTCGGGCTACGGCATCGGCGTGCTCGTCAAGAGCAGCGATGGTCGCCCGACCAAGATCGAAGGCAACACGGATCACCCGAGCAGCCTGGGTGGCAGCGATGCACGCCTGCAGGCTGAGTTGCTCCAGATCTACGATCCGGGTCGCAGCCGCGGTGCCAAGTTCCCCGGCATGACGGTGCACGACCACGCGCACGATGCGCACGGTCACAAGCACGAGCCAGTCGACCCCAACCTCGGCATCCAGACCTTCTGTGCCGAGTGGGAGACGAAGGGCAAGGAGCTGAGCGGCAACAACGGCGGTTCGGGTCTCCACATCCTGATGGAGCCGACCACGTCGCCGACGCTGCTCGGCATGATCGAGAAGGTCAAGGCCGTGTTCCCGCAGGCGCAGATCCACGCGTGGAGCCCGGTCCATGGCGATGACGCCGCCGCCGGTTCCGCCGCCGCGTTCGGCAACGCGTTCGAGACGCACGTCGACTTCGCGAAGGCCAACGTTATCGCGTCGTTCGACAGCGACTTCCTCGCGGTCGATGGCAACAACCTGCGCAACGCGAAGACGTGGGGCGATCGCCGTCGCAACCCGAAGGCCGGCGAACCGATGTCGCGCCTCTATGTCTTCGAGACGTGCTTCTCGTCGACGGGCACGGTCGCGGATCACCGCTTCCCGATGAAGGCGCAGGATGTCACGGCTGCGCTGCTCCAACTCGCAGCAGAGTTGGGCGTCGGCGACGGCAATGACCTCGGCGCAGCGCTGAAGGGCTTCAAGGCCGACAACAACAAGATCCGCGCGATCGCGAAGGACCTGAAGAGCGCCGGCGGCAACTGCGCCGTCGTCGTCGGTCCGCGCCAGCCCGCTTCAGCGCATGCAGTCGCGCACGCGATCAACCAAGCGCTCGGCGCCGTCGGCAAGACGGTCGCCTACACGTCGATGCCCGCGCAACTGCAGGGCAACGTCGCCGCGATCAAGAACCTCGCGGCGGCAATCGATGCGGGTCAGGTCAAGGCGTTGGTTTGCCTCGGCACCAACCCTGCCTACGACGCGCCTGCGGACCTCAACTTCGGTTCGCTGTTCGCCAAGGTCGAGACGACGATTCACGTTGGCTCGCACGCCGACGAGACCGCGGCGCAGTGCAAGTGGCACTTCCCGATGGCGCACGACCTCGAGTCGTGGGGCGACATGCGCGCTCACGACGGCACGGTGTCGCTGCGCCAACCGCTGATCGCGCCGCTGTTCGGCGGCGTCTCAGCGGCGGAGTTCCTCGCGATCCTGAGCCAACAGACGGCTGCGGAGTCGCTGCTGACGGGTCGCGATGGCGCTTGCGGCATGGAGTTGGTTCGCGCGCAGTGGCGCCAGGCGATCGGAGCCAACGGCTTTGACGCGTGGTGGCGCAACGCGCTGCACACCGGCTTCGTCGCCGACAGCAAGTTCGCAGCCGAAAGCCCGACGCTCGCACCCGCTGGCGTCGCCGCCGCAGTTCGCGCGTTCCAGCCGATCGCCGGCACGGAAGTGCAACTGCGTCCGTGCCCCAAGATGTGGGACGGCCGCTACGCCAACAACTCGTGGATGCAGGAGCTGCCAGACCCGCTGACCAAGATCACGTGGGACAACGCGGCTCTCATGGGGCCGGCGATGGCGCAGCGTCTCGGCGTCAGCAAGGGTGACCTTGTCAGCATCAAGGCTGGCAGCGGCAACCTGAACATCCCGGCGTTCGTGTTGCCGGGCCACGCGGACGACGCGGTCACGATCTACCTCGGCTGGGGCCGCCAACTTTCGGCTGACGCCAAGGTCGCGCAGGGCACGGGCTTCAACGCCTATGCGCTGCGTTCGACGACGGCGCAGTGGACGCTGGCTGGAGCCACGGTCGCCAAGGGCCAAGGCAACTACCGCATCGTGTCCGTGCAAGAGCAAGGCACGATGGCTGGCCGCGAGATCGTCCGCGAGACGACTGCGGAAGGTCACAAGCAGAACCCCAACTGGGCGCCGCAGCGCTCGGCGCTCGACAAGATCGCCAAGCTCACCGGCAAGAACGAGTCGGACCTGACGCAGTCGCTGTGGCGCGAGCGCGGCTACCTCGACGGCGATAAGGCAAGCGATCCGATCGCCGGCAAGTCGCCCTACCAGTGGGGCATGGTCATCGACCTCAACGCATGCACGGGTTGCTCCGCGTGCGTCGTCGCGTGCGTCGCAGAGAACAACATCCCGATGGTCGGGAAGACGCAAACGGCCAACAACCGTTCGATGTTCTGGATCCGCACCGACCGCTACTTCACGTCGAAGCCGGGCAATCCGCTCGAAGTCGGCGAGGACCCGCAGGTCGCGAACATGCCGGTGCCTTGCATGCAGTGCGAGAACGCGCCGTGCGAGTCGGTGTGCCCCGTTGCCGCAACCATGCACAGCCCCGATGGGCTCAATGACATGGTCTACAACCGCTGCATCGGCACGCGGTATTGCGCCAACAACTGCCCCTACAAGGTTCGCCGCTTCAACTACTTCAACTACCTCGGCGACGTGCCTGACACGAAGCGGATGGCGTTCAACCCGGACGTCACCCCGCGCGCCCGCGGCGTGATGGAGAAGTGCACCTACTGCGTCCAGCGCATCAACGGCGCGCGCATCGAGGCGAAGCTCTCGGGCACGAAGGTTGGCGACAACGAAGGCCAGGTGAAGGTCGCAACGGCGTGCTCGCAAGCGTGCCCGACGCAGGCCATCACGTTCGGCAACATCATCGACACGTCGAGCAACGTCGCGAAGCTGCGCCAGAGCAGCCTCAACTACGGCCTGCTCTCCGAGCTCAATACCAAGCCGCGCACGACCTACCTCGGTCGCGTCCGCAACCCCAACCCGGAACTCTCGCAGAACCAGGGCTGATCGAATGACCGCCATCACCGTAATCGACGAGCCCGAGAACCCGCTGCGCCGCGCGCCGCTGGTCGAAGGCAACAACGACTTCACGTCGGTCACCAACATCGTCGCCCGCGTCGTCGAATCGAAGACGCCCAAGGGTTGGTACCTGATGTTCGGCGCAGCAATCGCGCTGCTGCTGAACCTCGGCGCGATGATCGGTTACCTGATCTTCACCGGCGTCGGCGTGTGGGGTAACAACTCACCCGTGGGCTGGGGTTGGCCGATCGTCAACTTCGTCTTCTGGATCGGCATTGGCCACGCCGGAACGCTGATCAGCGCCATCCTCTTCTTGTTCCGACAGAAGTGGCGCACGTCGATCAACCGCGCGTCGGAAGCCATGACGATCTTCGCAGTCATGGCCGCAGGCATCTTCCCGGCGATCCACGTCGGCCGCATCTGGGTGATCTGGTGGGTGTTCCCACTGCCCAACCAGATGTCGATGTGGCCCAACTTCAAGAGCCCGCTGCTCTGGGACGTGTTCGCGGTCAGCACCTACTTCACGGTGTCCGCGCTGTTCTGGTTCGTCGGTCTCGTACCCGATCTCGCGACCTTCCGCGATCGCGCCGCGAAGGCGGGCCGCATGGTCGCCGCGCGCGTCTACGGCGCGTTCTCGCTGGGTTGGCACGGCAGCAACCGCCACTGGATCCACTACGAGAAGGCCTACCTGATCCTCGCCGCGCTGAGCACGCCGCTCGTGCTCTCGGTGCACTCGATCGTCTCCTTCGACTTCGCTGTGTCGATCGTCCCCGGTTGGCACACGACGATCTTCCCGCCGTACTTCGTCGCGGGCGCCATCTTCTCGGGCTTCGGCATGGTGCTGACGCTCATGATCCCGGCGCGTCAGTGGCTCGGCTTGCATGAACTGATCACGCTGAACCACCTCGACAACATCGCGAAGGTGCTCCTGCTGACCGGAACGATGGTCGGCTACGCCTACGGGATGGAGTTCTTCATCGCGTGGTACAGCGGCTCGGAATACGAGCAGTTCTGCTTCATCAACCGCGCGTTCGGCCCCTACTGGTGGGCCTACTGGATCATGATCAGCTGCAACGTGATCAGCCCCCAGTTCTTCTGGGTGCGCAGCTTGCGTCGCAACCCCGCGTTCCTGTTCGTCGTGTCGATCTTCGTCAACATCGGCATGTGGTTCGAACGCTTCGTGATCACGGTGTCGTCGCTCAACCGCGACTTCTTGCCGTCGAGCTGGGCTTACTTCAGCCCGACGATCATCGACATCCTGACCTACGCCGGCAGCTTCGGTCTGTTCTTCACGTTCTTCCTCTTGTTCTGCCGCTTCATGCCCATCATCGCGATCAGCGAAGTGAAGGGCGTGATGCCAGAGGCGAACCCGCATCACGGTCACGACGACCACGGCCACGGTCACTCCGCGGCTCATACCCACTGAGGCACGAGGACAAGCAATGGCCAATCACTGGGGCATCGTCGCCGAGTTTGAGTCTCCCGCCGCGATCTACCACGCGGCGGAGAAGGTCACGGCGCAGGGTTACACCAAGGTTGACGCACACACGCCATTCCCGGTCCACGGACTGGACAAGGCGCTGCGTCAGGGTCCCAGCCACCTCGGCTGGATCGTCATCTGCTGCGGCGCCACGGGCATCTTCCTCGCGCAGTTGATGATGTACTGGATGAACGCGGTCGACTACCCGTTCTGGGTGTCGGGCAAGCAGCCATACGCGTGGCCGTCCACGATCCCGATCACGTTCGAGTTGATGGTGCTGTTGTCTGCATTCGGCGCCGTCTTCGGCATGTTCGGCATCAACAAGTTGCCGCGCTTGCACCACCCGATCTTCAACCACAGCCAGATCCATCGCGCGACCGACGACCGGTTCTTCCTGTCGATCGAGAGCACCGATCCCAAGTTCGATCGCAACGCGACCGCGAAGCTCCTCGAGAGCATCGGTGCCAAGCACATCGAACTGCTGGAGGATGCATGAGCACGATCTCCAAGTTCGCATTGGCGCTCCTCGCGCTCGCGCTCGGCGCGTGCCGCGGCGGCACGTCGACGTCTCCGCCGATCCACATCGTTCAGGACATGGACTTCCAGCCGAAGCTGAAGACCCAGTCCGAAACCAAGTTCGAAGGTTGGAAGGACGGCCGCAGCATGCGACTCCCGGTCGCAGGCACGGTTGCGCGCGGCTCGCTGCCCAACGCAACGCTGCTCCCGGATCCCAAGAACCCCGGCAAGGGCGTCGATGGGGCTTGGCTCGCCAAGAACCCACTCGCTCTGACGGCGGAGTCGCTCGCGCGCGGCAAGGATCGCTTTGAGATCCACTGCGCGATCTGCCACGGCCAGTCGGGCCGCGGTGGCAATGGCGACCAAGGCCACGGCCTCGTCGGCCGCCGCTGGCCAGTTGCCGTGCCGAACTTCCACGCAGTGCAGGGCAAGGACAACCGCGTCGCCAACTTCACCGATGGCGAGTACTTCGAAGTGATGTCGAGCCCGGTCGGACGCAACACGATGCCGTCGTACGCCGCGCGCATCAGCGTCGAAGACCGTTGGGCCATCGTCCAATACATCCGCGCCCTCCAGACCCTGGGGAACCAGTAAGCCATGACCGCGACCATGACTGCGCTGCCGATCGAAAAGGTGGCACCGAACCTCGTCACCCGCGTCAAGGACGGGGACCTGAAGGCCGGCCAAATGGCCATGCTCGGACTGGGCATCGCGTTGCTTGCCACCGCGTTTGCCACCGGTCTCGGCGGCGACAAGGAGCACCAGGGCCGTTTCTGGTTCAGCTACCTGACGGGATACATGGGCGTCCTCGGCATCACGCTGGGCGCACTGTTCTTCACGATGGTCCAGCACATCACGCGCGCCGGTTGGAGCGTGGGTGTGCGCCGCGTGGCGGAGAACGTGGCCGGTGCGATCCCCGTGATGGCGCTGCTGTTCCTGCCTATCGCGCTGATGGGCTTTGATCACCTCTACCACCACTGGGCTCACGCCAACGTGAACCCGGAGACGCACGCAGCGATCCTTCCCGGCCAGCCGGGCTATGACCACGTGCTCGCGGGCAAGTCGGGCTACCTCAACAAGCAGTTCTTCTTCATCCGCGCCGGCATCTACTTCGCGATCTGGATCAGCCTCTCGCTGTTCTTCCGTCGCAACTCGCTCAAGCAAGACGAGACCGGTGATGGCGCGCTGAGCCTCAAGATGGCGCGTCTCGCTGCGCCGGGCCTGCTGCTGTTCGCGCTGTCGATCACGTTCGCGGCGTTCGACTGGATCATGTCGCTGGACCCGCACTGGTTCAGCACGATGTTCGGCATCTGCTACTTCGCTGGCGGCTTCATGTCCTTCCTCGCATTCACCGCGCTGCTCGCGCGCTGGATTCGCAGCAAGGGCTACCTCGGCGAAGTCATCAACACCGAGCACTTCCACGACATCGGCAAGCTGATGTTCGCGTTCATGGTCTTCTGGACCTACGTGAACTTCAGCCAATACATGCTGATCTGGTACGCGAACCTCCCTGAAGAAACGGTTTGGTTCGAGCATCGCCGGCATGACGGCTGGAGCTCGGTCGGCACGATCCTCGTGTTCGGCCACTTCCTCGTGCCGTTCGTGTTCCTGATGTCGCGCCACATCAAGCGCAACGGCTTCACGTTGAGCCTCGGCGCAGCGTTCCTGCTCGTCATCCACTGGATCGACATGCAGTACCTGATCCTGCCGCAAGCGGGCCATGGTCACGGCGCGGCGCACGCAACGGAAGCGGTCGAGATCAGCAATGCGGGCCACCCGCCGTTCAGCCACGACGTCAATCTGTGGCTGCACAACATCCAGCCGAACGACGCCCTGTGCTACTTCGGCATGCTGTGCCTCGTCGCGGGCATCGCGATCCTGTTCGTGCGCAAGAACAACCTCGTCCCGCTGCGCGATCCGCGCCTGTCGGAGACGCTGCACTTCCAGAACATCTGACCTGCGAGGAACACGACGATGGGCCACGCTCACGCAACGCACACGAACAACGGCGCTCGCCCCGAGCCGCACGATCCCGAGCACGACATCGACGCGAAGTCGACCGCCGTTTGGGTGCTCGGCTCCTCGGTGGTGCTGTTCATCTCGCTCTACTTCTTGCTGCCGCTGTTTGACGTCGTGATGACCGCGGAACGCAACCGCAAGGTCAACCTCGCTCCAACCGAGGAACTCGACGCAGCCCGCGCGACGGAGAACCAGTTCCTCCGTGGCGGCAAGAAGACGATCGAGCAAGTGATGCAGGAGATGGTCAAGAAGTGATCTCCCTGCTGTCGAGCATCGCGCGCGCATTCGCGACCGCAGTGTCCGCCTCAGCCATCGCGCTGATCGCGGCAGGCGGCGTTGCGTGCGGACAAGGCCACCCGCCGTCCTCGATCGAGGTCGTGCAGGAGGCTGCGTCGATGCAAGACAAGATCGGGATGAAGCTCGATCCTGAACTCACGTTCCTCGACGAGCGCAACTACCCATTCCGCTTCGGCCAAGTGTTCCCCGGCGATCGTCCGGTCGTGCTCGTTCCTGGCTACTACGCGTGCCCGGACATGTGCGGCCAGGTGATCCACGGCATGCTCGATGCGCTCAACGCCGTCGACCTGTCGCCGGGAAGCGACTACCTGATCATCAACGTCAGTATCGACCCGCGCGAAACCGCCGAGACCGCGAAGGAGCGCAAGCAGAAGTTCCTCGCGTTGATGACGCGCGTCGGCGGCGAAGATGGCTGGCGCTTCCTGACGACGCCGCAGGAGAGCGAGATCAAGAAGCTGACGGAGAGCGTCGGGTTCCGCTACTTCTGGGCTGAGCACGACAACCGCTACGCGCACCCTGGCGCGTTGCTGTTCTTCACGCCGCAAGGCGTGCTGAGCCGCGTGCTCACCGGCACGACGTTCGATGCATCGGACGTGCGCCTTGCAATCGTCGAAGCCAGCGCCGGCAAGCTCGGCACGTTCTGGGACGAGGTCCGCCTCAACTGCCTGACGTTCGACGACCGCACCGGCAGCTATGCGCTGCTGGGCATGACCGTCATGCGCATTGGCGGCGTGATCACGATCCTCGTCATCCTCACGATGATCGCACTCATGCTGCGCCGCGAACGCGAACGCGCGCGCACCGCAAACCAAACCCCCGCGGAAGGCACCCAAGCCGCATCCGCCTCATGAACCTCTCCCCCGTGCAACCGTCCGCCGCTCTGCGTCGGAACCCTTTGCAAGCAACTGGCAGCCAGGCCCTCGTAGGGGCAGCGCCGAAGGAAGTCCGCCCGTGATCTCCACCTTGATCCAGGATCCGAAGAACTACGTCGAGAATCCGGCCAAGCTGCCGGTTCTCAGTGACAAGTGGGGCCAACTCGAGCCTTTGGCTTCGACGTTCGACCATGTCGACGGGCTCTTCTACTTCACCTACGTCGTCTGCATCTTCTTCTTCGTCTTGATCACCGGCGTGCTCGCGCTGTCGGTCGTCAAGTATCGGCGGAAGACCTTCGACCAACCGGCGGCCTCGAACGTCACGCACAACACCCCACTCGAGGTGATCTGGACGATCATCCCGCTCATCATCGTCATGGTGATGTTCGTGTGGGGCTGGAAGGGCAGCAATGACATGCTGGTCGCCCCTGCCGACGCGCGCCAATACAAGGCGGTCGCGAAGCAGTGGAACTGGTCGTTCAGCTACCCGGGCAGCAAGGTGCAGAGCTACAACGAGCTTTGGCTCGAGGTCGACAAGCCCGCAGCGTTCACGCTGCAGTCGACCGACGTGCTCCACGCGTTCTTCTTGCCGGGCATGCGCGTCAAGCGCGACGTGGTTCCAGGTCGTCAGCAGACGGCTTGGTTCCGCCCGACGAAGACGGGTGAATACCACCTCTTCTGCGCCGAATACTGCGGCCAAGACCACAGCAAGATGTATGCGAAGGTCTATGTCGTCACGGCCGAGGAGTATGCGAAGAAGCCGTGGGACGTCCTCAAGGACAGCACTCCTGAGGAAGCGATCGCCAGCGGCGAGAACATCTACAAGGCGCTGTGCATCAGCTGCCACAGCGTGAACGGCACGCCGGGCACTGGCCCGAGCTGGGCTGGTCCGAAGGGCCTCTTCGCCAAGGATGGCGACAAGGTCGTCGGCCGCGCGCGCGAGGTCGTCCTCGCCGATGGCTCGACGCAGACGGTCACGGTCGACGAGGCCTACATCAAGGAGTCGATCGCGATGCCCAACGCCAAGAAGGTCGCGGAGTTGCCATACCGCAACAACAACATGTCCGCGTTCGCCGACCTCGACGAGCGCCGCGTGAACTGCCTTATCGCCTACATGAAGTCGCTCGCAAGCAACTGAGAGCCTAGCCATGACGACCAACGTTCCTGCTTACGAGGTGCACGCCGGCGAGCACGGCGGAGCGAAGCCCAACTTCCTCAATGTGACGAAGGGCTTCATGTCCTGGGCCGCGACCCTGGACCACAAGCGCATCGGCATCATGTATCTGATCGGCGTGACGGCGGCCTTCCTCGCGGGCGGCCTCTTCGCGCTGCTGGTTCGTCTGCACCTTTGGGAGCCGACGGGCGCGCTGTTCGACAACGCGACCTACAACCAGATCTTCACGCTGCACGGCGCATTCATGGTGTTCATCTTCGTGATCCCGGCCATCCCCGGGTCACTCGGAAACATCGTGCTGCCGATCATGCTCGGCGCGAAGGACGTGGCGCTGCCGCGACTCAACCTCCTGAGCTTCTACCTGTGGCTCACGGGCACTGGCTTCGCGCTCTACGCGATCCTCGCGGGCGGCTTCGACACGGGCTGGACGTTCTACGCGCCCTACAGCCTCTACACGAACCAAGCGGTCATCTCGATCGGGCTGGGCATCTTCATCCTCGGCTTCAGCTCGATCTTCACCGGGCTCAACTTCATCGTCACGACGCACAAGCTGCGCG
>JACCDO010477922.1_pt1 | contig 11348 bp, 10 predicted proteins | sample 7446101 | NCBI WGS metagenome assembly JACCDO01 (sample SAMN15323440, study PRJNA562643) | freshwater metagenome | isolation source: river surface water | place: USA:Blue River Watershed | collected 2017-08-16
GTATTATATCGGCGAGATATCATTCTTCTGTGCTCGTGTATAAACTTATGTATAGGATTGTGGTAACAAAAGTCATTGATCAGTTATTGTAAGTTCATATGGATACGTTATAATGTCTCTCTGTCTTTGAAGTAATAGTCTAATTGTTTATTGAAAACATCATTACCTAAAAATTACAGTAATTTGAATGTCTCAATAATGGTCACGAGCACAGTTACAGAAACTCCGCATGGATTATTGGACACTTTAAAAAATGAAAATAAAGAAAAGTCCAGTGCACAAAATAATATTGCGTTACAGGCTCTTCGAGCTATTAATAAAAGTTACGCTACTGCACTGAAGCTAGAAACTATACCCGATGAGATTTTATTGGGGGAAAATATAGATTTAAAGCGTTGGAGTCTAATCATTTCTGATGAAAACTTAAAGAAATTATCGTTGCAAAATGCCGAGTATACTGGTGAAAGTAAAGATCATTCATTTATTGATGCTGATAAGCCTAGTATTATTGGAATGTTGGATACTTTTTGGACAAAGCGCTACCTGCCGAAAGGTTTACTAAGCTTAAATATTTCGAATGCTCCATCAATTACGGACTATGGGCTAGCCTTGATAGCAAGAAGTAGCCCAAATTTGAAGGAGTTGACAATAAACGGTTGCAGTACATTAGGCGATGCAGGTAATTATATTTATTAATTAATTTTAACTTGAATAACACACAAGCTTTTGATAATAGGGTTGAGAGATGTCGGTTTATATTGTAAACAAATAAATGTCCTAAATATGTGTGGCTGTGATGGTATAGAAGGAAGTGGATTGATTTCTTTTGCTGAAGAATGTAAATATTTACTAAAAATTGACGTATCAAAATGTAAGTCGATAAAAAAATGGGCATTGCATAAGTTGTTTTATGAGTGCAAAAGATTAGAGGATATAAATGTGTCATATCTTCAAGAAATTGGCGACGAAGAAATCACCGTTCTTGCCCTTAATTGTCCAAATATTGTAACATTTAATGCGAAGCATAGTCCCTACGTCTCCGATCAAAGTATTATGGCACTTGCAAATAATTGTTCTGACTTGGATTACGTGGATGTTAGCAGAACACGAATGCATTTTCGTATATCTGATGTAAGCTTATTGGCACTAGGCGATAAGTCGAAATCGTTGCGTGTCCTGAGATGTTCAGGTTGTGAAAATATAACTGATGTAGGACTTATGTGGCTCGCTGAGGGATGCCAGGCTGTTGAAGAGCTTGATTTTAATGGTTTGCAAAAAATTTCAGATGCTGGTTTGAGGAGCTTAGGAAACTCTTGTCATTCTTTGACATCTTTAAATATATCTGGTGCAAAGCTTATCTCGGATATTGGACTAACATCAATTTCAACCGGATGCCCTAATTTGAAATCACTTGCATGTGCTGGCATATTTCAGCTAGCAGATCCCAGGTTGTCAGCTCCCAAGAAGGGTCAGGAACAAGCCTGGCAATCCGTTTTAGGTATAGCAGCGCTTGGTAATCAGTGTACAAAAATTACAAATTTAGATTTAACGGGTTGTTTTCGATTAAATTTAGCACTTGAGAGGCATGTATCGTCATTTGCAATGTTAAAAGTTGCAAACTTTACCGGTGTCAATCAATCAACTTCTAAAGCATTTTGCTCCGTCGCTTCAAGTTGTCCATTGTTAGAAGAAGTTACACTCAGTGACTGTGGTAAAGCAATAGATAATAATGTTTTAATCGCATTGGCTAAATATTGTTTCGAATTGAAAGTATTAATTTTGCGCCGTTGTCATAATATAGGTAATTCTGGGATTAAAGCTCTTTCATCATGTTGTAACATTGAAAAATTAGATTTTACTGGTTGCAGGTCGTTAACAGATATAGTAATACTTCCAATATCTGAGAGTGATACTTTACCAAAATTGCGTAATTTAATTTTTAACAACTGCGAACTAATTACTGATACAGCATTAGCCTGGATTGCCAGTAAAACTCATAATATTTTATACTTGTCGATGTTTGGCACCAAAGTAACGAGGCATGCGATACAGGCGGTTCGTGATAGATTTCCCTTTACTGATATGGTGCAAACTGAAGATTTTCTAGGGTTTGTTCCTGTTTTTAGAGTAGACGATAAGAAATTATTGATCAAATATGACACGTTACGAACTGGAATCATAAAATTACAGGCTCGGCAGCGGTCTTTTATGGCAAGATTAAGGGTTGCGGCTATTATTAAAAAACGGATTTTCGACAAAGCTGTACATAGACTTCATCAAATGGCATTGTTATTCCTTGCTAAAAATAGAATGTATTATAGACGCCAACAACACAATCGGGTTAATCGAGCTGCAGTTATAGTAACGTCTGTAATGTGGATGGGTATCGCGCACAAAAAGGTTACTCGTAGAAAAGCCGAACTTCACGCTGAGTATATTCGACGTTTGATCACTTTAATTCAAGTTCGTTGGAGAATTTATTTGGCTAAATGTCTTAGAATGAAACTCTATGATGAATATATGGCACATACAGAATTAAGAAGAAAATCTGCATTTAAAATTCAAGGGATGGCGAGGACGTACTTTGCTAAGCTTAGAATTGTACGTATCAAAAAAATGAGAAAAGCTAGAGAAGGTATTGAGGAAAGGAAGGCACTAGTTATTGAAAGATTGTATAGAGGAATGCGAGGTCGAAAATATGCCAAGAAAGTTAAATTTGAAAGGGAGAAGATGAAAATATTAGTTTTAACATCAACTCGAGTTATACAACGAGCATTTAGACGATTCCGCACCAGAAAAATCGTGGCGCACAAAATTGCTATAAAGAATCATCGACTAAAATGTTGTATAATGATCCAAGCATTAATGCGTGGTGCGCTGGCCAGATTACTGACTGCTGAAATTTTACTGGAGCTTAAAGAAATAAGACTTAATACAGCTGCATTGCATATTCAGAATAGATGGAGAGTCAAACAAGCCCAACTGGAATTGAAACGATTACGTGATGAGAAAATTAACATCACAGTAAAACAAGGCAATGCGGCTATAGTTATGCAAAAATATGCCCGTTGCCGTCTTGCTAGGAAAGTTTTAATGCGTCTTAAGGAGGAATGGCAAGATTCGTTACGATTAGAAGTTGAATTGCAATTTTGGGCAGTAACTAAAATACAATCTGCCTGGAGAGGTATGAAAGGTAGATTACATTTTGATGAAGAACTAAAACTTAAAAAAGGCAAATGGAAAGAACTTTTTGACGAGCAACGACAAAGAAGATTCTTTTACAATAAATTGACCGGTGAAATTAGATGGCGCATGCCTCAAGATTTGCTTGACTTGATACCTAAACCTTGTTGCGATAACTGCACCAATCAAGAGGCTCAGTTAGAATGTGCTATTTGTAATGAGTTATACTGTGCTAACTGCTTTGAATATGTTCATAGTGGTGGTAAGAGAAGAGATCATGATTTTAGATGTTTATATGATTTTTATGGAAGAAGAATTGATTATGGTGATGGAGGATTTCCTTGTATCTGGCCATCCGAAATTTTGCAGGATGAAGTTCAAGGTTGGATGCTCCGAGTTGCACCTATTAGAGAGCCAGTATCTGTTTATGGAGATTGGGAAGAGTATGCTGATCCTGATTGTAAAACTCTGCCTATCAAAACGTTTTATTTTAATCGTAAAACGTTCGTGACAAGTTATGAACAACCATATATTGTAGAGGATGAATCAAATCCTTATGAATTGCAAGAATATTATTAAGTAATGTATAAATGTTCTGACTTGAATATAATTGTATCTAATGAATTACAGAAGTATATACACATATAATACGCCTTATCTGCACTCTACTGGATAACGCAACCACCTCCATCACCACTTAACCAAGGTGATGCGTCTGGTCTATTCTGAAATGGTTCTGGTTGGGTGGTAATAAATGAAACAACTGAATCTGCCGTTTCATTTAATCCTTTGGATGACTTATATACATTTAGCTCTTCTTCCAACTTCACGATATCCTTATCTAATTTCTTTAACGCACTTTCTGACATGAGATGATTGTTGTGTCGTCGCTGGTGAGGTAGATGTTGCTGCTGAGAGTTCGATCGCTTGCAGCCACTCAAACTCGGTGTTCTTTCGATTGATTCTGTTCGCACGCGGTTAATCCGGAACTTTTTCGCTACGGTTTTTTTCGGGGTGAAACAGACCAGACCAGTCCCGACTCATGGCTGCAGTGGTGGAAGGCTCCCTGGAGGAGCTGTTTGAAGGAGAATACCTAGATGGTGCGTCGGTTTTGTCGGAAGCTGGAGCATTTCCAGGTTCTAGTCGACCAGTAACGAACACCGATGGAAACTTAACAGATTTACAAGTACCAGTTGGTGTGTCCTCTGTTGCAATTGAAAGTGTTGAACGTCAGAATAATAATACTTATTCTGAGTATATTAACGATGGATTGTGGCCAGAATATTGTAATCCTAGTTATAAAATGCCTGATGAAATCGAAGTGAAAGTAAAATTAGCAGGCGGTGATTTTTACTTTCCTGTACAAATTGTGAAAGCAGATAATAATAAAACATATTTAGGAGGATATAGAAACAAACGAAGTGGTGCTTTATATCATCATGCATCATCACAGACACCATCTAATGTCATAAAACGTAATAACACGGTTAAAGACTACAGTCATTTGAGATCTAGAGACACACAGACATATGAACAGAGGACACTTTCAGTTCAACCTTATAGAGAAAGTGGCACTCAAATGGAACGCATTGATTTAAGATTGGATAATAAAAGGGATATTACTTTAAGTCCTCGTCCATATTTTACCTCAGAAGAATTACATGAGTTGAAACTTGATAAATGCATTTTTATACAACGATGTTGGCGAGGATATATGGCTAGATGTTATGCTCAACGTTTAGTTGAGCGAAATAAAAATTACGAAAAAAGTAGACTTGAATTGGTTGAAAAAAAAATGTTAGAAGAAAAACTACGAAGAGAAGCTGACATGGAACGACGATTGCATCCACAATCTAATTCTGATTTTGCCACATTATATAATGAATTAGATGCCTGGAGAAAAGCTGAAATAATGAGAGTCAAGTCATCAACTGCGCCTGGTGAAGAGAGAGCAAAAGCTCTGGCAGAGGTACTATCTGATGAAACGAAAGCTTTACAAGCTATTCAAAAGTTAAAAATTGCAGCCCAAAAAAAATTACAGACAGATAAAACTGTTCAAATGTTAGAGCAAATGGCCCAACCATATAGATGGCAGTTATCAAGTGGGGATGTCGCATTTGTACAAACTCCTACTACTAATAGATCAAAAGAATTGAGAGATTTATACCTCGCCTTACAAGCTAATTTGACTACTGATGAGAGGCTTGATATTTTACTTCATGTCAAATGGTGTGTGAAGGAATTTGAAAGTCCATTAACTAGGGATATTAGTGATTTAATTGATAGAGAAGCAGATTTACTTAACCGCGGCAGACCTGCGAAAAGTATGGATAAACATAAAGTGCGATTAAATAATCTTTTTTTACAATTTATTGAGAATCCTATATACAATCCCAGAGCTAAAGACTTTATAAGCTTTAAAAAACCTGAAGAAACTAATTAAAATGCACTATTTATTATATTGTAAAATAATGAAAAAATACATTATGTGGTTATTTATTTCAATTGTTCGTAATTATATTATATTTCACTGTTTTGGATATTTTTTGTCTGTGTGGATGCAAATCAGAGGATTTTATGCGAAATTCGCTCTTTTTTGGTTGATGCTCAGCATTCACGTGCGTAGGCTTGATGTCATGAAGGTTTGATGCCGGGTGATTGTATTTTGGCATAATTTGGTTATCATGATCAAACAGTTTCTTTTCGAAATCATTATCTGCGCGGAATTTTCTGCCCTTGGGACAACTAATATCTTCTAACTCTAGGCTATTTGGTTCATATAAGCCATCAAACTTTAATATTTTATTTTCACTATGATTGCGGGGAACATGTTTTTTAGATATTGGAATTGGTAATGTTGAAGCAGTCATGGGTCGTAAATTTTTTTCCTTCAGTGCATTACCTCGAGGTGATCGAATGATTGCATGCTTGTCTTGTTCATAATGAAATAGCCAATGCTTCATTTTTTTCTTTTGGAATGGATCTTTCGATGGAGACTCTAGTGGATCGTATTTGATTTCCTCTACCTCTATTACCGTTCCTATTCCATCTTTGTTAACATCTCTAACCAAATAATCTTCGCGACACACTGGTGATCTTGAAGGTGAATATACCTCTAATGCTATATCCTTTGCAACTTTATTATTTTCAGCATTTTCATTATTATTCAATAATGGGATTGTGACACGCTCTACTAAATTGAATTCTGTGGCTATTTCCTCTTCAATGCAGCAATTATTTAAAGCTTGTTCTAATTTACTAATTCTTAAAATATAGTATAAGTAAAAGAATTAAGATTGATTGATGTAACTATTACCTATCCTGTACAGTGAGTATTTTATCTTGAATAGTTTTATTTTCTTTGGCAATCTTAGTATTGATATTTGTAGTTTGTTCTTTGAGTTGATTTTCAGTTTCTTTGTCCGTGGAAAAGTTGTTTTTCTTATTCAATACAGTTAGCACTGTAGCTGATAGCATTTCGCGTGTCTGTAATAACTTCCTTAATACTGATAACTCTTTTTTTAGTAGCATCTGCACTCTATTGACGTCAATATCAATCATATTGCTACTAACTACTGTTATCTTGGCTGGTTTCGTGTCTAATGAAGGCTTTGTGATAGGATCGTCGATAATGGGATATGTCGGAACTAACTCCTTCGCATTTTTCAATAGTTGCTCTAATGGATTAACATTCCTAGCACTCAAAGCTTTCATATTATCATTTATTCCTTCGATTTTAGTGCCCGCGCTAGGTCCTGGTAATAGATTAGATTTAGTTACATCACCAAGCAGTTTCTCTGATGGTACTATTGAAAATATTTTTTTTCTGCCAAAATCACCTAAATATAGAAACTTATCTACCGAATCATCTGATACTTCTACTCCTTTCTTTTTATACATCAAATGTTTTCCCTGTAACTTTTTTGCCTCTTCTGCATTCCAATAGCTAATGTTAGCGGCATTTATTTCATTTCTATTGTTTATATTATTATTATCATTCTTATTATTACATTTTTCGTGGTTTGAATTTAGTACGTCTTTGCTGTTAATATCGCTGCTTACTTCAACTGAAGGTAATACTTCATCGTTTTTATATTTCAATTGCTTATCCTTTAACTTATTTTCAATTTTTACGTTATTATCGCTGTAAGATTTTATTTTAGAGGTATATACATCGATGTTATTAGAAATTTTACTACTTTCTTGGCTTACATTATTGTCACTTGGTGGTATTTTTTTTACTTCAACTGCTGGTCGAAGTATCGGTTTGTCTACATGAATTACACTTACGTCCGGGTTATTCAATACAGCTGACTTATCACTGGATGCAATTTTCACTTTTTCGCTATTAACAGATATTTCTTGATCCTCATTGTTTTTAGACAAATCTTTCAATCGATGAATCTTTTCAGTGCCTTGCTGTTTACAATCGCCGTCATCAGAAATTGTATCATCGTCGGATAATTCTGCGATATTCACCCCATTTTTGTCGCATTCACTCCACCCATCGGCACCGTCATAACCATCACCATTATACTGAGGAGATAATCTATCTTGAACATATTGTAGAAGTTGTGTAATATTAGGCCTCTTAGTATAATCTACCTGTAATAGCCAACGAATGCATCGCTCAAGATTGCCTATATAAATATGTAAGTGCTATGCTGAAAAAAACTGCAAATAAATATTTGTGTACCACTGAAGTTTTGTTTGGGTAAAGCTTCAAATTTTCCTGAGGTTATCTGTTTTGCTAATTCTAAAATTGTTTTCCCTTTGAATGGTGGATTTAATGTGCACATTTCATACAGTATTATGCCTAAACTCCATATATCGGTCTTTTCATTGTAAGGTTTATTTTCAACTAATTCTGGACTTAAATATAATGGTGTGCCATAAAAAGTGTTTAATAACAATGTATCTTCTGACAATTGACGACTTACTCCCAAATCTGCAATTTTAACTGTTTTACCCCCATTTTTACACATTACATTCATAGTCTTTAAATCTCGATGGACTATCCCATTCTCATGTAAGTGTTTTATTCCCAAGCATATCTGATTAAATAAAAACCAAATATACCGTTCATCCATATATCTATGTTTAGATTTGCGTCTTGCTATTAATTTATATAGATCGCCACCATTACAATACTCCAAAACAATAAATAGTGATTTAATCTTTTCATCAAAAAACCATCCCTCACAACGTACAACATTTGGATTATCAAGTTGAAGCAACAAATTTACTTCATTCATGATATCTTTCCTTTTTCCTAGCTCTGCGACTTTTCGTTCCTTCAAAATATATGTGTGATTATCATATTTAAATTTTGCCAAATAAACCACTCCAACTTGACTCCTGTAAAGCTCCTTGATATCGTTGAAATCATTATTAAATTGGGCGGATGAAAATTTGTGATTTTTCTGCATTTTTATTCAGGTGTTACAAAATTAGCGTTGTAATTGTCTCATTTCAAGAGTGACTTCTTTTCTCAGGACTTTGGGTACCTATTCTGACAACAGGATTGTCAACTGACAACTCCTAGGACCTAGTCTGGTACCGGTACTCGCCGTAATAACGATGGTCAGTATAATATGACCGTCATAGTATAAAGGAACGATTTAACAGGCACAAATTGATAGTAGACTCCTGCATTACTATTGGATGAGCAATAGTATGGAGCAACGCATCTAATGGCTCGCACAAGACTTCCTGGCAGCTGCCAGCTGCATCTACCGGTACCAACTCAAAAAAAAACATGTAAAATAATTTAAATAAATAATATTAAATATTAGATTATATATATTTATAAAAGCGTAGATATGGAGAAACCAGTCAAGAAAACTGACAAAGATGCCACCCAGGTGTTCGATTTAATTGATTTGAAGGATTTGTTGATAAAATTGTCTCTTAAAGAAGAGCAGGTTATCCAAGAGAAAGAAAAATACGTTACCTCGTTAGCACAATATGAAGAAACCTTTGTCGATTTAAAGAAAAAATACAGTGTATATACCGCAAAAAAACAACTTAGTTCTGCTAAGGATGTATTGGGTGATGACTTTTGTGACTATTATGAAGAAGGAGATAAAATCGTATCAAATACTCTCAGTGATCGTAAGTTTGCGCTATTAAACAAAAAACTTGAGGTGCAAATATTAATTTCGGAAATAAAAAATGCTTTGCCTTCACTTGAAAGTATAGTTGAAGGAATTGATTCGAAAAATAGGCAAATTTTTAATGATAATGACCAAGTAACACAAAGTAGTAGTGATGATATTTTCTGTAAAAATATTGAAGAATTGGATCAATCTATTGGTGATGCCATTGAAAAGAAATTGTTCTTAAAAGGAAAATGTTCCAATGATAGAGAGAACAGTACTTTTCAAAAAAATAAATTGAGCAAGGATATTTCAATTGCTAGGCAACATGTAGACTTACATCTTGATGAGCTTGAAACCATCAAAGATATTAATCACAAAATAAATAGAACAATTATGTCCGAGGAAGCAAAAATTAAGACATTGGGATATCAATTGAGTAAGTTAAGGTTATTAATTGGACAATTTCATGGCGGCAAAGGATGGGAAGTCGAATCTTTTCTTCATTATTCTGGGAGTATAAATGGTATGCTCGATGCAAATTTAGTGCAAAAAGCATTAATGCCTTGGTTATTGCCGGAAGAATTAGACACCCTTACTGATCTTATGATGAAACAATTTCGAGAATATCAAACTTTTGATCTACATTCCTACTTAAAATTGTGTGATGCTATCATGACGTAACTGAACTTACAAGCTGTACAAAATGTTATACTGTATAATCGATTTATATAATGTTTACTCTTTTCCTTGTATCAATCTTATTCTCTAAAATAATTTCATCACCTAATAGTTTCACCGTTTTTTCTGAAACTCTGTTCATTCTGGTAAAAGTTATATCCAAGTCATCAAAATCAGGTTCATATCCTTCTAGTTTATTCCTTGCAAACGGTGGTGCCCCATACCTTATTCTTTTCTCTATATAATCGGCAAAAAAATTTGTAGTTAATACTAACACTCGACTTCGATTCACCATAAGCGAATTTTCTATTCGCTCTAAAATATCTTGTGGTACATTTAAGTTCGGTGAAAATGCAATATATTGGATATATTTGTTTAATGCAACTGAATGCATCAATTTTGTAATCCCTGATAAAATAGGTGCCATATTATTATTATTTAATGGATTTTGGGATAAATTTAACTTTAAAATGTTCTTCTTGTCCACCAATACTTCGGATAGTAACTCTAGTCCATAAGAGTTAACACAGTTATTAGATAAATTAATCTCGGATAAATTAAATGATCTTGAATCGTTTAGTAAACGGCATAATATACCTACTTCCGGTAATCGTAGTTGCTGAGAAGATAGATCTAAATTTGTAACTTTAAGGCGGCTTTCTTTAATATTGATGCCATTTAGGGATGTGATAGTACGTTCAAATGCATTGTATAAATCATAACCATCATTTTCTTTTTCGAACGTATTGTTTCTTAAATCTAAGGAAACTAATTTATTTCTTGTTTTACTAAAACTTGATATAATTAAATTAATTGATACTTTGGAAAGTGCATTGTAACTCAAATCCAATACTTTGAGGTGTCTCAAAAATTTTAATACGTCAATAAGTTGAAGAAGGGACGAATCATTTAAATAGCAACGCTTGATTGACATAATTTGAATTTCAGAAAACCTTTTACATAATTCAGATAAAATCGTAATCTGTTCTTCCAGGATTTTTTTACCATTTATAAATACTTCGCCGATATTCGTGTCTTTGTCGACATTAAATGTAGCAAAACCTCTAATATAACTTTTTAACTCATCTGTAGTCCAGTCTTGTGGACCTTGATTATCCCTTTTACCTTTACTTGGACTTTTACTGCGGCTTCCCCGTGACTTCCCTCTGCTACGACTGCGACTACCTGCTCCGCCACTTTTATTACTTCCACCTTTCTTTTTCTCAGATTTAGTGGTAGTCCTTCCTCTTTCCGCCATTTAGTTAATATGTGTCATCGACTGGTTAAGTCCGTGTTGTGTGCTTTGCCTAGATAATAAATAAAAAGTACAGTACCCACACTACGACCAAACAACTTTTGGGTCCTATTTCTTCGAACAAACTATAA
>JACCDO012258730.1_pt1 | contig 11346 bp, 12 predicted proteins | sample 7446101 | NCBI WGS metagenome assembly JACCDO01 (sample SAMN15323440, study PRJNA562643) | freshwater metagenome | isolation source: river surface water | place: USA:Blue River Watershed | collected 2017-08-16
CAAAGCGCCGCCCAAGAGTTAAACCTGGGTTTCGTAGCACGCATGAGCCGTGGTCGTCCTTGGCTGCGCATTAAATCTGCCGCCAGTTTGGATGGTAAAACCGCTCTATCGAATGGCGTGTCCCAGTGGATTACGGGCCCAGAAGCCCGCCGTGATGGACACCGCTGGCGCGCTCGGGCCTGTGCGATTCTGACGGGTATGGGCACAGTGCGGAGCGACGATCCGCGCATGACCGTCAGGGATGTGGATTGGCAAGGTCAGCCGCCTCGGCAGCCTTTGAAAGTGGTAGTGGATGCCGAGTTGGAAATGCCCTTATCGGCGGCTATTTTGCACGGTGGCCATACCTTGATCGCCTGCGCGCTGGATATGCCAGACAAAGCCGAGGCACTGGCTAATTTGGGCGCGGAAGTGGTGGTGTTACCCGGTGAAGGCGCTAAGGTGGATCTCCAGGCACTGATGGAAGAGTTAGCGCGCCGAGGCATTAATGAAGTACATAGCGAAGCGGGCATGGGTCTCAATGGCAGCCTGATTCGAGATGGTTTGGCCGATGAGTTGCTGCTGTATCTGGCCCCGTCTTTGTTGGGTAACGCGGCGTCAGGCTTGTTTCAGCTGCCAGATATTGCTGAATTAAGCCATCGGCGCCGTTTGTCCATTGCCGATGTGCGTATGGTCGGAGAAGACCTGCGGGTAGTCGCACGTTTTTGAGTTTTACTAGAGTGGCTTGTGGTAGTTGGCAGGAGCGCGGTGCTCTTTCTGGCTCGTGCTACCATGCGGCCCGTTAAGAGCAGGCTGTGACCCCAACACTCAGCACAGGTCGCAGTTAATCAGGACACTTTTTTGCCTGGGACGACGAGTATGTTGAATGAACTGACCTCTTTAGAACACAAGCTGGATCAGCTCCTGGATTTGCACAAAGCCATGCGCATCGAGAATCAGGAACTGCGGACACGGGTGGCGTCGCTGGAAGCGGAGAATCGGCAAATGGAAGACCGTCTGGAAACGGCGCGAGTACGCTTAGAAACCTTGCTCGCTAAGCTACCCACCTAATATTAAGCGCAGGATAAATTACGAATGGCTTCCCATACTTTAGATATTACGTTGCTGGGCCGCGTGTACAGCGTGGCTTGCCCCCCGGAAGAAAAAGAGGCGCTACTGGCAGCGGTTAATTTTCTGGAAGAGCGTATGAATCTGCTCGCGGAAAAAACCAGAAGTGCAGGCGAGCGCTTGGCCGTCATGACCGCCCTCAATCTGGCCCATGAGCTGTTGTTTATGCGTCTGCCCGGCGGGTTTGATATGAATGATTTTCGGCGTAGAATCACCTCCATGGACTCGAGGCTAGATGAAGTCCTGACTCAGCAAGAGAGTCTGTTCTAGTCGAGAGCATCAGTTTCCCCTGCGGTGTTCGTTAAGGCCATAGATTCCTTGAACCAACTCTGCTACGGCAAAGGCTGCTGACCATACAAGCTACTGTTGTGAGTGCCCTTCGTCGGGTACACCTGATGTAGCTGGAAAGTAGCCATCTTGAACCCCTCGGTTCAGGATGCCGGCCTAAGCGGCACAGGCGGGGGCCCCTTTCTTAGCGTTCAGCATTGAGCGCCTCCCCACACAAACCCCCGCTAGTCGGGGGTTTGTGCTTTTTGTGCGCCCGATTGTTTCGTTATTGTGGATGTTTGACTGGGCCTAGAGTGTTGTCGATGCTGGGCGCTAAAGGGGTAAAGTATCTGAATATAACTTTAGTACTACTGATATAGCTAAAAGCATGCTAGTAGGGGGGGCATTCGCGTAGTACAATAACTAAAGTACTGGTTTAGTTATCTGGTTTATTTTTGCCGCGTAACATGTTTTTGTGGTTGCTTACCGAGTGTCCTCAAAAGAGTTTGTTAGCCATCGCTTATGTTGAAGGTGCACGCTCGAAAATGAGTATTCGAATAGTCAGCCCGTCGTTACAATGTGCGCAAGCTCGGGAGGCGTGGGTATGCGAAGTTTCTGGTTAAAAATAGTGGCGGCGCTGTTGTTGCTGTGTGGTCACGGCTCGTCGGTGTGGGCTTCTGGTGCCTATACTTTTGGCGTGTTATCGCAACGTAGCGCAGTACTCACAGCCCAGTATTGGAATCCTATCTTGAGCTACGTGCAGCAAAAGACCGGGGTTTCCCTGCAACTGCGTGTTTCTCGTACGGCCCCTGAATCCAATGCCTCGGCAGAGCGGGGTGAATACGATTTTGTCTATTCGAATACAATTTTTCTGCCACGGATTGCCCCTGTCGGTTATCGTGTTATTCTTCGCCCCCGCGAAGATGCGATTTCTGGGCAAATCGTTACCCTAGCCAGTTCTCCAGTTAAGTCCCTGAAAGATCTCGATGGTGCTTCTGTAGGGTTTCCTTCCCAAGCTGCATTTGTGGGTTATGCGGTGCCTATGGATCAGCTTCTGCGCCAAGGTATTAATGTTGTGTCAGTTTTTGGTGGGAACCAGGAAGGTATCATGGCCCAGCTGAAGGCGGGTCGCGTGGTTGCGGCAGGAGTAAATAGCCACGTAATGAAGTCTTTTGCGGCGCGGGAAAATCTGCATTATCGGGTGTTGTGGGAATCTCAGAGCTACCACAACTTACCAATTTCTGCCCATCCCCGAGTTCCTAAGCAAGTGGTCGATGCCGTGCGGGAGGCCATCGACAAGATGGAAAATGATCCTGAAGGTATGCGTATTTTGACTGAGACGGGCATGATTATTGGTCAAAAGCCACCTTACGGTTTTAGTAGTTCCAGTCCCGAGGACTACAAAAACTATGTCGATTTCTACAAAACGACATTGGTAAAAGACATCAAGTGATTTATGACTCAATGGTTGCGATACTGGGAGAGTAAGCCCTTCATTGTGCGCCTGCTGGCTACGGCATTCATTGCCTTGTTTGTGGCAGGTTGTGCAATGCTGTTCGTATCGACTAACCAAGAAGTTGCCGAAATTCGCTCCGACTTGCAGACGGAGCTGTCCAAAGAATTAGAAACCCTACCCGCAGCACTCACCGAGACGGTTGTCATCGGTGACTTTGCTACTTTGCAACAAACTCTAGATCGTTATGTGGCCCGGCCCTTGATTACGGCTGTGGAGTTTGAGGATGTTGCAGGTTCCCGGATTCAGAGCCAAGACGCGCTAGAGCCTGACTACGCCCCCGCTTGGTTTTTATCCCGCTTTAATCTGTCTAAAAAAGAGCTCCATGGCGAAGCCCCGGTGGTGGTTGGGGGACGTAACTATGGATATTTACGCCTGACGCTGAACGCCACACGCCTCACGAATCGCGCTTGGTTCCATCTGCAAAGTCACTTGGCTATCTTGTTGCTGGCTATTGCCCTGGATTTTGCGGGTATTTGGTTTGTACTGCGCAGTGGCTTAAAGCCCCTGGAACAGTTGGAAGGGGGGGTACGGGCCTTTTCTGGTGGTGCTCTGGATACCCAAGTGCATGTGCAGGGCAGTCGTGAGTTACGGGGCCTGATCGAGGCCTTTAACCACATGGCCCATTCCATCCGTGACACCCAGTTTGCGCTCTCGAAGTCTGAGGAACGCCTACAGCTGGCGATCAATGGCGTCAATGACGGTATTTGGGACTGGGATATTCACCACGATCATTTGTATCTCTCTCCCAAGTGGAAGGAAATGCTGGGTTACTCTGACCAAGAGCTGCCTAATGTGCGCGCCGCGTTTGATGGTTTGCTCCATCCTGACGACAAGCTCATGGTGAGTCGAGCCCTGAGTGATTACTTGGAGCGTCGCGCCCCGACCTATAGCGTGGAATTCCGCATGAGCAACCGAGATGGCTCGTGGCGTTGGATTTTGGCCCGTGGCGAAGCACAGTGGGATGTGCATGGTCGAGCCTTCCGCATGACCGGCTCTTTGAGCGATGTCACCGAGCGCCGCTTGGCTACCGATGCGGTGCAAGCTGCCTTGCGCTATGCCCGTAGTTTGTTAGAGGCGAGTTTGGATCCTCTAGTGACTATTAGTCCTGAAGGCCGCATTTCTGACGTGAATAAAGCCACCGAAACGGTGACAGGTTTGGCGCGAGACGAATTGGTGGGCAGCGACTTTACGGACTATTTCACCGATCCCGTGCAGGCCCGTGCTGGTTATCTGGAAGCCTTTGCCCGTGGTTTTGTGACCGATTACCCCTTGGCGATTCGTCACCGTTCTGGGCAAGTGACAGACGTGTTGTACAACGCCAGTGTGTTCCGTGATGAGCAAGGTCAGGTGCTAGGGGTGTTTGCCGCCGCCCGTGACATCACTGCTCGCAAGCGGGCCGAAGCTGAGTTGCAGCAATACCATCAGCACCTAGAAGAGCTGGTGGAAGAGCGCACCATGGAGCTCTCTGCGGCCAAAGAAGCTGCGGAAATTGCCAATATAGCCAAGAGCTCCTTCTTGGCGAATATGTCCCATGAGATTCGCACCCCCCTCAATGCCATCGTGGGCATGACGAATCTGATTCGTCGTTCTGGTGTCAGCCTTGCTCAAGAAGAACGCCTGCGGAAAATCGAAAACGCAGGCCAGCATCTCTTAGAAATTATTAATGCGGTACTCGATTTGTCCAAGATTGAAGCGGGCAAGTTCACTCTGGAAGAAACCGATGTCAGCATCGGTAGCATCGCCGCCAATGTGGTGTCTATGTTGGCGGATAAGGCCCACGCCAAGAATTTACAGATGCTGATTGAGCATCAGCCCCATCCCCATCGTTTGTTAGGTGATCCCACTCGTATCCAGCAAGCATGGTTGAACTATGCCACGAACGCGGTGAAGTTCACCCCCGCTGGGCATGTGATCTTGCGCGCCATTGTGTTGGATGAACAGCCGGATTCCGTGTTGGTGCGTTTCGAAGTAGAAGACACGGGTATTGGTATCGCCCCGGAGGTGTTGCCACGCCTCTTTACCAACTTTGAGCAAGCGGATAACTCTACGACTCGCAAATACGGTGGTACGGGTTTGGGTTTAGCCATTACGCGCAAGTTGGCCGTGCTTATGGGGGGCGATGCGGGCGCAGAAAGCACCATGGGTACAGGTAGTCGTTTCTGGTTCTCGGCACGTTTGCGCGTTGCGGCCCAATTGGCGGCACCCCAGTCCATCGTATTGGATGTGTGCTCCTCTGAAGCCACCTTGCTGAAGAGTTATCAGCATGCGCGCATTCTGTTGGTAGAAGACGACTTCATTAATCGGGAAGTAACACTAGACACCCTGCGCTTGGTTAATTTGGCTGGGGATTGTGCAGAAGACGGTCAAGAAGCGGTGGATATGGCCCGAGCACAGCATTACGACTTGATTCTGATGGACATGCAAATGCCCAATGTGGATGGCCCCACCGCCACGCGTTTGATTCGGCACTTGCCCGGTTATGCCGATACGCCCATTGTCGCCATGACGGCGAATGCTTTTGCTGAAGATAAGGCTAGGTGCATGGAGGCGGGCATGAACGACTTCATTACCAAGCCGGTGAAGTCGCAAGTCTTGTTCGACACCCTCCTGCGCTGGTTGTCCAAAGCCCCACGGCAACTCAGCTAACGCTTTTGCGACCTTTGTCGCTGCCTTATTCGCCTCCAGTCTCTCCCCAGCGCGCCATCAGCGTGTGAGGGACTTGGATCTGATCCAAGATCCGCGCCACGATGAAATCCACGATGTCTTGCACACTCTCCGGATGATGATAAAAGCCCGGATTGGCGGGCAGAATTGTGGCGCCTGCTTTGGCGAGGCGCAGCATGTTTTCCAGATGCAAGATAGAAAACGGCGTCTCACGGGGCACCAGTACCAGCTTGCGCCCTTCCTTGAGCACCACATCGGCGGCCCGTTCAATCAAGTTGTCCGATAGCCCAGCGGCAATAGAGGCTAAGGTGCCCATAGTGCATGGGCAAATCACTAAGGCCGCTGGTGGATTAGAGCCGCTGGCGATGGGCGCAAACCATTCTTCCCGGCCATAGACGCGCAATTGTCCGGGGGCGGCCTGAAAGCGGGCGCTGAGTTCTTGGGCGACTTCTTGCGGGCGGCTGGGCAAGCTCCAATGCAGTTCTTGCTTGGCGACAATTTGCGCCGCCTGGGAATACAGCACATGCACGGTGCGCCCGGCCTGTATCAGGCACTCGATCAAACGCAGCCCATAAGCCATACCCGAGGCACCCGTTAAGGCTACCGCGACACTGTTATTCATGACGAGTTTCTCCACTGGGGGCAATGTGTTCCAAGATGTGGGCCGTTGCTAGACCATTAATGGTGCCAAACAGCAGTGCGGAGACAGCAAAGAAAGGCAGCAGATACATCAGGCCATCGTGGGGCACCAGCCAGAGTCGTGCGATGAGCAGTTGTCCGGAAATGTGGGCAAACGATGCCAAAATACTGTGGCTAACAGGGCCAAAGGCGGCGCGGGGCAGATGCTGCACCAGCCCCAGCACCGCCAAACTGGTGATTGAACCACTCAGGCTCAGAAAAAAACCGGGGGCTAAAAATTGGCCTAGCAGCAAACTGCCCGCCACCACGCGCAAGAGCGATACCCACACCGCCTCGCCCCAGCCATAGCGGGTGAGCACCACCAAAATCAAAATATTGGCCAGACCGGGTTTGATACCCGGTAAGGGCATGGGAATGATGGCTTCTGCCACCGTCAGGGCGATGGCAGCAGCGGCATAGCGGGCAATGCGGGTATCCAGCGCGTCCGGCTGGAGTTCAATAATTGAGTGTGTCATAGCCCGCTTGTCGGCCCGTTAAAGAAAGACTGATGTGGTTGGGGGCGCAAATGGCGATGGCGTTGGCTTGGGTAAGCCAACCTTGACGCACGCAATACTGATGGGCGCCAGGATCGGCGGCGACCCGCGCCCGACCGGGTTGAATTTCGATGCGGGTCACGCCCAGAGGGCCTGGCACATCCAGACTACGGGCTTGGTTTAAGGGCAGTTCCGCGACGATGGCGCCATCTCGCTTGATGACGGCTTTGTCTGGGGCTCCACCGGAGAGGGCGTAGGGAAACAGGGCCAAGCACAGACTCAAGGCCAAGAGCAGAACCAGCCAATCACCCCAGCGCATGTAGCGCCGCATGGTGCCCACGCCCTTGAGTAGCAGAGCACCCCGTTGGCCCATGGTGATGCAGGCTTAGTCTTTGAGATTGCGGTGGCGCACCAACACTTGGCCCCAACCGGCGAATTGTTTCGCTAGGCGTTCCACGAAATACACAGAACGGTGCTGGCCGCCGGTGCAGCCAATGGCCACGGTCAGATAGCTGCGGTTGTCGCTGTTGTACGTGGGCAGCCAACTGGCAATGAAATGGCTCAGGTCGTGGGCCATGCGATCCACATCGGGTTGCGCTTCTAGGTAGGCGGCGATGGCGGCATCTTTGCCGGTGAGTGCCCGCAGTGCTGGGTCGTAGTAAGGGTTGGGCAGGCAGCGCACATCGAACACCAAGTCCGCGTCCAAAGGAATGCCGTGCTTAAAGCCGAAGGACTCAAACAGCAAGGTTAAGCGGGCGGTGGCCCCTAAATCCAAGAAGTCTTTGACCCAAGAGCGGAACTTGTTTGATGACAAATCGCTGGTGTCAATGCGGTGGCCCAAGGCGGCAATGTCTGCCAAGGCCTCCCGTTCGTGCTTAATGGCCTCTTCTAAACTCAGATCGTTGCTGCCCAAGGGGTGACGGCGCCGAGTTTCAGAAAAGCGGGCGATGAGCACATCGTCCCGCGCTTCCAGAAATAAGAAATTGATATGCACGCCACGGGCACGTAAATCTTGCAGTCGTTCCGGCAGTAAAGCCAGACTTTCAGCGGCGCGCATATCCATTGCCACCGCCACACGCTGATGCTGACCGAGGGCGAGTTCCTCGACCAAGGGCAGGAGCAAGGTGGTGGGCAGGTTATCCACACAGAAATAGCCACTGTCTTCCAGGACTTTCAGCGCGACGCTTTTTCCTGAACCCGACAGGCCGCTGATTAATACAAGATTCATCATAGCTGTGACGAAGTTTCCGATTCGTTGTAGGACAAATTATTACACGTATCCTGCTTATTTTGCGGAATATTGCTCTGTACTGCTGTGTGGCTTGTCACATTTTCGATTAAACGACGGCCACAACCGATGCAGTAGCGGCCTTGTTCATCGGCTTGACACAAGCCTAGGCAGGGGATGTCGTCGTCGTCTGCCATGGGCGTCTTTACAGGCCTAACACGGCTTTTTGGGCCTGTACGATCTGGGCAATGCCCGCTTCGGCCAGGGCCAGGAGTTCGTGCAGCTGCTGGCGCTGTAAGGGCACGCCTTCGGCGGTGCCTTGAATCTCGACAATGCCGACGCTCTCCGTCATGACCACATTCATATCGGTTTCGCAGTCCGAGTCTTCCGGGTAATCCAAGTCCAGCACGGCTTGATCGCGATAAATCCCCACTGATACGGCGGCCACCAGTTCGCGCATGGGATGCTGGGACAATTGGCCTTGTTGTACCAATTTAGCCAAGGCGTCGTGCACCGCCACGCAAGCGCCGCTAATGGCGGCGGTGCGGGTGCCGCCATCGGCTTGCAGGACGTCACAATCCACGGTGATTTGCCGTTCTCCCAAGGCGCCTAAATCCACCACCGCCCGCAGGCTGCGGCCAATGAGGCGCTGAATTTCTTGGGTGCGGCCCGACTGCTTGCCTTTAGCGGCTTCGCGGGCGGAACGGGTATGGGTGGAGCGGGGCAGCATGCCGTATTCCGCCGTGAGCCAGCCTTGGCCCTTGCCCTTCAAAAAGGGCGGCACGCTATTTTCTACGCTGGCCGTACACAGCACCTTGGTATTGCCGAAGCTCACCAACACCGAGCCTTCGGCGTGGCAAGTGAAATCGCGGATAAAGCTAATCGGGCGCAGTTCTTGGGCGAGTCGTTGGCTGGGTCTCATTTGCTAAATTTTTGTATGGCGTGGTTAATTTCCTGGATGGCTTTTTCGATTTCGTCGTCGGATAAATCCGATTGCACGGCATTGCCACTACCCAGAGTGAATTTGGAAAAATTGGTGCTGAAACTATTTAAGGGCATGGTTTTGGTGGACACACTATCCACCGATTCGCCCTCGTAGTTCTCTTCCCAGCGCAGGCCGATCATGCTCAAGTTATCGCAATACTTGCCCCCGGCTTGTTCGGCGGTTTGCATGAGGCGGGCGGCCCCCCGGCCTAGATCGGGCACGGTCAAAAAGCGCACCATGTCCATGTTATCCAGGTGCGACCACACGCCGTCGCTGCACAAGGCCAGCACATCGCCGGAGCGCAGAGGAATGCGTTTGGAGTAGTCGATCTGGGGCTGCTGAATGCCACCCAAGCAGGAGTAAATGCGATTGCGCAGCGGGTGAGTGGATAACTCTTCCGGGCGCACCAAACCTTGGTCAATCAATAATTGCAGACGGGAATGGTCTTTGGTCAGGTGCAACACCTGGCCGTTACGAATGTGGTACAGGCGAGAATCCCCAGCATGGGCCCAATGGGCTTGGCTATTTTGAATTACGCATGCCACACAGGTGGTGCGGGGAATGTCGGACAGCTTTTTGACCTGAGCGTAATCCAATATGGCGTAGTGGGCATTGCTTACGGCCTGGGATAAAAAAATCAGCGGGTCGCGCAGGGTGGGACGGGCTTCTTTTTGAAAGGCTTGGGTAATGAATTGCACACAGATTTCTGCGGCCACCTCCCCGTGCAAATGGCCGCCCATGCCGTCGGCCACCACCAGCAATAAAGCATCACGGGAATAGCAATAGGCCACGCGATCCTGATTGGAATTGCGTTTGCCAATACGACTGTCTTGATAGACGGTGAACTTCATTTGGCAGCAAAGTGATTACGAATTTGACGCCACCACGACATGGGCGCAGAGGGCTTGGCTTCGTGCTGAAGCTCGCCATGATTCACCTTGTCGTAGCGGGTGCTCACTTTCTCGGTCTTGGCCAGGGATTTTTCTAGCTTTACCCCAGCAGTGCCCCGGCTCTTGGTTTTTTTATGCTCTGGCGTTAGCCCGGATTCGGCCAAGGCCTTTTGCACCGCAAACACGCTCTGGGGCCGTTCCAAGTGATCCAGCTTTAAGCACCAATCAATCGTGTCTAAAAACTGTATGGAATAACGATTTGCCCAGCGTTGCACCGCCGGTACAAACAAATCTTTTTCTAGGCGCTGATCCGCAGGCGGTGGCGGTTTGGCGCCCAAGCAGGCATACATGCTCGCCCCCACGCTATAAATATCGCTCCACGGGCCGAGTAATTCTTTATGGTTGTATTGCTCAGGCGGGGCATAGCCGGGGGTGTACATGGGCTTGAGTAAACGCCCGTCATTGGCCAAGGTTTGGCGTGCCGCCCCAAAATCCAGCAACACCGGCGAACCATCCGCCCGCAAATAAATATTGGCGGGCTTAATGTCCAAGTGCAGCAGCTTATGGAGATGGACTTCCCGCAGGCCGTTTAACAAGCGGGTAAAGGTATGGCGCAAAAAGCTTTCCCGCAGACCCCGGCGATGCTTGAGCAGGTATTCCAACATGGTGTGCCCTTGTTCGTAGCGCATCACCATATACACCGTGCGATTAGCGCGGAAGAAGTTCAACACCCGTACCACGTTGGGGTGATTCAGACCCGCCAGGGCGCGGCCTTCCTCAAAGAAACACTTCATTCCGTAATTGAACGTGCCCATGCTTTCCGGCGGAATGCTAGGCACCAAGCCTCCATCGGTGCGTAATGCAAGACCGTGAGGTAGATATTCTTTTATGGCAACCGGTTGATCCTGAGCATCCCGCGCCAAGTAAACGATGGAAAAACCACCCACACTCAATTGACGCTCAATACGGTATTGCTCTAACTGATGGCCCGGTGGCAGCGGCTGGTTGGCTGGGGCAGACATGGCTGGGAAATGTGGTAGCCTTGCCGGGTTTCAAGTCACGGCGGGCCTAACTTCAGGGCAGGGCGCATTCTCAAGGTTTGCGGCCATGCTGTAAAGCGCCAACTGCACCCCATCATCCCCCTGGCCCGAATTTCTGAAAGGCAAACATGATTCACAGCATGACCGGCTACACCGCCCAAACGCACGATTTGGACGGCAGCACCCTGCATCTCGAACTCCGTAGCGTCAATTCCCGTTATCTCGATCTCAATTTCCGCATTGGCGACGATTTGCGCCTCGTCGAGCCCCTGCTGCGCGAACACATCACCGCCCGCCTCAATCGCGGTAAATTAGAATGTCGCTTGCATCTCAACAGCAGCAATAGCAGCAAAGAAGCCAGCCTTAATCCCACCATCCTGGCCCAATTAGTTGGTCTGCAAAGCACCGTGCTGGCACAACTGCCCCAAGCTGCCCCCCTCTCTGTGGCCGAAGTGCTGCGCTGGCCGGGCATTTTGGGTG
>JACCDO010094938.1_pt1 | contig 11344 bp, 4 predicted proteins | sample 7446101 | NCBI WGS metagenome assembly JACCDO01 (sample SAMN15323440, study PRJNA562643) | freshwater metagenome | isolation source: river surface water | place: USA:Blue River Watershed | collected 2017-08-16
CTATTTTCCAAGGTCCAAATTACATGGAAAAAGATATTCATGTTCATAAATTTGATTCTGGAGCAAAATCTGCTATTCATTATATATCATCCAAATGTGGTGAAATGTTGATGCAAATTGGATTTGTTATTGAAGGTAGGTCCAATGATGAATGGCCAGAGTGTTTGTTTGGTTGTGTTGCTGTCAATAAGCCTCAAGAAGAACTGGCAGAATATTTGTTTGAATAAAATAAACAATATAAGTTAATTAATGTTCTTTTTTTATTTAATACATAAATATACATTGATAATCATTATCATTCAACTTTATCTAATCACTAATTATGCTAGTTGACCACAATCAACAATTTTGACTGGTTGTGATGTTCTACCATGAGATGTTCCTATTTTTTCCATAGCATGAACAACTTCCATTCCATTTATTACATTTCCAAAAACTACATGACGTCCATCTAACCATGGTGTATCTGTTGTTGTTATAAAAAATTGTGATCCATTAGTATTAGGACCAGAATTTGCCATTGATAATTGACCTGGTCCTGAATGTCGTAATACAAATGATTCATCAGCAAATTTTAATCCATATATTGATTCACCTCCAGTACCATTTGACCTAGTAAAGTCTCCTCCTTGTATCATAAAATTAGGTATAATACGATGAAATATACATCCTTTATACCATAAATTTTTTGATGGTGTTGATTTTTCACCTGTACATAAACAACGAAAATTTTCAGCTGTTCGAGGTACTACATCTGCACGAAGTGCAATAACAATACGACCCGCTGGACGATCATTGATTGCAATGTCCAAAAATACTACAGGATTAGGCTTCTCCATTACTTAACTTTTTTTTTTCTGATGAAAATCTGTAAAGCAAAAATTCTCAAGGGATTAAGAACTTCAGCTTCCTTCCACTCAGTAGAAAAATGAAAAGAAAAGTAAGTAGGTACATTAGTTTACATTTTTGTCGTTAATAATTGAATTTAGTTCTTTAGCTAACCAAACCGGTCCGTATTCAGTATTTTGAACTGATATTTTCCCTTCATCTAATATGTTCCAAAAAGCAAATCCTTTTATTAGAATATTATTTTCTTTCATATAATTATATGCTTTTTGTAAATCATCAGGATAAATAAGTAAAAACTTGCCGTCACCAGCCCACCCATTTGCTAATCCAATGACTAAACGATGTGGTTCAATAGCAACAATTTGTGATTCCAACATTAATTCTGGAACAGAGTTATAATTAACCATCCAACCATTTTTTAAATTCATAATAAGCCTATATAAATACTCACTAACACTTATAGTTTTAGTGTAATATAAATTATATAGCGCATGGGAATAACCTTCGTACAGTTGTATTGTTATAAAATCAAAAGAATTGTTATATTTGGATAATAAATATGCATAAACATTACGCCCATGGTATTTAAAATCTGGTTGAAGGGTTGAATATTCAGGATAATCATGCAATAATGACAAGGAATATTCACTTGTACTTGGATCTATATATGATTCGGCAGGTGCCATGCTTACAATATAATTATTATTAGATGCTAATTCACTAAATTTTCCCATCCAATTAAGTGTTTCAATAGTAAATAAATTATTTGGTGAATTAATATCATCATTTCCTTCAATATCCCAATCAATACCATCAAAACCATTAAAATCTGTAGTACTTATAATATGACGATTCCAATGATTAAAGTATTCAAAAAATACTTCTGGTTCAATATTTGTAGTTGGATGTGGTGAATTCCAACCACCAATAGATATTAAATTTATTGGATTTAAATTATAAATATCTTTTAATTCTTTAATTTTATTTGCTACACAAGTAAAATTTGGACCATTTGTTATTATTGGTATTGTTTTATTTAAATTTTTATCATAATATGATTCAAAATTTATAGCAAACCATATTAATACATTAACACCATCTTGAACTGCTAATGTAACTTTTTCATCACATTGAGACCAATTACAATAACCAATTATTAAATTTGGTGGTAATTGACGTTTCTTATTATTATTAATATTATTTATTATTGATAAATCATTATTAATCATTGTTGTTGATTTAGTATCATGCAATATATGATGATGATGAGATAATGATGATGATGGTGATGAAGTTGAAGGTATTGTGAGAGATAATGAAATAACTATTGATTCAAGTAATAATAATAGTAACAATAATAATAAGGATAATTGAATGCGATTATTACGCATATCTCTTTTGAAAAAAGTTTCTACCTACTACTATATAGTATCCTTTGGTACCGCGAAATCCGTGGTATGGTGGAAATATAACCTCCGAAGGATTTAAAGTCGCAGTTTTCAATGAAAACTTTAAGGTTATTACTTTTGATGAAATTTTTATCATACTTTTTATAGCGGAACTTTGACTTTTTCCAGTTTTTGCCAATTTTTACATGATCCAACACTTGCTTACTTAATATCAATAGTTTTTAAGCTGGGTTGTAACATTTTACGTCAAGTTTATGTAACTTTCCCCAATATTAAGAAAAAGTTTGCCCAAAAAGTCACCCTGTTCCGGTTACAATATTAGACATCCGTTTTTGATCATCCCGCGTTAAGGTTAAATGAATAACTGGAATGATCGAAGTAATGAAGTTTCAAATAACCTTTATCTTAAAACACGTAATGATCGAAAACGGAATGCCAAAAAATTAAGGCAAACAATCCTAGAGAAAAGTTTCAGCAAAAAATTGCGTTACCGGTGAATCGAACACCGGGCATTGTCGAAGGGTGTACACCCTTCATAGACATTGGAAGTGTCCAATTTTACCACTAAACTAGTAACGCGTTTTTTATCGTTTTTAATCGTTCCTGTTGCAAGACTCAATTTTTATTTATATCCGGTTTTCTTATCAAATTCACAAGTTCTAGATGTCCTACCTACCAAGGAACTAGCAATACCATCAAAAATAATAAAATTTAGTCTTCTAAATTCTAAAAATAAGAGATGATTTAGATTCTTCTATTCAACCTGATTCTAATGAGATGCTAATATCGCCTGTAGCTATGATATTCAATGAAATATGCCGATTTTTTGACAACAGGTAAATTTCCGGCCAACGACTCTTTTTGCGGTTCCTTGATAGGATAATGTGATGAAAGTAATATAGTTACAAAATAAAATATACACTTAAAGCTCTTTAATCCTAACACATTATTAATTATTTCATTTCAGGTTGAATTTGATATATATCCCACTAATTATTCTTGATTACTTATATCCTATTACTACTATTGTTGTTGAATAAACAATATACATATTACTTTCTTAACTACTTTTTATGGGAGGCCCTAGGACTTGACTAATTTTGATGATCAATTGAAAAACGGTAAAAAAAAAAGCGATAAATATCAGAAAAACATCATCTATGTTAATATATCTACAGAAGACAACTATTCATTGCAATAATAAGTACAATTACAAGTATATATAAATTAGATAATATAATAATAAAATGTCGAAATCAGCATTACAATTAATGTTGGAATATGCATCACTTCCATTATCAAAAAGATTACAACCAGAAACAGTAATGACAGCAACAAAAACAAAGAATAATACAATAGATATTGTAAGTGAAGAAGAAAAATTAAATAATAATTCTGGTATAAATTGGGGTGGTGATTTAAATATAACTGATCCAAATACAGGTTATACCCCATTAATGGGTGCAGCATTAACATCAAATACATATATAATGAAAATATTAATAGAAAGAGGTGCATCAATAAATTTTCAAGATCCAATAAAAGGTAGAAGTGCATTAATAGTAGCAGCAAAATATGGTCAATTAGATTCAATAGAATTATTATGTCATTATGGTGCATCAATAAATATATATGATTATGAGAAAATGACACCATTAATGCATGCAACAAAAAATGGGCATTTTGAAGTAGTAAAATCATTAATTTATCGTGGTGTTACAAGTATTGATATGGTTGATGAAAATGGATGGTGTGCATTACATTACGCAGCAAAATATGGATACAAAGATATTATTGAATTATTGTGTGATGTTGGTGCAATAATTAATACAAAAGATTATAAAGACGGTAAACAGCCAATTATTATTGCTGGACAATATGGTAGAAAAGAATGTGTGAAAATGTTGGTTGATAAAGGTGCAGATGTTAATAGTACAAGTGATATACAAAATGTTACATCATTAATGATGGCAGCACAAGAAGGTCATAAAGGTACTGTAACACAACTAATTGAATGTGGCTGTAAAATTAATTTTTATGATATATTTGGTTGGACTGCATTACATTTTGCAGTTGCATCGGGTAGAAAAGAAACAACTGGTTTATTAATAACATATGGTAATGCAAATCCTAATTTTCAAGCAAGAGCTAGAAAAACAAATATAAAATTTAATAATGATGATGTTACATCAATGTCTGAGACACGAAGTGGCGGAAAGAACATAGGAAACTATTTCCAAGGCGGCAATACACCCCTAATGATAGCAGCAAAATGTGAACAATATGATTGTATGGATGTATTACTACAATATGATGCAAAATTAGAAATTAAAAGTGTTATTGATGGTCGTACTGCACTAGCACATGCTGTAGCAGAAAATAAAATCGGTGCAAGTGTTTACTTACTAGATAAAGGAGCAAATATTAACACGATTGATATCAACGGCATGACGCCAATGATGACCGCCACCTCACTTGGTTACTATGATTTAATGGTCATCTTATTGAATTATTTCGCAGATATTAATATGTTGGATTTGCATGGTGAAACAGTACTTAGTCATGCCAAGAAATCTAACAATAAAGATCTTTTTATTGACTCATTGATCAACTGCGCACCTGTTGGGAAGGCAAATTTTATTCCTTGGATTGAAGCAGAATTACCAAAATTTGATAAAGATTATAAAATTGGTGGTCCAACCGCCTTTATGAACGCGATATTATATGGTATCAATGGGTTATATGCGGGATTACTGCAACGTCCCGATGATTGTGATGCATATCTTGTATATTCATTAGTCATGCTTGCTACTGCATGCAAAACAACTATACACCGATTTCCTAATGAAGAATTGTCATTACTAGCTAAAGTTAAAGAAATTGATAATATGTTGCAGGCTTGTATGAAGTCCCAAGCATTGTTCATTGACGAGAATATTGGGGATTCACTATTACTTGGTAAAACATCATTAAAATCTGGTGAATTTCAAACAAAAAATCTTGCTCAAGCATTAGTAACAGGTCCGTTGGCCTTGTGCGTACTACACGAGTTTACAAACATGCTTTATGTCCCGTCTATTGAGTTACATTTAAATAATATTTTCAAATGCAACTTTAAGAATCCCGGTTACACGTGGTTCGACTTCATGGGTACAAACGGGGAGCATACCAACATGTTGAGGTTGCGCTATTGTCCATCAATAAAATTTATTATTGAAGGTATATTTAGATGCATTACACTTGTGTTAGTGGTGCTGATTACGGCCAATAGAACACCAAATGCGGAGAAGGATATGCACGACTTCTATCCACATGACCTACAACCCTACTATGAAGCTGGACTTGTTCTCTTGACATTATCATTTATTATTAAAGATTTTGGTCAAATGGAAGAGAAGATGCAACTAGTCCCCGCGTCTATGGTGCTCGACTTGAACTACTTGACTGCTCGTCGGTTTGAACAAGTTACCAAGCATTTATACAGTGATTTTTGGCAAATATTTGATGTTGCAAGTAACATTTTACTCATTTATTACTGTTACGACAAGATTTATCAGTCGGATTTGCTGCATAACTACAATATCATCAATTTCGTACAGAATAGAAGCGGTGGTGATACTGGTAAGTTGGTGTTAGGCATCGCGGCGATACCGCTGACTATCAGCTTGTTGCGATATCCATCGATGTATGTCAAATCATTCGGTCAATTCATGCTCAGCATCTTTTTACACACTGTTGACCTCATTTATATGCTTATTATCTTTGCATTTACTGGAATTGGATTTGGAATATTTTTTTATAGTACTTACCAAGACACGCAGCTATTCAGCTCTCCTAGCAACACCTTCCGTATGTTGTTTGACATGATATTCTTGAATTACGACTTGGAGGATTACACCAATCACAAGGTGGGATTTGTGGTGGCTGTTGTATTCATTATTTGGACCGTTGCCGTCTTATTCAACATGATAACGGCAAGAATAATTGCAACAGATGTTGATATTCAGAATAAAGCAGGACAATTATACATATTGAACAAGGCCAATACGATCCTTCAGAATAGCTTAGTGTATGAGAGCAGTCCACTGTGCATGCTTCCGGCACCATTCAACCTTATTCCTGCTGCACTATACATCCCTCATCGCCTGATTATTGCATTCATGCGGTTATTAAAGTCCAGTACTTGCTGTGCAGGTCGTGAACAATGCTTCTCTTTGGCGGGGACAGTAGTAGACAAACTTTTGTTCCTATTCATGCTCATACCAACTGCCATTTATGAATATTTCGCACTATTTAGTCAACGTTTTGATAACAAAACAGTTATAAAAATTTGCTTGGGACCAATCACTGTTATCACCCATATTTTCTCGTTACTTTTGAAATTATTGTTTGATCCAACCACTAAATTACTACTGAAAAGCAGAATATCAGATGGTAGATTGCGCATGTACTACGGTGACAGCCGTGATAATATTGAGTGCATTGGAGTGCGAGAACGACCTAATCACAAGAAAGTAAAAGTAAATAAATCTGGAAATTTTGAATCAAAAGTAAAACCAACTGGAAAGAGCAACATGGTCTCCGTGAAAGTGGTACCGACGAATGGGGCTAGTCCTAGCAAGTATGAGCAAGGTAAGGGTGTGATTGTTGATGTTAAAGGTGTTTTAAACGATAAAAACCAAGCAATTATAGTAGAAGGTCAAACATTTGCTACGGCGCAAGAGAATAAACAAGACGATGGCGCTGTAGTGCAAGGTGCTGACTTGGAGATGATCAACGGAGGAATTGTGTTGAAAGATAACTTTCTCACTGATAATGCAGATGCTCCATCAGTAGGTGAGTTGAGTGATAGTGATTCAATAGCTATTTATTCTAAATTAGATAAGCAAGATTCCGCTTCGTTGCTGGGAGATGACATGTCGGTTGTGTCCGTTATGACTACTGACAGCATCGTAACTGCTGGACTCACTACTGATACAACAAGAATATATGATAAAAATTATCGAAAAATTCCAGATAGTTTAGATTTCCCAAGTAAAAGATTCAAGAAATTATACACTCGTGAGGACCAAACAACCATCTTCAAAGCTGTTCTAGCGGACTACTTCGTGGATGAATACACACGTGCAACGCGAGATAATAACATGAAATTAGATAGTTTGAATGACAATCTGCTGACTCGTTTGTATGAGTTGGACAAGAAGGAGCAGATGAACATGAACGAACTCACGCAAATGTTGGTAATATTACTAAAACAAGGTGAACAAGTCAGTAAATTCATTAATTTCATGGAAAATATGAATCTTGACACCAAAAATGGTGGTATTCCTATGGACGAGACATCTGGTCTACATGAGCGACCACCTTCCAACGGTGCTAGCTCACGCGGTGATGGTAGATGGGAGAAAACAGTCAAACCAGTCAATAATTTCATCACTGATAGTGAGTTTAAAGAGTTGAATATAGGGGAAAGACAGTTCGAGGACTCCTCTAGTATTGTCGGTACCAATAACGAAATTTTTATTGCGTAATTAATTTATTTACAATAGAAACAATATCATCTTCTGTTCTTTCGAACTACTTTCAGGTCCTCCGTGTACTTGGGATTCACTGTTGCAAGAAACTTGAGACTGGAATCGAGACTAAGAGTGTTTTTGACGGGATTTTGGAGTATTTCACGGTATGGAAGGCCAAATTTACGATTATTTTTTCGTTTTAGTTTTTGTGCCACTTCTTCATTGGCTTGTTTTGCCTTCTCTTTCCTATCTGTGTCAGAAAATCGAACGGTGTTGGTTGCAGTGGCTGGACGAATAGCAGGTGCTGACATGACTCGCTAATTTCGTGAGTTAGTAAGTAACAGAGTAAGTAAGTGAGTGAGAGAGTGAGTGAGTTTATTACCTGATTCAATGAGTTGTCGTCATTAATGTAATTATTCGTCTCTACATCTTCGAGCGGTTTCTTCATTATACCGATCGCATTCGCAGATTGTGGTCGGGATTTCTTTTTTAAATGCGACATTCCCATATCAATTCTTGCTGTTACTGATGCAGCAGACAATGGACGAGCCTTGCCCTCATACACTACCGGCAACATATAATCAGGAGTAAAATCAAAATAATTGATCCTTGAAACAGGTGATGGCGCAGTGTGCTTGTGTGTATCTACTACTGTGTTGACTTGTTCATCACTAACTACGCTGGTCGTTGTGTGCGCATCTTTGGCGTCACTCACCAGGTCTACATTCGTTATAAACACTTCACTGATCATCGGCAGCGTCTCTTTCTTCTTATCTTTCTCTAATAAACCTAACATTTCATCAATTTTACGTTGACGATCTTCGGCACGAAATTTCTCAACCAACAAAATATCTGCCCGTTTCATTGCGCGAGGAAATGTAAAACATTTTTTTAAATATTTCCTAAATTGTATCTGTAATATTCTAGATGCCGCATCCTTGCGGACGGCGTCCATCTTGAAATATTTTCGCATGGGTTTGTCTAGTGACTCCCACACCTTGGTGTTGACCAGCAGTAGTCGGGCGAGACTCCAGTATGTTTGCTCACAAGTATATATCTTCTTCTCTAACAGAGCAATTGGATCGACATCTTCTTCTTTCAGGGGTTTAGATGCGAAAACATACGTGCTCTTCTGGGCCTCCTGTCTGCCGGTTTGGCTATCAAAGATGAACTTGCGATGCTTGTATATGTTGCTACCATTGCCATATATTTGGGCTAAAATCTCGGGGTTACTTTTCTTCTCCAAGAAATTTCTGGCAGATATTTCTACAAACTGTTTCAATCTTTGCAGCTTTGATTTGCTTTCATTTAATTTATAGTCTAACTTATTCAGCACGGTGTGGTCCACCTTCAACTCGTCCTTGAGGGTATCTCCAAGTGTAGTATTAATTTTATGAATCATGTCATCACGATTTTGTAATGATTCATCAAGCTGTGCAACGGCTCTATTCAAAATTCTTGCTCTCATTTGTACCTCTTTGCCACTGTCAGTGGGAGATCCGACTAATATCAACGTCCACGAGGACTCATCACCAGGATGAAAATATTGTTTTGTAGTAGAATTTTTTGACATATATTTATATGCTTTCACAATTTTTGGCGATGAAGATGCTAAATATAACCACTCTTGCTCTAGCATTATCTTCTCTTTGTGCAGCACCTGCTTCCCTAGGGTTCCAATGGGATCATCTTTATTCAGTATAATCCAGCAACAATTTGATTGTATTATACGACCTTTTTCAATATTTATTACTCTAGGAGTTAACTGCTTCTTATAGGAGTCAGGTATGTTACTGAAGCTTACTCCAAGCGCTTCATAGTCACCACACTTTAGAGCGATTTTATCGCCATATTTTACTGGAACAAAATCGTATTGATTATCAGCTCGAACAATTAAAAAACGAGTTGTTAGTATAACACGTCCAGCAGTTGCAGAAATTTCATTATCATCACTTGAATATTTTAAATAATGACCATGATTTGCTTGTAATGCAATAGCAGAACCAAATGTTAAAGCAGTGCCTGGCAAATATTCTACGGCATCAAGATAATATTCTTCATGGTTTATATGAGAACTATAATGATTTTCAATATCTTCAATAACTTTATTTTTATACAGTAAGTGGTTTAAGTCGAGTTCGTGGTGGTCATGTGATATGTGCTTGGCTACAAAATGATCAGCAAGTTGTACAGCATCTACAGACGCTTTTAATGTGGTTTTTAAGCGTGCACCAAGTTCAACAGTTGCCTTCTTCGCCCAAATTTCTAAATGATTTTCTGCCTTAAGCATCCCTTTTCCCTTTGATGATAAAACCGCACGTCCACGAATATCTTTATTTCTTCTGTGCTTAAAACCTTCTAATAATTTCTTATGATCAAATAATTCTTCAATATCAACATTATCAGTATTCTTATTTGCATTCTTTTCACTTTCTGGTAATCCAACTGCGGCTACACCAATGCGAACTTTCGGCAGCTCGCTATTTGATACAGCAATTAATCTTTTTAAAGATGATTTATTACGACGAACACCAAGTTTTACTATCTGTCTCCTTCCTCGAAGATGAACAACTTTCTTTAAAAATCTTCGAAAGGCAATAATGGCGAAACATAGCTGCACAAATAGAGCTAACTTTTTGGCATACGGATTGTGTGATACAACGTCCATAATCGTCTCTTACTTCATCAATGACTATTCGATATCATATACCTCTACTTTTCCATTTCATTTGGTTTCAGATTTCATATTTTTTCCTCAACCGAACAGGCCGGCACTGACTGTAAAAAAGTTGCCGCTAATTTAACTGTAGTTATTGATGACATTAATTTATTGGTCCGACTTAAGTATCGGTAGCAACAGATTAATTCTATAATTATTATTTCAAAATAAACACTTGGAGGGATTAGTATTCGGTACCGGTTGGACCAAAAATTTTTACCGGATTCAAAAAATGATAACTTAAAAACCAATATCCACTGAAATATGATATTTTCTAGTTAATCGACCTCGGCAATGCAGATTGCGTGAGAATATTAGATGATGCTACTATCAATTGCGTTTCTTTTGCTCCTTCTCTGTATGGAGATGCAGAGCGTAGAAATGGTCCCTCGGTATAAACGCTTCCTGGAAGATGTAACCCAAGAACCAACGCATATCCCTAGTTTTGAACCAACATGTACTCCATCATATATTCCATCGGTTGAACCAACATATAGTCCAACATATGAGCCATCAGTAGTTCCGTCCTATACTCCATCAAATGAACCAACATATAATCCAACAGAACCAACATATAGTCCAACATATGAGCCATCGTATGTCCCTAGTGTTCAACCAACATATAGTCCAACATATGAGCCATCAGTAGTTCCGTCCTATACTCCATCAAATGAACCAACATATAATCCAACATATGAGCCATCGTATGTCCCTAGTGTTCAACCTACACATAGTCCAACAAATGAGCCATCAGTAGTTCCGTCCTATACTCCATCAAATGAACCAACATATAGTCCAACATATGAGCCATCGTATGTCCCTAGTGTTCAACCAACATATAGTCCAACATA
>JACCDO010267004.1_pt1 | contig 11344 bp, 7 predicted proteins | sample 7446101 | NCBI WGS metagenome assembly JACCDO01 (sample SAMN15323440, study PRJNA562643) | freshwater metagenome | isolation source: river surface water | place: USA:Blue River Watershed | collected 2017-08-16
CGCGAGCGGGTGCGCTGCGCCATCACCCATGCGGGCTTGCCGTTTCCGAGCAACCGGCGCATCACCGTCAACCTGGCCCCGGCCGACCTGCCCAAGGACTCCGGGCGCTTCGATCTGCCCATTGCGTTGGGCATCTTGGCAGCTAGCGGCCATCTCGATGCCTCGGCGCTGCAAGGCTATCGCTGGGCCGGTGAGCTGTCCTTGGCCGGTGACGTTCGCCCAGTCAAAGGCGCCCTGGCCATGGCGCTGGCGTTGCAACAAAGCGGCCACCCGGGCCGCCTGGTGCTGCCACCGGGCAGCGCCGAAGAGGCCGCACACGTCCCGGACCTGGCGGTGTACCGGGCCACGCATTTGAATGCCGTGGCAACGCACTTCATGCCCTCGACAGCGCAACGGCCTGACGATGCCGACCAGGGACAGGAGGCCTGGTGTCGACTGACGGTACCGACCCCGTCGTCTCCCGCGATTGAAGGGCCCGACCTGGCCGATGTTCGGGGCCAGCCCGCGGCGCGGCGTGCGCTGGAGATCGCCGCCGCAGGCGGTCACAGCCTGTTGCTGATAGGGCCTCCCGGCACGGGCAAGTCCATGCTGGCCCATCGCTTTGCCGGCTTGCTGCCACCCCCGCAACCGCACGAGGCGCTGGAGAGCGCGGCCTTGTGGAGCCTGGCGGGCCATCTGCGCATCGAACACTGGGGGCAACGCCCGACACGCAGTCCACACCACACGGCCACTGCCACCGCCCTGGTGGGTGGCGGCTCACCGCCCAGGCCGGGCGAAATTTCTCTCGCGCACCATGGCGTGCTGTTTCTGGATGAGTTGCCCGAGTTCCCCCGCCATGCACTGGAAGCCTTGCGCGAGCCGTTGGAGAGTGGCGTCATCACCCTCTCGCGTGCGGCGCGGCAGGCGGAGTTCCCGGCGCGTTTTCAACTGATCGCGGCGATGAACCCGTGCCCGTGCGGGTACCGAGGCTCCACCCACCGGCTCTGTCGCTGCACGCCGGATCAGGTGGCGCGGTACCGGCATCGCCTCAGCGGGCCCTTGCTCGACCGCATCGATCTGCATGTGGAGGTGGGCTGGCAAGGTGCTCAAACGGTGCTGGACATGCCATCGGGTGAGTCAACCGCCGTGGTGCAAGCGCGGTGTGTCGCCGCCCGCGCCCGCGCATCGACCCGACAGGCCTGCAGCAACCAAGCGCTGACGCCGGCACAACTCGCCGGCAGCGCCATCACCCCAGCGGCACGCCAGTGCCTGCAACAGGCCGCCACCCGCTGGGCCTGGTCCACCCGGCAATCGCACCGAGCCCTCAAGGTGGCCCGCACCATTGCCGACCTGGACAATGCCGACACCATCGAGCTTGGCCATGTGGCCGAAGCCTTGCAGTACCGCAACAGCGCCGAAGATCAAGGAGCCGCCCCCGCATAATCTGCTCTCATGCATCCTCCCCACGACGACGGCCTCACCGCTGGTCACCGCTCGCCTCTCGTGCTCTGGTTGTCCGTGGCCCAGCTGGTGAGCTGGGGCAGCGTGTTTTACGGCTTCTCGCTGCTGATGGAGCCCGTCGAAGCAGCGCTGGGCATGAGCCGCGCCGAGTCGTCGCTGGCCTTCAGCCTGGCCTTGCTGATGGAAGGGCTGCTGGCCTACCCGGTGGGGCGCTGGATCGACCGCGGGCACGAGCGTGCGGTGATGGTGGGCGGCTCGCTGCTCATGGGCCTGGCACTGGCCGCACACAGCCTGGTGCAAACCCCGCTGCAGTTTTATGCCGTGTGGCTGGCGCTGGGTGTGGGGATGTCCGCCACGTTGTACCCGCCTGCCTTCGCCGTCCTCACGCGCCGCTATCCCCAACACTTTCGCCGCGCCATCATCACGCTCACCTTTTTGGGGGGATTGGCCAGCACGGTGTTCATTCCGCTGATTGCGTGGTTGTTTCAAACCTGGGGATGGCGTGAATCGCTCTGGGTGCTGGCCGCGATGCAGTGGCTCATCTGCCTGCCCATCCATGCGCTGATGTTGCGCCACGCGCCGCTCACGCATCACCCCGAGACAGCGCAGGGTGAAACGCCAGACCTGCAGCGTCATCTGCGCAGCCCGACGTTCCTGCTGCTAGGCACCTTCATGGTGTTGATCATGGGCGTGACCTCCGCCTTGCCTGCGCACATGGTGAGTCTGCTGCGCGAGTCGGGCATGGCGCAGGCGTGGGTCATCGTCGTGCCGGCCAGCATTGGCGTGTTGCAAGTGGTGGGGCGTTTGTTGCTGTATTTCTTTGAGGCGCGCCTGGATGTGCACCAGGCCAACCGCTGGATACCGTGTCTCATCGTGCTCGGCCTGGTCGTGTTGCTGCTGGGCGGTCATGACCCGCTGTGGGCGCTGGTGTTTGTGGCCTGTTACGGCATGGGCAACGGCATGATCACCATCGTCAAGGGGACGGCGATCGCGATGTATGTGAGCCGGCCGCTCAACGCCAGCCTGAATGGCGCGCTGGGTGTTCCCATGGCGCTGGCCCGCGCCGCCGCACCGTGGCTGATGGGCGTGCTGTGGAGCGCGGAGGTGGGCTACCGCTGGGGCCTGGGGGTGATGACCGCGCTGGGCGTGGTGGCCATCGCGGCGTTGTGGTGGGCGCAGGCCCACGCGCGGCGCTTCACAAATTAGGCGCCAGCAAGCGCTGCACGTCCGTCAGCGCCATGCCTTTGCGCTGCGCCAGGTCTTTCACCTGGTCCTCGCCGATGCGTCCCACGTTGAAGTAGCGGCTGGACGGATGACCGATGTAAAAACCACTGACGCTGGAGGCTGGTGTCATGGCCAGGCTGTCGGTGAGCCCCATCGCGATATCGTCACACTGCAACAACGCGAACATCTCGCGCTTGACGCTGTGGTCCGGGCAGGCCGGATAACCCGGTGCAGGTCGAATGCCCTCATAGGCTTCTGCGATCAGCGCCGCGTTGTCCAATGACTCATGGGGTGCATAGCCCCACAGGTCTTTGCGCACGCGCTCGTGCAGGCACTCGGCAAAGGCCTCGGCGAGTCGATCGGCCAGGGCCTTGAGCATGATGGCGCTGTAGTCATCGTGGTCGTCCACAAAAGCTTGCGCCTTGGCCTCCACACCCAGCCCCGCGGTGACCGCAAACACCCCCACGTAATCGGCCTGGCCCACGGGCGCCACAAAGTCCGACAGGCATCGGTTGGGTGAGTCCGATGGCTTCTCGGTTTGTTGACGCACACCATGCCAGGTCAATGCCGGCTCGGTGCGCGACTCGTCGCGCCACAACACGATGTCGTCTCCCACGCTGTTGGCCGGGTACAAACCGACCACCGCATGCGCCGTGAGCCATCGGCCCTCGATCAGGCGCCGCAGCATGCGTCGTCCGTCGCTCAGCACACGCACCGCCTCTGAGCCCACCACCGGGTCTTGCAGAATGGCCGGGTAGGGGCCTGCCAGGTCCCAGGTCTGAAAGAACGGACCCCAGTCGATGTAGCGCTCGAGCTCGGCCAGGTCAAAGTTGCGAAACACTCGGCGGCCGATGAATTTGGGCGCCTTGGCGCGGTAGCCAGCCCAGTCCAGCCGCGCGGCGCGCGCACGCGCCTGCTCCAGCGTGACCAAAGGCGTCTGCTTTTTTTGCGCGTGCAATTCGCGCACACGCTCGTAATCCGCCCGCAAGTCGGCGATGTAGGTCGCGGCCTGGTCGGAAAGCAGGCCTTGCGCCACGCTCACACTGCGCGACGCATCAGGCACATAGACCACCGGGCCGTCGTAATGCGGCGCGATCTTGACCGCGGTGTGCACGCGGCTGGTGGTGGCGCCACCAATCAGCAGGGGGATTTTGCGCAGACGGAAGTGGTCGTCCTTTTGCATTTCCGCAGCGACGACTTGCATCTCCTCGAGGCTGGGTGTGATCAACCCGGACAAACCAATGATGTCCGCGCCTTCCACCTTGGCACGCGCCAGGATGTCATGGCAGGGCACCATCACCCCCATGTTGACCACTTCAAAGTTGTTGCACTGCAAGACCACGGTCACGATGTTCTTGCCAATGTCGTGCACATCCCCCTTGACGGTGGCGATCACGATCTTGCCCTTGCTGCGCACCGCTTCGCCCGCCGCTTCTTGCTGGCGCTTTTCTTCCTCGATGTAAGGGATGAGGTGGGCCACGGCCTGCTTCATGACACGCGCACTCTTGACCACCTGGGGCAGGAACATCTTGCCTTGACCAAACAGGTCGCCCACGATATTCATGCCGTCCATCAACGGGCCTTCAATCACATGCAGGGGACGCCCGCCCCGAGCAAGGACGGCTTGATACGCCTCTTCGGTGTCTTCGGTGATGAAGTCGGTGATGCCGTGCACCAACGCATGGCTCAGGCGCTGCGCGACCGACACCGGCGCCTCGGGTGTGCCGCGCCAGGCGTTTTGCTGCGCGCCATCACGCGCCGCCCCTTTGGCCGATTCGGCAATCTCGATCAGGCGTTCGGCCGCGTCCGGGCGGCGGTTGAGCACCACGTCCTCCACCCGTTCACGCAGCGTGGGCTCGACGTCGTCGTACACCCCCACCATGCCGGCGTTGACGATGCCCATGTCCATCCCGGCTTGAATGGCGTGGTACAAAAATACCGTGTGAATGGCCTCTCGCACCGGGTCGTTGCCACGGAACGAGAAGCTCACATTCGACACCCCACCCGACACCTTCGCGCCAGGCAGATGTTGCTTGATCCAGCGCGTGGCCTCGATGAAGTCGACCGCGTAGTTGTCATGCTCCTCGATACCGGTGGCGATGGCGAAGATGTTGGGGTCGAAGATGATGTCCTCGGGGGGGAAGTCCACCTCATCCACGAGGACGCGATACGCGCGCTCGCAAATCTCGATCTTGCGGGCAAAGGTGTCGGCCTGGCCTTTCTCGTCAAAGGCCATGACCACGGCGGCCGCGCCATAGCGCCGCACCAAGCGCGCCTGTCGCTTGAACTCCTCGACCCCTTCCTTCATGGAAATGGAGTTGACGATGCCCTTGCCCTGCACGCAGCGCAGACCCGCCTCGATCACGCTCCACTTGGAGCTGTCAATCATGATGGGCACGCGGGCAATGTCCGGCTCGGAGGCAATCAGGTTGAGAAACCGCACCATGGCCGCCTGGCTGTCGAGCATGGCCTCGTCCATGTTGATGTCGATGATCTGTGCGCCGTTTTCCACTTGCTGCCGCGCCACGGCCAGGGCCTGCTCGAAGTCCCCGTTGAGGATCATGCGCGCAAAGGCCTTGGAGCCGGTGACGTTGGTGCGCTCGCCAATGTTGACGAACAAGGAGCCCTCGGCAATGGACACAGGCTCAAGGCCAGCGAGTTTGAGGGGCGGCGGTGTGGAGGTCATGGTCTCACCTGGGGTTCAACAGGTGAGCGTCGTTGCAAGAGAAGACCCAAGCCTGACCCGCGTGTGAGGTTGTCCGCTTGACAACCCACGGGCTGCAACGCTCCTTGGGAAGCCCGTATTTTAACGGCAGTTAGGCCACCAGCCGGGACAGGCCCAGCGGGCGGGCGCGCTCGGTGCTCACCGCATCACGAATCGCCCCGATGTGATCGGGCGTCGTGCCACAACATCCGCCCACGATGTTGACCAGGCCTTCGGCCGCAAACTCGTGCAGCAGCCGGCTGGTGACCTCGGGGGTTTCGTCAAACCCGGTCTCGCTCATGGGGTTGGGCAGACCGGCGTTGGGGTAGCAGCTGATGAAGGTGTCCTCGGCCACACGCGCAAGCTCCTGGATATACGGTCGCATGAGGGCAGCGCCGAGCGCGCAGTTCAAGCCGATGGCCAGTGGGCGCGCGTGGCGCACACTGTGCCAGAAAGCGCTCACGGTTTGACCGCTCAGGATGCGCCCCGAGGCGTCGGTGACGGTGCCGCTGATGATGAGGGGCAGGCGCTCGCCGGTTTGCTCGAACACCTCGTCAATCGCAAACAAAGCCGCCTTGGCGTTGAGCGTGTCGAAAATGGTCTCGACCAGCAGGGCATCCACGCCCCCCTGGATGAGCGCCAGGGTTTGCGCGTGGTAGGCCGCGCGCAGGGTTTCAAAGTCGATGTTGCGCGCTCCGGGGTCGTTCACATCTGGGCTGATGCTGGCCGTGCGCGGCGTGGGGCCCAGCGCCCCCACGGCAAAGCGTGGCTTGTCCGGCGTGCTGAAACGGTCACAGGCCTCGCGCGCCAAGCGGGCCGAGGCCAGGTTCATCTCGTCGGCGAGTTCAGCCATGTCGTAGTCAGACTGCGCAATGGTGGTGGCCCCGAAGGTGTTGGTCTCCACCATGTCCGCCCCGGCCGCCAGATAGCCCTCGTGGATGTCACGGATGACGTCCGGGCGGGTCAGGCTCAACAGCTCGTTGTTGCCCTTCACATCGCGGTGAAAGTCGGCAAATCGCTCACCCCGGTACTGCGCCTCGGTCAGCCGCAGGCGCTGGATCATGGTGCCCATGGCGCCATCCAAAATCGCAATGCGCTGGGTCAGCAGCTGCGGCAAGTTGGCCGCACGGGTGTAAGCGTTGGTCATGGGTGAATTGTAAGAACATGGACAATAGCCCCCTATGCGCAACCTGCTCCCGCGAGAAACCTGGGCCCTGATGCAAGCCCACCCCGAGGCCGTCCTGATCGATATCCGCATGGAAATCGAGTCGATGTACGTCGGACGCCCCCCCGGGGCCCTCAACATCCCCTGGTACGAATACCCGGAGTTCACGCCCGATGCAGCCGAGTTCTGTCGTCAAGTCGAGGAACAGGCCGGGGGCAAATCGCGAACCATCATTTTGCTGTGCCGCAGCGGCCAGCGGTCGCTGGAGGCGGCGCAGGTTCTGGTCGATGCAGGCTTCACGGATGTCGTCAATGTGTTGCACGGCTTTGAAGGCGACCTGGACGCGCAGTTTCACCGCTCCACCCTGAACGGCTGGCGCTTCGATCAGCTGCCCTGGGAGCAACTGTAGGTGGGTGAAGCCATCACGCGGCCCGACCCCATGGCGGCCGTGACAGCGTCTGCCAGGCGTGGAAAGCTCTGAGCATGTCCGGCGCTCTGTCTATCTTGCGCGAGGTGTTTGGCTATCAGGCCCTTCGCGGCCCGCAAGCCGAGATCATCGACCACGTCATGGGTGGGGGCGATGCCCTGGTGCTCATGCCCACAGGGGGCGGCAAATCGCTGTGCTACCAACTGCCAGCCATTGCACGGCAGCGCGCTGGCAAAGGCGTGACCGTGGTCATCTCGCCCCTCATCGCCTTGATGCAGGACCAGGTGGGTGCGCTGCACGAGGTGGGCGTGGAAGCGGCCTTCCTCAACTCGACCTTGAGTGGCGAGGCCGCCCACGAGATTGAGCAGCGACTGCGCCGCGCCGAATTCACCCTGCTGTATGCCGCCCCCGAACGACTCAACACGCCGCGCTTTCTGGCCCTGCTCGACAGCTTGCATGCGCGAGGACTGCTGAGCCTGTTTGCCATTGACGAGGCGCACTGCGTCAGCCAATGGGGTCACGACTTTCGTCCGGAATACCGTGCCCTCAGCCTGTTGCACGAGCGCTATGCCGATGTGCCTCGGTTGGCCCTGACCGCCACTGCTGATGCCCTCACGCGCGAGGACATGGTGGAGCGACTGCAGCTGGTTGGCGCGCGGCTCTTCGTGAGCAGCTTTGATCGGCCCAATCTGCGCTACACCATCGTGGAAAAGAAAGACCCGTTCCACCAACTGCTGCGCTTTATCCAACAGGAACATGTCGCCCCGACAGGGTGCGACAGTGGCATTGTGTATTGCCAATCCCGCAAACGGGTCGAGGAGGTGGCCGCGCGCTTGAGCGAGGCGGGGCTGGCGGCCTTGCCCTATCACGCCGGCCTGGACAGCGAGACACGCCAGCGCCACCAGGACCGGTTTTTGCGCGAAGATGGCCTCATCATGGTGGCCACCATCGCGTTCGGCATGGGCATTGACAAGCCCGACGTGCGCTTTGTGGCGCACCTGGACATGCCCAAAAACATCGAGGGCTACTACCAGGAGACGGGGCGCGCCGGTCGTGACGGGCTGCCCGCCAACGCCTGGATGTGCTATGGACTGCAGGACGTGGTGCAGCAACGCCGCATGATCGACGAGAGCCCCGCGAGCGAAGAGTTCCGTCAGGTCATGCGCGGCAAGCTCGAGGCCCTGCTGACGCTGGCCGAATCCATCCACTGCCGGCGCGAGAGGCTGCTGGCTTACTTTGGCGAAACAGCTGCCCCTCCCGGTGCAGAGCCCGCACCCCCCGATGCCGCAGACACAGGCGCTCGCTGGCGCTGCATGAACTGCGACAACTGCCTCAGCCCGGCGCAAGTCTGGGACGGCACCGACGCTGCCCTGAAGCTACTGTCCACGGTCTACCGGGTGCAGCAACACTCTGGCTTTGGCTTTGGCGCCGGGCACATCATGGACATCGTGCGCGGCAAGTCCAGCGACAAGGTGGTCCAGTTCGGCCACGCCACCTTGAGCACGTTTGGCGTGGGCGCCAATTACAGCGAGCCGCAACTGCGCGGCGTGCTGCGACAACTGCTGGCCCTGGATGCGCTGGCGGTGGATGCACAGGCCTTCCAAACCCTGCAGTTGACCGAGGGCTCGCGCCGCGTGCTGAAGGGGCAGCAGCCCGTGGTGCTTCGGCTACCAGCCAAGTCCTCGTCATCGGCGGGCACGGCACGCACACGGCGCTCGGCCCACCCGGCGGTCGCTCTGGATGGCGTTGCGCTGGCACGCTACGACGCGCTCAAAGCCTGGCGCGGGGAAGTGGCCCGCGCGCACAACCTGCCGGCTTATGTGATTTTTCATGACGCCACCTTGCAGGCCATCGCCCAGACCGGCCCGACCACCGAAGCCGAGTTGCTCGACATCAGTGGCATCGGCCAGCAAAAGCGCCAGGCCTATGGCGCTGAGGTGTTGCGCGTGGTGTCCCGTGTGGCTTGACCAGGCCGTTTGAGCCCCTTGCGGCGGTCGACTGCAACCGGGTTAAAATATTTATATCCTTTTAGAGAACTCACCATGTCAAACCATTCCACCCCTGCTCACGGCGAATCCACCGACGTCGACGTGGTTGAATCCATTGTGCCGCTCATGCCGATCGTGTTGCCCGTTGGCGGCGGCATCCTCATTTTCCTGCTGGCTTTCATCGCGGTCTTCATGTCCTGAGCGAGACACGATCCGACCCAAAACACCGCCTAGGCGGTGTTTTTTTGTTCTTTTTTCTGACAAGATCGCCGCCTCTTATCAAACTATGCGGGTTTTGCATGGGCTGATTCAGCAAAGATTCTGCTGAATTCATAAAATTACCATCTGCATCTGCACCGAGCCGGGCACGTGCCCGCACATCGTGAGAGGTTGTTTGAGGTCAGTTTCCAAGACGGTCCTGCGTGTGCGAAAGCACCCGGTTGTCCTGGGGAGCTGACCTCAACCAATTTTTGATTAGGAGCTCTTGATGAACGCACCCACCATGCAGGGTCTTGCCCTGAATGTGCCCGCCCATGTCAAACACGCCCGCTTGATTGCCTGGGTGGCTGACATGGCCGCCTTGTGCAAGCCCGATGCCGTTTACTGGTGCGATGGCAGTGAGGCCGAGTACAACCGCCTGTGCCAGCAACTGGTCGACCGCGGCACGTTCAAGAAGCTCGACCCCGTCAAACGCCCCAACTCGTACCTCGCCTGCTCAGACCCGAGCGATGTGGCGCGCGTGGAAGACCGCACCTTCATCTGCTCGGAGCGCAAAGAAGAGGCTGGCCCCACCAACAACTGGGTGGCACCGGCCGAGATGCGCGCCACGCTGCAACCGCTGTTTGAGGGCTGCATGAAAGGCCGCACGATGTATGTCGTGCCGTTCTCCATGGGCCCCCTGGGCAGCCCCATTGCGCACATCGGCATCGAGTTGTCCGACAGCCCGTACGTGGCGGTCAACATGCGCATCATGACCCGCATGGGTCGCGCCGTGTATGACATCCTGGGGAGCGACGGCGAGTACGTGCCCTGCGTGCATACCGTGGGTGCCCCCTTGCAAAGCGGTCAGAAGGACGTGGTCTGGCCCTGCAACAAGACCAAGTACATCGTCCATTACCCCGAAACCCGCGAGATCTGGTCGTTCGGCTCGGGCTACGGCGGCAACGCGTTGCTAGGCAAGAAGTGTTTCGCCTTGCGCATTGCCTCCATCATGGGCCGTGACCAGGGCTGGCTGGCCGAGCACATGCTCATCCTGGGTGTGACCAACCCGCAGGGCAAGAAGTATCACGTTGCAGCGGCTTTCCCGAGCGCCTGCGGCAAGACCAACTTTGCCATGCTGATCCCGCCCAAGGGCTTCGACGGCTGGCAGGTCACCACCATCGGCGACGACATCGCCTGGATCAAGCCGGGTGCTGATGGCCGCCTGTACGCCATCAACCCCGAGGCCGGCTACTTCGGCGTGGCCCCGGGCACCAACACGCTGACCAACCCCAACTGCATGGCCAGCCTGAACAAAGACGTCATCTTCACCAACGTCGCCCTGACCGATGACGGCGATGTGTGGTGGGAGGGCATGGGCAACCTGCCGGCCCACTGCATCGACTGGCAAGGCAAGGACTGGACGCCCGAGATCGCCAAGACCACGGGTGCCAAGGCCGCCCACCCCAATGCGCGCTTCACCGTGGCGGCCATCAACAACCCTGCCCTCGACAGCGCCTGGGATGATCCCAAGGGCGTGGCAATTGATGCCTTCATTTTTGGCGGCCGCCGCTCCACCACCGTGCCGCTGGTCACCGAAGCCCGCAACTGGGTCGAAGGCGTGTACATGGCCGCGACCATGGGCTCGGAGACCACTGCCGCTGCCACCGGGGCGCAAGGTGTGGTGCGCCGTGACCCCTTCGCCATGCTGCCCTTCACCGGCTACAACATGAGCGACTACTTCCAGCACTGGCTGGACCTGGGCAAGAAGCTCGAAGCCACCGGCGCCCAGCTGCCACGCATCTACACCACCAACTGGTTCCGCAAGGACGCCGACGGTAAATTCGTGTGGCCCGGTTACGGCGAGAACATGCGCGTGCTGAAGTGGATGATCGACCGCATCGAGGGCACCGCCGCGGGTCAGGACAACGTGTTTGGCGTGAGCCCGCAATACCGCGAAATCAACTGGAGCGGCATTGATTTCAACGAGCAGCAGTTCCAGCAAGTCACGAGCGTGGACAAGTCTGCCTGGCAAGCCGAGCTCCAGCTGCACACCGAGCTGTTCGAGCAGTTGCACCACCACCTGCCGGCGGCGCTGTCAGACACCAAGGCTGCGCTGGAAAAGCGACTGGCTGCTTGACTCACCGCTTCGGGCCCATGGCCTCATGAGGCCATGAAAAAACCCAGGTAACGCTCGC
>JACCDO010279490.1_pt1 | contig 11344 bp, 11 predicted proteins | sample 7446101 | NCBI WGS metagenome assembly JACCDO01 (sample SAMN15323440, study PRJNA562643) | freshwater metagenome | isolation source: river surface water | place: USA:Blue River Watershed | collected 2017-08-16
GCACCTGGTTCATGCAATATCTAATTCCAGCACCTATCAAAAATAACTAAACATTATTCGTCTTCTTTGCGTTCCTCAAAATAATGAAAAATCTCGTCTAAAAATTCTTGTGGGCATTCTTCCGTCGGAACTAACAATCCGTCGGCATTTTTTTTGACATGGCGAATCGGGTCATAGCCATGGCGAATCAGAATTTCCCAGCGTTCCGTGTATTTGCGATTTGCTTTCGACCCATGGAAATGATGACGTATCACACCCGGCACGTAACCAATACGCAATCCCCTGGTTCTAGCTTGATATTCTTGAATCGATTCTAAATAGGCTTCGGAATAGCGGTCATTGGCGGCCTTGATGACGTTGTTGATATAGGCCATGGCCATGACATTGTCGCCCGACCCTAAAATGGCTAAATCATAGAGTCCACCCATTTTGTCGTAGGCTTTGCGGGTGCATGCCCATGCATAACCTGGATGCCAATAATTTATACCCGCCCCGCAATATTTGTTCTTTTTGGTGAATTGGTAGCCTAAACTCGTAAAGGTTCTCATACTGAGTCCGGTGCGGTCCATATCATCACAATGACTAAAGAGTTGCACAACATCTTTGGTGCCATTGAGGATTTTGAGCGTGTCGATGGCCCAGTTGTTATTTTCAAACTCCAGGTCGGAATCTATCCACGCCATGGCTTTCCAGTTTTTCGGCAAGAGTTTCTTGACGGCAATGTTGACCATGTTTTCTTTGTGCCATAGGGGTGTTTTTGTTCGTAATTGCAAATGGTTCTTGTTTTTAGCGCTGGTAATCGCAAAGCGCTGGTCTCCGTAGGCAAGCTCGACCACATACAATACCACATTGGGCTCTTCCATTTCTATGCGTTTGATAAACTCATTCATCAAAATGTAGCGTCGAATGTATAAACAGGGGTTGGAAATCACGGCAATCACATGGAGTTTTTTGTCAATCGGGTCATTGTTCATGAGGGCATATTTGATGGGATTGGTTTCATAATCTAAACAATCTATTTCTACGCCATTGATGACCGTCATAATTTGTATATATTTGGTAAACTATTTTTATATGTATTTTTGGATGCAAAATAAAAATACATACATGGTTTGACATGATTCATCTGTATTATTCATTCACCCATTCATCGGGTCTATGTTTGGTGCCTCCATCGTATGGAACCGCAAATTTATTATCTATCATCCATTGATTCACATGAATTTCGCCTAAATATACATCGGCTAGCAATCGCCCATATTTTTCATTCGCCGTGTTTTTAAGTTGAACGATTTTGTATAATAGTAGGTTTGACAAAGCATCACGCGCATTTGCCGCCAGTGTTTTTTCAGTCGCTGATTTCGATTTGATTTCGGGAGTATCAATTCCATTCAATCGGACTTGAAAACGATAGATTGGCGATTCTGGATAAGGTAATTGCGCAGCAATGGTGAGGGTGTCTCCGTCATAGACTTTTATCACTTTTCCATATGTGATTGGTGGGACAAAAGGCAATGCGTTGTCGTAAGTGGCTGTTTGTATCAGTTCCATCTGCTTATGATTGGTGGAGACATTTTTATAGAAACAACAGTAGCGCAACATAGTGAGTTTGTGTAATAGGATTGTATTTGTTAGTATCTGCGTGTAATCAATTTTTGGGAACCGATAATATATTGTCTCTATATATACAATGACTGTCATAGTGAATTCAACAAATAATCAGTTTTTTCTTAGTGGTGTGACATCTATTTTGGTGAATGATGTGGTTTCTACATCTCCTGTGACATATGCAAACTATATTGGACAAACTGTCGTTATTAAAGATGCTAGTGCAAATATTTTAGTCACGATTGTGGTAAGTCCTGATGGAAAATTTTCGGTAGCATTAGAAAATACAGTTGTTGTTCAAACCGATTTTGCGTTTTATGGATGCACAAAGTTAACGAGTGCGATCATTCCGTCGAATATTTCGACGATTGGTAACGGCATGTTTTACGGATGCAGTGCGTTAACTTCGGTTAGTATTCCCTCTGGTATTACTACTATTGGAAATGATATGTTCCACGGATGCAGTGCGTTAACATCGGTTAGTATGTTGACGGGTATTACTACTATTGGAAATGATATGTTCCACGGATGCATAGCCCTGGAATCGGTTAGTATTCCGGCGAGTGTTATATCCATGGGGTATAATATGTTTTATGGATGTGTCGGATTGCTATCTGCAACTATTTTAGCAAACATTGGCGTCATTGACCACGACACATTTAGAAATTGTTCAGCCTTACGCACGGTAAGCATACCCATTAGCGTCACCACTATTGAAGATGATGCGTTTGGGGGATGTTCTTCATTGAATACTATCCTCTTGCCACCGGGTATGACGACTCTTGGGAATGGTGTATTTATCGGATGTTCTTCATTGAGTGGAATTATCTTACCTGATAGCATCACTACTATGGGGGAGAGTGTATTTGAAGATTGCCGCGCATTGACTCGCCTATCCATTCCTCCGAATGTGAGAACTATTAGAAATAATATGTTTGCTGGGTGTGCTTTGTTAGAAACTGTGACGATTCCTTCTGGCGTGGTTTCTATTGGAGATTTCGCGTTTATAGATTGTATAGCATTGACCGAGTTGATACTTCCTATGGGCATCACGCGTATTGCAAACAACATGTGTTATAATTGTGTATCCTTGACTCGTGTAACGATTCCATCGACCGTGGTTACTATTGGAAATGCGGCATTTTTCAATTGTTCGAAATTGGACGAACTCGTTATTCCCGAGGGAGTGACGTTTATTGGAAATTATGCTTTCCATGGTTGCTCGGCAATGAAACAAATAACTGTTCCATCCAGCGTTACTACCATTGGATGCAATGTCTTTCAATTCTGTACTTCGTTAATCAACGTGAATATGCTAGCAAATATAACATCCATCGAAAACAGTTTGTTTTATGGATGTAGGTCACTCGTCACTGTAAATATTCCGGAAAGTGTGATTACGCTAGGCAATTTCGTCTTTTGCGAATGCTCTTTATTGAAGGCGATTGCCATTCCGCAAAATGTTGTTTCCATTGGAGATTTTGCATTTGAATTTTCGGGTGTCGAGTCGATAGTCGTTGATAACAACAATACCTCTTTGGCAAGTATTGATGGTATATTGTATAACAAAGCATTGACCACTCTCTTTTGCTACCCACCTAGAAAAATCGGCGATACATATAGTGTGCCTTCCACCGTGACTCGCATTGCACGTGCCGGAATTTCTGGATGTATTACGTTGAAAAATATTTTGTCGAATTCGGCTAGTTTTAGCAGTGTCAATGGAGTCTTGTATAGTGCTGACCTCACCACTCTTTTGTTTTATCCTGCTGGAAAAACCGACAATGCTTTTGCAATGCCTTCAGCAGTAACCACGATTCAAAGTGATTGTTTTGTCGATTGTTTATTTACATCCATTCGCGTGGGTGCAAATGTCACGAAAATACACTCGTGGTTTTTGCAAAAATGCAACCATGTCACAACAGTGACTATACCGAGCGCAGCTGCATTTAAAAATACCTATAGTGTGGATTCTAAATCTCCTATTTTTTATGCAAACTCAAAATTAGATTCTGTGTTGTTTGTCGGCGATTATGTAGCTAATTCTGAGATACAATTGTTTGATAGTATTACTAGTCAAAAAGTCTATTATCTAGCGAAAAATACTACTTGGAACGGCATCACTTCTTACATGGGCTTAGTCACGCAAGGAATTACCGATGCAAAATACGATGTGATAAAGTATTACAAGAATCTAAATATTTACAAGGGGATGTTGACAAATCTATTAGCAACATCAAATGCAAAATACAGCAGTGCCAAAACAAATATGAGAAAGTATACTGCGATTGCACAGTTATTTTATAGTGCGATAGAAGCGTATGCTCCTTATAATGCTGTTTATAATGCTGCTTATAATGCTGTTTATAAAGTTGTTATTGCTCATATTAAGGCTGCTGCTGGTGATAATGCTAGTGTTTCTAATGCTGCTGCTAATATTTCTAATGCTGCTGCTATTACTGCTATTGCCGATACTACTGGTTATAATAATGGTAATGGTGTTACTACTGGTACTAGTGGTACTACTTTTGAGGAACCGTGGGAAACTGGTATTAAGGATGCTGTTACTACTGCTGCTACTGCTGTTATTAATGATACTAATGCATCTTCTGCTGATATTGCTGCTGCAAATGCTGCTATTGGTAATAAGGCTAATATTTTTAACGATTCTGCAGATACTGCTATAACATATGTTTCTACTTTAATTGCCGCAAAAGCGAATACTACTGCCGCAAACACTGCTATAAAACCTTATCTCACCACTACTGAACAAGCAAGCATTACCCCAGCTATTCGCGAGAAATACTACCAGTATTATTCCTCCATGCAGTCGAAAGCAAAAACACTTGTAGCCACTTTTGTAATTGCGATTGCAAACACGCAATCTACCATCGACAAAATCGCAATGAAACTCGGAGATAGTGTCGTTCTTCAATATCTCGAAGAACTCGGTATCAATCTGAGTCATATTCCACAATATATTGTAGACATGCCTAATAATATTGATGCATTCGAAACGCAAGCCACCAATAAAATCACCACCTTACATGACCTAACAATTTCAAAAGTAACAAATTCTACAAAGTCCGCCTATACCGGTGTCTTTAATGACTTTGTGAATGCCCTGGATTTATTACATTTTACACCACAAATAGTGTAAAAAATATAGGAATATAAACAACATTTAGAACAATTTATAGATTTTCGCATACACTTCTTGCGCCCGATTTGCCGCGTCGCGCAAATATTGTCGGACTACATTTTTGTCCGCCTTCTGGACAAAGGCTAAGCGAATGGTGCTGTCTGGATTGTGTGGATGGAATTTTTTGAACCCGCAGAAGGTGAGTGATTTGTCACCCTCGTAATATGTATCATACAATATATATTCGAGGATTTTTCCCATGGTATAGTCTTCATTTTCTAAAATAATATCGTAGCAATTGTCCATGGTCGTCTCACTGCGATGAATCGGAACCAGGTCGGCGTCAATCGCCTCAATCATATCGACGAATTTGTTTTGCAACACCATGCATCCTTTTTTGACAATACTTTTGTTGTCATAAACGCCCACCGTTTGGATAGTGAAATCATAGGAATCGGATTTGAATATGCGTTGAGCATCTAACATATAAAAGTTGCGTTTCTGGAATTCGATTTCGTCGTGTGTGGATTCTTCACTCTTGAGTTTGGCCTCCATATGTTTCCAGGCTTCTTCGACTTTTGTCAAATCCGGGGTATTACCATAGGTGCATTTTGATACTACATTATACATGCTGTTGTGGCGAGCATTGCTGACCGAAAATTCGGCCTCGAGTTTCAGTTGCTCACCCGGAATCGAATCACTAATCTTGGGTTTTAAACGGGCGAAATCAATATAGTAATTGGTAATGGGTGAAGGTGGGAAAATACGCTTGGTCTCGTCTTTGGTCAAATAATTCCCCGTGGTCTTGTTTTTGATTTTAAAATCTTCCGTCGTCACATAGATGACATTGTCGGTTTCGTTTTTTTTATCGACTTCTAAGACATACTTGTCGGCTAAAATGTCTAAATCGGTTTCGTGAATCGGAATACAACTGAGGCGCTGTTTGATGATTTCATTGTGCAGACGCGTCGTGTTGGTATGGATAGTGCATTTGTTGTCGTCATAGGTTTCGGTCAAGAATGCATAAGTGGGAATTTCCGACAAAATAATACGGCGTAATCCATTCGCTAAACTAATATTGATGTCAGACAAGGTGAATTGATAGACGTCACCATTTTCGGAAATATTTGAAACTTGTGGATTCATTTTTTGAGTATATACTAAGTAGAGTGATTTGTTTAGATGATTTCTAGATGGATTCAATTTTATAGACAATGTGTCATAAAATCATTATGTTCAGAGTGGGTTAATAATCCCCATAAAAAGCGTAACTGTTTGTTCGGGTCGGCGAATTGCAAATTCTGGTATAAGTAATTGATGACATATCTGTCTGATTTAGTGGAAAGGCCGCGATTGCGACGCAAAATATCAATAAATCTTTGTTTGGTGCCATAAATCATGTCCACGCCGTTTAAAAAAACATAGAGTTTGGAAAGTAGGGATACCATGGCAAAGGGTGCGGGTTCGTGTAATAGTATGTCTTCTAAAATGGGTATGGTGCGGCCATACGATTGGATATGGGTTGTGAGGGTTGCTGATTGTGGCTGGTAGGTATAGGGTATGATATGATTGATGAGAACGTCTTGTGGAATGTGGTTGAGTGATATCATTACTCATGTATTCGACCATGGCTCTAAATCATTGCTTTTGATTTTTATATTTCGGGGGTTGAGACCCGTGTTTTTTGATTACCATGTCCGGTTTTATGGCTAAATAGCGCGCATATTTCATGGCGTGTTGGTCAATCGAAGTTTGCAGCTCGACTCCGCGATAAAAGTCGCATTTGCTAGATTGTTGATTGGAATACTTTATGCAAAGAGTATTTCAATTTTACCGGCCCTTATATACCGATAAAGATTTAAAATGGGACAACCCTCCATAGGAGGATTGCCTTTTAATTCATTTATCGGTAACGTTGCCCTTAAATCTCTATTGAGACGCCCTCCGGGCGTCCCATTATAAATATTCAAGGGTGTACCAGCGCGGTCGTTACATATTTCGGGTCATAGGATATATCACACATATTTTCACCCGAGGCTAAATAGATATAACCGGCGTCGCCCCATTCGGTTCCCCAGCTGTTGCGCACTATCCAGTAACCCTCGTCTAAATTGATTCCGACCGCCTGCACGCAGTGGTCCACGTCTTTTCCACAGGTCGTAATAATACCAGAAACATAGGAAGACCAGGAAGAAGCGTCTAAACATATGGACAAAGGTCCCGTCGAAAGCACATAGGAAATCATGGAATCTTCGTCGGCGATTTTCGTATAACTCGAAACTGTCACCACATAGTCTGTTGCATTCGACGTGCATAGACCCGTTTTATCATAATAGGAAGTATAGGGATAATTCGATTCGGACTCGATTCCACCTGCATACATGACATATTCGAAGGCGGTTTCGGTATTACCCCCATCGCATCCTTCGTCGATGCTATCACATTGCACAATTTGTTCGGGGGAAAGCGTGTCGCTGGTCGTAAGGAGGCCTAATCGAATAGAATCGGACTCGATTTGTTCGGTTGCCGAAAATGCCCAGCATGAACCACAATACCCCTGGTCTTTGACTGCAGTGGTGTATATATTTGCCCAATTGACCACGGTTTCACTACCGGCATAAGCTGGGACAGTGATGCGCTGACTATTGGATGGTGCCGGAACATAACCTAAAAAATGATTCCTAAATTCTTCTTCGGACAAATCGGCGAATTTGGTGATTCCATGAATGGCGGTGGGGTCATTGTTGTTGCGCTCGTCGACGGTTTTCAAAAAAGAGCGGAAATTGTCATAGCGGGCAGATTCTTCATCCATCGTGTCATAGGATTTATTGAATTTGACTTTGAAATTGTCAAATAAATCTGACAGTGTGGAGTTGTCTAAGGTTGCGTATTTGGTGGTCTCACTAAATTGCGTGGTTTGCTGGACTGTTCCGGTCATGGTTGCGCTATACATCAGTAATGACATACCGATGAAAAGGGAACCGATAGCAATAGTGCGCAGAATGAATGGGCTAAAAGGGGCTTCTTTTTTTTTACGAAGGGGTTGGATGCCGTCTTCGGTTAGATTTGCTTCATATTGATAATACATGGGTTTAGTATAAGAGCAGATTTGTTTTTAGGTGGTTTTGTGTTATAGATATTGTATGGGGCTTCGCCCACTATGCGCATCTTTTCGATGTTTTCAACACCTTTTCGGTGTTTTCAACACCTTGTATGCGCGAAGCGCATCTTTTCGGTGTTTTTCAACACATTGGTCCGGTGTTTTCAACACCTTACCCATTTATGTCTCTTGATATCGACCAGTACCTTTTCCCAGTGCGCATATTTCGGATTCTCCCTGATAAATCGTTTTGCGTCAAATGCTCGGCCGCAACTACATCCCACACGACCCCAGAATTCCATTGCTCTGGCCATGGTCGAGTCCACGACTTTGCCATCGGAACATCCATAGGGTTTCGGTGCCTCCGCGGTTTCGCCATGTTTGCAAATAGTCCGCGCATTTGCGCTATTTGGCGTCGACGTAAATACATCATAATGGTCAGCTATAATCACCTTTGCAGTCGCCACATCGATTTTTCCACGATAGTGCTCTTCGAGCAAAGCCTGCAACCGCATGGTGCGAGCGCCCGACGATGTTTCTAAATCATCATGTGAATGGTCCGTCGTTTCCATGTAACGAAAGGCCGGGTCCATGACGGAATTCGCCCCATAATAGACTCCATTGTTCGTTTGTTCAATATGTTGAACATGTAATCCTATTTCACAAAGCATAATACTATTGTTGTTGGTATCGCCAAAGAGCCAGGAACACGCATAATCTCCCGCATTTTCGTGTAATAGTGATTGTGTATATTCATCCAGGGTATTGGCGTATTGCATGGCTTGGCGGATGCGGCAGAAATAGGGTGCACCGAATTCAGCGGTGTAGCTGGTTTTTGCAATGGTCGTTTCGCAACCCATGATGCCCGCCGATGTCAAGAACCAGTCGGTTCCGCTCGCAATGAAACCTGGGTAGGTTTGCATTTTAATAGTGTGGCCTTTTTCGGGAATAATGGTTAATATAATATTGCCTAAAGGGGCCGTCGCATAATCGGAATGGGTATTGTGCGCCATGACAATGTCGCCGTTTTTGGTATATTGTCCGCATGCGATGAATGCGCTGCAGCGTTGCGGGGTTTGTTTTTTGGTGTAATAGGAATACATGGAAAGCAGCGAATTCCAGGCAATGATGAAATCGATGGATGTTTTCGAACCTTTTGCAATACCGCGCATTTCTTCGAAGAATTCGGGATAATGGCGTTTTATTTGGGGTTTGATGAGTTTGGTGGTAGTGGATTCGTAAGTGTGATAGGAAATGTCTAGTTCTTCTTTCACGATAAATGCGAGTATGGTTTTGACGCGCGGAAATACATGGGCCAGACGTTTGCCATGTTGATAACCGCGTTCATATGGAGTGCCCGAAATGGTGATGTGAATCCATCCGGTGGGTGCGTTTTTGCGGGTGGTGTTTTTGTGAATATCATGTTTGCGATGTGGTTTGTTTGTGTGTGTCATTCCTATACTAGGAAGATATTTTCCGAAACATGGTGGCTCGGAAAATACTGAAAAACTATAACGGGTTGCGCTGAGTAAGCATCATGGCAATAAAAATAAACATCAAAACGAAAGGTGAAATCACGAAAAACCATGCTAAAGCAGGGACGCCACCGCGGCAAATGATATTGAGCACCCATGTCCAGAAAATAACGTATAACACTTTGAGCACGAAAATCATTGTGACACTTGACACATTGCAATCATAATGACCAATACAGTAGAGACCGTCATGTCCTAAATTTTGAAAGGCCATCACGATAATCGCAATCATCGATATGACTAAATAGACATATGCCGGAGTGCATAAATGTCTTAATCCAGGAATATTCATTCTATATAGTAGTCAAATATTATTTATGCCAGTGGCGGATTGTTCTCATTGTATTTGTGTTCGATTGGTTGAACATAAGTGGATGGATTTACCGAGGTAGTTCCCGATAATAAACCATAGGCTAATGGGGCTTGCACGTGACTGCCGAACGAACCCGGAACATTGTATGCAGTGGAACCTAAAATCATGTCGGTATTGACATAGCTAAATCCGCCACGCTGTTTGCGTTGTTTGCGTTGTTTGCCTCCTGATAATCGTGCATCCACGACGGCCGATGGATTATTAGGGTCTTGCATATGGTCATTCAATCCATAATAATAACGAATGGGCACCGCTTCTGGGCCAGGCACGGCTCCATGTGCATTTCCGCCGAAAATACCGACCGTCGGTGCTCCACAATGTCCGCATCCACCCCTATGTTTTCGGGGGCGACGTTTCTTCGATTGATTTTTTTTATGTTTGTTGGTTTGGGTTCTTCTTTTATATTTACGCGTTGCCATTATACAATAGGTCTATAAAAAAATATGTTGTTGACGGGGGATAGAATTATTCAATATCCACATGTGTCAACATATGACGACGGCAACAAACATTGGTCAAACGCAGTTCGTCGAGAACATGGCCTTCGTGGGTTTTTTCTACGTTTTTTTGTGTTAAATAAATGACCTTGTCGACTTTCATACCATCTTGCAATTTTCGTTTGCGAACCTGTTCTAAATAATATCGGTATTTGTCAGCTAAGACATTACCACATGTGAAGCATTTTACTGGAATAATCATTGTTGTAGAATATGTGTTATAGAGTATGTGTAGTTTTTATTTTGTTTTTGCGTGGAATCAATTTTCCGATTTAGCATCAAATCATTATCTAAATAATTACTATAGATGAATATTATGTGGATATGGATATTGTTGGTAATCATCATATTGGTTTTGATTACCGGGACAATGAATAGTGATTATGAGGGATATCGGTCCATTACCGGGAATACGATTTCAGGAAATACGGCATCTAGCGGATTGCACTATGACCCAAATAGTTACGACACGCAATATCATCAAGAATATTCTAAACCAGACGATGCTTTAGTCAAAGGAAATATTGTCTATTATCAACCTGGGTCATTCCGTTATGGCCCGACTTCTTATGTTCCCTACTATGAAGATAGTGTGTATTTGAGTCGTTCTGCGAACGCGGTGGTCAATGCACCATCCTACGTGAGTAGTGCCGCCGATGCGGGATTTTGCAATTACTATAAATCCGACCCCGACCAATTAGAGGCGAAATGTAATGCGGTAGGTCCAGCCAATTGTGCATCGACCACTTGTTGTGTGCTTTTAGGTGGACAAAAATGTGTTGCGGGTAATGAGAACGGACCGACTATGAAGGCCAACTACAGTGATTTCTTAGTGCTCAATAAAGATTTTTATTATTACCAAGGCAAGTGCTATGGCAATTGTCCACCACCTTCAGGTGGAGTACCTTCAGGTGGAACTCCATAATTTTGTATATATATATATAATGCGTTGTCCAAACGGATTTAAACAACATCCAGCAAAATCTGGAAATTGCGTGCATAAAAACACAATTACTAAGAACAAAAAAACGGTAGATACTGCTAAAAAAACACCTAAAAGATGTCCTAAAGGAACCCGTAAAAACAAGA
>JACCDO010723214.1_pt1 | contig 11344 bp, 12 predicted proteins | sample 7446101 | NCBI WGS metagenome assembly JACCDO01 (sample SAMN15323440, study PRJNA562643) | freshwater metagenome | isolation source: river surface water | place: USA:Blue River Watershed | collected 2017-08-16
AAGGAACAGCCCGGCGACCTCAACTGGCTCCACTGCGTCGCCTTTGATTCCAAGGGCAACCTCTACGCCGGCGACATCATCGGCAAGCGCGCCCAAAAGTTCGTGCGGAAGCACTGACCCCCAGCGCATCTCCTCCCGCCCCTGATAAACGACAATCCAGTCGTTCAATCATAACGTTAGGAAGCAACGGCAATGAGCGACGTGCATCTTGAGAAAGCGGCGAAGATGATCGGAATGAGACACATCTTCGAGTTTGAGGGCCGTGAAATTCATGTCGTCTGCATCATCCCTTGGAGTCCGCCCTTAATTGCTGAATGGTGGCGTGGCAAGGAAGCCACGATCATAGGCGCAGATGTAAACGGCAATTTCTTTCTGCGTCATTGCGACGGCAGCGTTCGCTATTGGGACCACTCGAAGCGATCGGATGTCGTCGTTGCAAAGAGCGTCAAGGAGTTCGTGAGTGTCCTCAGAGAGGACCATAACGACACATTGTCCTGGTGGAGGAAAGCTGATGGTCGAGATGCTACCTAACCAGAGCGCTGCACCGAACCACCGCCCCGCTGGGCAGTCGGAGGCTTCCAGTAATTTGGTCGCGACTGTTGCAGCCGACCGGGAGCTTCCGGCAGGGTCGCGGAGCTTGGAGCGTTAGGCGTCCGGCAGCCACTGACACAATGAGAGTTTTAGTCTTCGGCAACTCTGGCTCGGGAAAGAGCTGCTTCGCTCGCCGCCTGGCGGCCGAGAAAGGATTGTGTGTTTTGGACCTCGACGCGGTGGTTTGGTCAGAGGCCGCCGTGTTCCGTCCGGATGAAGAGATCACCGCAGAGTTGCGACGGTTCGTTCAGACCAACACTTCGTGGATCGTCGAGGGTTGCTACGGGAGGTGGATGGAGCTGTTGGTTCCGCAGGCCACGGAGATCGTGTTCATGAACCCAGGTGAAACGACCTGCCTGAACAACTGCCTTGCTCGCCCTTGGGAAGCTCACAAGTATTCCAGCAAGGCAGAGCAAGATGCCAAGCTCGCGTTCCTGTTGGATTGGGTCCGTGGCTACTACACTCGTTCGGACGACATGTCGCTACAGGCACACAAGCGGCTGTTCGACTCCTACGCCGGCAAGAAAAGGGAGATCAAAGCAAATGAACCGGATGTCTCCTGAGAAACTTCCCACGCAAGCCATCGCTTGAGAGAGAGGTTGTTGGGCCAGCTTCTGGAGGCGCTCCGGCTGGTGCCCTGCCGAGATGGAGCCAATCGCTGCCGCGTCCATGAGGATGGGCAAAGGTAGTGTGACCCCGGGCAGCACAGCGGCAACCGGCTGCACCGGCGTTGCGCAACGGCACGAGGACTTCAGGCGTTGACCACATTTTCCGGCCGGCCGGCCAGAAAGGCGCGCACGTTGGCCACGGTGGTGTCCATCAGGCGGGCCCGGGCGGCCTTGGCGGCCCACGCCTGGTGCGGGGTGATGAGGCAGTTCCTGGCCGTGAGCAGCGGGTTGTCCGCCTTTGGCGGCTCAGTGGAGAGCACGTCCAGCCCGGCCGCGGCGAGGCGTCCGGTGTTCAGGGCCGTGGCCACGGCTGCCTCGTCCAGCAAGGGGCCGCGGCTGGTGTTGAGCAGGAAGGCGGTGGGCTTCATGAGGGCCAGGCGCTCGGCGTTGACGAGGTGCTTGGTTTCCGGCGTGAGCGGGCAGTGCAGGCTCACCACATCGGCGCGGCGGAAGACGTCCTCCAGGGGCACAAACTCGACGCCGTCCACCGGGGGCTTGGGCGAGCGGCTGGCGGCGATGATCTTCATGCCCATCGCCCGGGCGATCGCCGCCGTGGCCTGCCCGATGCGGCCCCAGCCCACGATGCCAAAGGTGAGGCCGTCCAGTTCCAGCAGCGGATAGCGGGCGTAACACCAGTCGGCCGACTTCACCCAGTCGCCCGCGCGCACGGAGTCCGCATGCGCGCCCACGTGGTGGCACAGCTCGAGCAGCAGCGCGATGGTGAACTGGGCCACGGCGCGCGTGCCGTAGAGGGGGACGTTGCTCACGGGGATGCCGCGTTCTTTGGCGGCGGCGGCGTCCACGATGTTGAAGCCGGTGGCGGTGACGGCGATGAACCGCAGCTTGGGCAGCGCGGCGATGACCTCCCGCGGCAGGAGGGCCTTGTTGGTGACGATGATCTCCGCGTCGGCCGAGCGGGCGGCGACCTGCTCCGGCGGGGTGCGGTCGAACAAGGCGACTTCGCCCAGCGCCCGCAAGGCATCCCAGGTCAGGTCGCCCGGGTTCAGCGTGTAGCCATCGAGAACAACAATCTTCATGGGCAAAGAGGAGGCAAGCGGCCGGTGATGCCGCGGTCAGGGTTATGGGGCTACCGCAACCTTCACTTGGCGAGGCGCAGCTTCACGTTGCGGAAGCTGCACTCATCACCGTGGTCCGTGAGCAGGATGTGACCGGTGACCTTGGTGCCGAAGTCGCCGATGTTCTTGAACTTGCTCTTGGCGACGGCGGCTTTCACCTCGTCACTGCCGAGGACGTATTCGAGCACCTTGGCGCCGTTGAGCCAGTGCTGGACGGTGTTCCCCTTCACAACGATCCGGGAGTGGTTCCACTGCCCCACGGGCTTCATCGGCTTGTCGGCCGCCGGGGGCATCACGTCGTAAAAGGAGCCGGTCTGGCGATGGGGGCCGACCTTGCCGTCGGGGTGGCCGTTGTCGTCGAGCAGCTGATACTCGTGGCCGAGCGTGCCCTTGCGCGCCTCGGTGATGAAATACTTCACGCCGTTGTTGCCCTTCTCGGCGATGCGCCATTCCCAGGACAGCTCCCAGTCGGCCGTGGCCGGGATGGGCTGCTCGGTCATGATGTCACCGCCGGAGATTTTCGCCTGCTTTTTGAGGAGGCCATCCTCGACGACCCAGCCCGCGCCGATCTTGCCGCCTTCCTTGTAAGTGCGCCAGCCGGCGAGCGACTTGCCGTCGAAGAGCAGTTTCCAGCCGTCCTTCTGCTCGGCGGGGGTGAGGGTGTTGAATTCGGCGGCGCTGACGAGGGCGGCGCAAGTGACCAGGCTGAACAATGAGGCGAGTGCTTTCATGGAAAAGGGAAAATGGATGGTGTGACGGGCCAATCAGAGCTTCCGCACGCGGATGTTCCGAATCCAGAACTCCTGCCCGTGGTGCTGGAACACGATGTGACCCTCGGGTTCGGCCATGAAGCGGGGCTTGTCCGCGAACTTACTCTTGGCGGCGAGTGCCTTCACCGCGTCGCTGCCCCAGGTGTATTCCACGATCTTCGCGCCGTTGAGCCAGTGCTCCACGTGGTTGTTCTTGAAGATGAGCCGGGCGGCATTGAACTCACCCACGGGCTTGAGCTTCTTCTGCGCGTTCGGCGCGATGAGGCCGTAGAGCGCGCCGGCGGAGGTGAGCGGGTTCTTGCCGTCGCCGTGCTTGTCATCATCGAGGATCTGCATCTCCGGGCCGGTCCACCAAGCCGGGCCCTTGTCCAGCTCGGCGACGCGATACATCACGCCGCTGTTGCCGCCGGGGGCGACCTTCCATTCGAGCTCGAGCTCGAAGTCCTTGAACTTCTCGACAGTGATCAGGTCCGTGACCTGGCCGCCGGCTTCCTTGGGAACGGTCTTGAGCGCGCCCTGGTCGAGGACCCAGCCCTTGCTCGGAAAGCCTTCGCCCTTGAAGGCGCGCAGTCCCTTGGGTTCCTTGCCGTCGAACAGGACCTGCCACGGACCGGGCTGATCGGCGGCACGGACGGTGGCGAAGCTGAGGGCGGTAACGAGGAGGAGGGCGAAGTGTTGTTTCATGTTGGCGGACGATTGGACGGGGGATGGGACGACAAAGTGACAGCGCAGGTCAAGGCGCAGGACGCGTCATCTGGAAGGTGCCGTGGTCGAAGGACGCCTTGTAGGTGGAGAAGAAATTCGTGGCCGTGGCTTTTCCCTCGTAGCGATAGACACCGTAAGGCTTGCCCAGGTCCTCGGCGCCGCTGAACTGCCACAGGCTACCGGCGGGCTGCACATCAAGCTTCACCTGCATCCCGAAGCTGAAGATGCCGCCATACTTCGCGTGGAAACGGGTTTCATACTGGCCGTTGTCGAGTTTTCGGACCAGGGCCCGCAGCCGGCCGTTGTGCCCGTTATGGTCGCTCAACCACCGCCCTTCCCACCGCCCCTCCATGGAGTTGGCCGGAGTGGGCAGAGTGGCCGCCGCCTGCCAGTCCCGGTTGAAGGTCGAACACCCGCAAAGCCCCAGCAAGGCCGCCAACGCAACGACGCGAACGAACCTGTCTCGCCATGCCTGATTCATGGGTAAATCCGACGCCATCGACGCGGCAACGTCAAGCTCAGGGCATGGGACGCGCCAGCAGCCGCTGCGCTTCCTCATTTCCCGCGGCAGCGGCCCGTTCCCACCAAAACCTGGCCCGCGGCAGATCCGCCGCCACGCCGTCTCCGTTCGCCAGCATCAGGCCAAGTTGCAGCTGCGCCGCAGGGCTGCCGGCCTCGGCGGCCCGCGCGAACCAGACAGCGGCCTCGGCGCGGTTGCCGCGCACTCCCCGCCCCTGATAATGGAACCAGCCGAGGTTCACCATCGCCCAGACCTCGCCCGCCTCCGCCGCGCGGCGCGTTTGAGCGAGGATGGATTGGAGTTTCGCTTCGTGCCTTATGTAGTCAGCGGCATAGGGCGGCGCGTAGTAATCCGCCAGCGTGTCCACCACAATCCAGCACGAGGCCAGAAAAACCACGATCAGGCTCACCGTTCCCGCCCAGCTCAACCAGCCCGTCTGGCCGCGCCAGAAGGCAAACGCCGCCGGTCGTTCACGGAAAGCATACCCGGCCCGGCCCTCCTTGTGCGCCGGGTCGGCCGGGTCATAATCCGGTGCGGTGGAGCCGTGCTGGAAGGATGGTTTGACCTGCGCTTCACCGGTCAACGTCTCGTAGGCGACGTTGATGGCCCGGAGTTTTTCCTCGGCGATCCGCTGCTGCCCCGGGTCGTGCGCGAACTGGTCCGGATGCCAGCGCTTCACCAACGCCAGGTAGGCCTGCTTGCGCTGGGCGGGCGAAGCGTTCTCAGACAACCCGAGCACTTCGTTCGCTTGCCGGGCATTCATGCGGCCGGATCGGTCACCACGCGTTTGACCGAGGCGTCATGCCGGCGGCCCAGCAAGATCACGGATGCCGACGCGCCCAACATGGCCAGAAACATGTCCCACTGCGTGTCCCAGGGATCGCCCTGCGTGCCGAGAAAGTCGTTCGCCGCGTCGCCGGTCAGCACCGCCGTCCACCACTCGAAGAACTCGTAGCAAGCGCTGAAGGCTAGACAGACACAGACGGCGAGGAAGTTAAGCCAGCCGCCCGGCCGCAAGGGGGTCTTCCGCAGCAGCAGCTCCCGCACGAAGATGGCCGGAATGAAGCCCTGGGCGAAGTGCCCCACGCGGTCATAATGATTCCGCGCCAGGCCAAAGGCATCCCGTGCCCAATCCCCGAGGGGCACCTTCGCATACGTGTAATGTCCGCCCAGCGCCAGGATCAGCGAGTGAAGCGCCAGCAGATGCAGGCACAACGCGGACAGGGGAAAACGCCGATGAGTGAACGCCAGCAAACCGACGCCCAACCACACGGGCCCGTTCTCGAGCGCCCAAGTCAGCCGGTCGGCCTGGGGCGAAATCCCCAGGGCCACCTGTGCGGCCAGCACCACCGCAATGAGCCAGGAGAGCGGCATGGCGGGATCATGCCACGGCGCGCACCACGCCGGCAATCAGCGCCACGCCCTCCGCGGCCTCGGCCCGGGTGAGGTTCAACGCGGGCAGGAAGCGGACGACCTGCGCGCCGCTGGGCACGGTGAGCACGCCGGCCTCGTGCAGCCGGTTCACGAAGTTTAGGGAGGCCACCTTGCCCGTGTTGGCAAACGCCGGGATGTTTTCCGCCAGCTCAATGCCAAGCATGTAACCCAGCCCGCGCACGGACCTGATGACCTGCGGATATTGGGCGGCCAACTGCTCCAGCTCCGCCTTCATCCACGCTCCGGTCTCGCGCGCATTGTCGGCCAGCCGGTCGCGCTCGATGACTTCAAAGATCCGGTTCGCCACCGCGCAGCCCAGCGGCGTGCCACCGTAGGTGGTGGCGTGCGTGCCGGGCCCAAGCAGGTCGCACAACTTCACGCCGTGATGTTCCTCGCGCACCCAGAACGCCCCCATGGGAAACCCGCCGCCCAGCGACTTCGCCATCGAGACGCCGTCGGGCAGGAACTGGTCGGCGCCGGGAATGCCCTCCAGCAGCCGCTGAAAGCTCTGGAAGCGCCCCGTGCGAAAATGGCCGCACTGCACGCCGTCCATCAGCAGCAGGATGCGGCGTTCATCGCAGAGCTGACGCAGGCCCAGCAGGTATTCCACGGAGGCAGGCGTGATGCCACCTTCCCCCTGCACGCCCTCGATCAGAATGGCCGCGGTCGCCGGCGAGAGGGCGGCCTGCATGGCCGGAAGATCGTTGTAGGGAACGTGCTTGAAACCCGCCACCGCCGGCTCGAAACCTTTCTTCACCTTTTCCTGCCCCGTGGCCGCAATGCCGGCGAGGGTGCGTCCATGGAACGAGTTCAGGGCGGTGATGACTTCATAGCGGCCTTCGTCATGGCCGAACTTGCGCGCGAGCTTGTAAAGCCCCTCGTTGGCCTCGGCGCCGGAGTTGCTGAAGAAGACCTTGCCTGGCGCAAGGTGCCGCACGATCTGCTGCGCCAATCGGCCTTGGGGCTCGTGGTAGTAGAGGTTCGAGACATGGACCATCCGGCGCGACTGCTCGACGAGCGCCTCCGTGATCTCCGGGTTCGCGTGGCCGAGCGAGCACACGGCAATGCCGCCGCCCAGGTCGAGGTAACGCTTGCCGTTGACATCCCATAGCTGGCTGCCCTGCCCGCGCGCCAGCACCAGCTCGAAGCGCCCGTAGCTGGGCACGACGTATTTTTGGAACAGGCCGAGAACGGCTTGCTGCTCGTTGTGAACGATGGCCGGCGGTGACGGGACGATTTCTTTCATTTGCTTTTACTGCGGACGCGGCGGCTGAACTTCATCTTTACGGCCGGCCTCGGATGCAACGGCGGGCTTATTGACTGGCAGGTCAAAGGAGTCAAGCAATGGTCCAACCCGCAACCTCGAATCACACCCGCTGGGTGAGGCTGACGCCCAGCTTCAGCAGCTTCTGGGCGTCGGCGTCGGACGGCGCTTCGGCGTAGATGCGGAGGATCGGTTCGGTGCCGGAGCCGCGCAGCATGAGCCACGAGCCGTCCTCGGCGCAGAACTTCACGCCGTCGTAGCTCTTCACGTCCTTGAGCGGGGATTTGAGCAGCTTCGCGGGCGGGTTGGTCTTGCAGAACTCCATGAGCGCAGCGCGCTTCTCCAGCGGGAAGTGCGTGTCGATGCGCCCGTAGCGGTGCGGGCCAAACTGCTTTTCCAGACCCGCCAACAGCTTGTTCAGCGGCTTTCGCTCGGTCGCAAGCAGTTCCAGCAGCATGAGGCCGGCGAGGATGCCGTCGCGCTCCGGAATGTGGCCGGGGAAGCCGATGCCGCCGCTTTCCTCGAAGCCAAGCATCACGCCGCCCTTGATCATTTCGGCGGCGATGTATTTGAAGCCCACCCCGGTCTCGACGAGTTCGAGGCCGTGCGCGGCGCAGAACTTGTCCACCATCGAGGTGGTGGTGAGCGCCTTTACCACGCGCCCTTTCATGCCCTTGTTCACGGCATAGTGGTGCAGGAGCAGGCAGATGAGCTGGTGCGTGGACAGCGGGTTGCCCCGGCCGTCCATGCCGCCCACGCGGTCGGCGTCGCCATCCGTGACGAGGCAGAGGTCGTGCGGGTGCTTCGCGAGATAGGCCATGCTGCGGCCGTAATTCTTCGCGATGGGCTCGGGGTTGATGCCGCCGAAGAACGGGTCGTGCGCGGCGTTGATGGTCGTGACTTGGCACGTCGTGCCGGCGAGCAGGCCCTCGAAGCAGCCCGCGCCCACGCCGAACAGCGCCTCGTGGGCGAACTTGAGCTTCGAAGCGGCGATGAGTTTGAAGTCCACGAGCTTCTTCAAGGCCGCGTAATAGGGCGCGCGGATGTCCTTCACGATGATCTGCCCGGCCTTCACGGCGTCGGCAAACGGCACGGATTTCACCGGCTCCTGGTCGAGCATGGCTTCGACGGCCGAGCAAACCTCCGGCGGGGCCGAGCCACCAAAATGCGCCTTGAGCTTGAACCCGTTGAACGAGGGCGGGTTGTGGCTGGCCGTGAGCATCACGCCGCCAATGCCACGCTGCTGCTTCACCGTCCACGACACGGCGGGTGTAGGCGTGGGGCAGTTGGTGAGCGTGACGGTGAAGCCGTTGGCCGCGAGGATTTCCGCCGTGCGCTGCGCGAACTGGTCGGAGAGGAAGCGCCGGTCGTAGCCAACCACCGCTTTCTTGACCGTGCCGGCGACGGGGTTGGCGAGCCAGTAGCTCGCGGTGGCCTGCGCCACGCGGCTGACGTTCTCGAAGGTGAAGTCTTCCGCGATGACGGCACGCCAGCCATCGGTTCCGAATTTGATTTTGGCCATAAGTTGGGAGTGAAAGTCGGGCGGAGAATCAAACCGCCAAGGGCAACGTGGCGGCAGCGGGCTTCTCACATTGCAAATCCGCGAAGGCCGGGTCGTTCTGCTCCGCGATGGCGCGCATCTTCTTCACCGCCGCCTTGAGGCTGTGCTGACCGAAAATGCCGGTGCCGCTGACGAAGACGTTCGCCCCCGCCCGGGCGCACTCGCCCACGGTGTCGAAGGTGATGCCGCCGTCCACCTCGATGTGATAGTTCAGGCCCAGCTCACGCTTCCACGCGGCGGCCTGCTGGATTTTGGGCACGCACTCGTGGATGAAGGGCTGGCCACCAAAGCCCGGGACGACGGTCATCACCAACAGCAGGTCGATGTGTTCGAGGTAAGGCCGCGCGTTCTCGATGGCCGTCGGCGGGTTCACCGCGAGTCCGACCTTTTTGCCGAGTGACTTGATTTTCCAGAGCAGGCCCTCAACGCGGTCGCCCAGTTCGACGTGGATGATGATTTGGTCCACGCCGGCCTTCACGAACGGCTCGAAGAGAATCTCCGGCTTCGAACACATGAGATGCACGTCGAAGAACTTCTTCGTCAGCGGGCGCAAGGTCTTCACCACGGCGGGGCCGAAAGAGATGTTCGGCACGAAATGGCCGTCCATGATGTCGAGGTGCAGCCATTCGGCGCCCGACTGGTCAAAGCGTTTGGTGTCCGCCGCGAAGCGCCCGTAATTGGCCGCCAGCAGCGACGGTGCGATAATCATGCGCGCGAGGCTAGCGGGCGGCGCTGACAGGGTCAATCGGCGCGGAACCAAGATTGAAAATCGCCCGCACTAACCGCACTGTCGCCGCGCAACATGTCGCCCGTCGCCATCCTGTCCTGCATTGCGGCCTATTTCTGCTTTCTGCTCGGCATCGCGTGGTGGACGAGCCGCAACGCGAACAACGATTCCTACTTCCTAGGGAACAAGGCGTCGCCGTGGATTGCCGTGGCGTTCGGGCTGATTGGCGATTCGTTGTCCGGGGTGACGTTCATCTACGTGCCCGGCCAAGTGGCCGCAGCGAAGTTTTCCTATCTCCAAATCGTGCTCGGCTACGTGCTGGGCTACGTGGTCATCGCGCAAGTTTTGTTGCCGCTGTATTACCGGCTGAACCTCACCTCGATTTACAGCTACCTGCGCGGGCGCTTCGGCGCGAACTCGCAGAAGACGGGCTCCGTCTTCTTCCTGCTCTCGCGCACGACGGGCGCGGCAGCACGGCTGTTCCTCACGGCGAGTGTCATCCAGCTGTTCGTGTTCGACAGGATGATTTTCTTTGACCGATGGCGCATACCGTTCTGGGTGTCGATCACGGGCATCATCGTGCTGATCCTGCTCTACACCTACAAAGGCGGCATCAAGACCCTGGTGTGGACGGACACCTTCCAAAGCTCGTTCCTGCTGCTCGGCGTCGTGCTGTCCATCGTTGCCATCGGCCGCGAGCTGGATCTCGGGCTCGGCGGGATGGTGGACGCCGTGCGCGGCAGCCCGCACTCGCACGTGTTCTTCTGGGACTGGCGGGAGAAGACGTATTTCTGGAAGCAGTTCCTCAGCGGCGCGTTCATCGCCATCGTGATGACCGGGCTGGACCAGAACATGATGCAGAAGAACCTGAGCTGCCGGTCGCTGGGCGAGGCGCAGAAGAACATCTACGCCTTCACCGGCGTGATGGTGCTGGTCAACGTGTTCTTCCTCTCGCTGGGCGCGCTGCTCTACCACTACGCACAGGCCAAGGGGGTCGAAATCCCGGCCAAGACCGACGACCTCTTTCCCCTGCTCGCGCTCCAGCATCTGGGCACCTTCGCGGCGATGGCCTTTGTCATCGGGCTGACGGCGGCGACGTTTTCCAGCGCCGACTCGGTGCTGACCACGCTGACCACGTCGTTCTGCATTGATGTGCTGAACATGGACGCCATGAAACTCTCCGAGACGGACAAGACGCGGCTGCGGCATCGCATCCACATCGCGTTCGCGGTCATCCTGCTGCTGGTCATCCTCGCCTTCCGGGCGTTGAACAGCGACGCCATCATCAACGCCATTTTCAAGCTGGCCGGCTACACGTATGGGCCGCTGCTGGGGCTGTTCGCCTTCGGCCTCTTCACACGGCGCGTGGTGAACGACCGGTTCGCGCCCGTGTGCTGCGTGGTGGCTCCCCTGCTCTGCTACCTGCTGGAAACCAACTCGGCCGCGTGGTTCGGCGGCTACAAGTTCGGCTTCGAGCTGCTGATGTTGAACGGCCTGCTGACGGCGGCGGGGTTGTTTCTCATTTCGCGGGCTGACGGAACAGATACGGAACAGCACGCCGCTTGACGCAACTGCCCCAGCGGCGCATGGTGGCCCTGCCGATCGGGGGCGCACTGGTTTCGACTTGGGAGATGCGCCAGAGGCGGCATGCCGAGGATGGTTCGTGGGCCTCGTTAATCATCGGACCAAAACATAAGAGCTAACGAAGAGTTGGCCCTCGCAGCCTAAACCACTGCGACGTTCACCGGTGGACACCTGCTACGCCGAATGAACGCCATCAGCAGGCATGGCTGAGGGCGGAGACCGCGCGCCGACAGCCGAGAATATTTCATGCGGACTACGCAGCGGGCGTCGAGTTCGGACGCCAGCCCGCAGCCGACAATCTCTCCGGACTAAGCATGTAGTCGCGGCTGGTTATTCTGCCAAGGACGCGGGTTCAACTCCCGCCGCCTCCACCACTTTTCTTGGCGCTGGTTAGTCAAAAGGCACCGCCCAGGTTGGGGGCATCGCGTTGCGCAAGCCAAACGG
>JACCDO010723693.1_pt1 | contig 11344 bp, 9 predicted proteins | sample 7446101 | NCBI WGS metagenome assembly JACCDO01 (sample SAMN15323440, study PRJNA562643) | freshwater metagenome | isolation source: river surface water | place: USA:Blue River Watershed | collected 2017-08-16
CCCGCGAGCCCCTGCAAATTGGCGCGGAAATTTACGGCCATGCTGGGGTGGAAGCCGATGCGGAAGTAATTCGCCTGCTCAGTGACTCTCTGGCGATGTGCGGCATTGTTGCCAATCGTCTCGACCTGAGCCATGTGGGCGTGTTCCGTGCTCTGGCCGACTTGGCCGGTTTCGATAGCGAACAAGAGCAAGAGGTTCTGGCTGCGTTGCAAGCCAAAGATGTGTCTGGCTTGAAAGCCTTAGTCAGCACCTTGTCTGCGGATTTGCAGCGAGCCCTCTTGGCCTTGCCGGATTTGTACGGCGCCCGTGATGTGCTGGATAAAGCCCGTGCTGTGCTGCCGCAAGAGGCCCGCATTCAAGCCGCTTTGGCGGATTTGTCCGCCTTGGCGGAGGCCTTAGACGGCTTGCCGGTGAGCTTCGACTTGTCAGATTTGCGTGGCTATCACTACCACAGCGGTATTGTGTTTGCTGCCTATTGCCCCAATCACCCCGGCGCCATTGCCTTGGGTGGTCGTTACGACGAAGTGGGGCAAGCCTTTGGGCGTGGTCGCCCGGCTACGGGCTTCAGCATGGATTTACGGGAAATCGTGCGCTTGCTGCCCTCGCCCCAAGAATGTGGCGCGATTCTGGCCCCCTTGCATGGCGAGGCCGGTTTAGAAGTCGCCATCGCAGAATTGCGGGCCGCAGGGGAAATCGTGGTCAGTGAATTGCCTGGACATGCAGGCACTTGGCAAGAAGCCGGGTGCGACCGTCGTTTGCTGCACCGTGATGGTCTGTGGCAAGTGGAATCCTTAAGCGCATAACGAATAGGGTGCGGGCGCGGGCCTGTCTGTGTCCGCCGTCTGCGTAGAACACTTAACTCGTGCTAGGGCGGGCGCAAGCCAAGGCCCAAGAACCGGAGAAATTTCAACATGGCAAAGAACGTAGTAGTCGTCGGTACTCAATGGGGCGACGAAGGTAAGGGCAAGATCGTTGACTGGCTGACCGATCATTCCCAAGGTGTGGTGCGCTTCCAGGGCGGTCACAATGCCGGGCATACCCTGGTGATCGGTGGTCAAAAGACCGTGCTGCACTTGATTCCTTCCGGCATTCTGCGTGAAGGCGTGGCCTGCTACATCGGTAACGGTGTGGTGCTGTCCCCGGAAGCGCTGCTGAAAGAAATCGACAAGCTGGAAGCCGCAGGTATTTCTGTAGCCGAACGTCTACGCGTTTCTGAAGCCTGTCCTTTGATTCTGCCTTACCACCAAGCCATTGACGTGGCCCGTGAAGCCGCCCGTGGCGAGAACAAAATTGGCACCACTGGCCGTGGCATTGGCCCTTGCTACGAAGACAAGGTGGCCCGTCGCGCCATCCGTCTGCAAGACTTGCTGCGTCCCAAGCGCTTTGCCGAAAAGTTGGCTGAGTTGCTGGATTACCACAACTTCATGCTGACCAACTACTTCCGTCAGCCCGCCGTCGAGTTCCAAAAGGTGCTGGACGACGCCCTGGCCATGGCGCCGCGCCTGGAAAAGCTGGTGGCCGACGTGCCCCGCGCCCTGTACGACGCCCACAAGAGCGGTTCCAACCTGTTGTTTGAAGGCGCACAAGGCACGCTTTTGGACATCGACCACGGCACCTATCCCTTCGTGACCTCCTCCAACTGTGTGGCGGGCGCCGCCGCCGCTGGTGCGGGTGTGGGCCCCGGCATGCTGCATTACATCCTGGGGATTACCAAGGCCTATACCACCCGCGTGGGTAGCGGCCCCTTCCCCACGGAACTGTACGACGCCGTGGAAAAGCAAGATCCCGTGGGCAAGTATCTGGCTACCAAGGGCAACGAATTTGGCGCCACCACGGGCCGTGCCCGTCGTTGCGGCTGGTTCGATGCTGCTGCACTGAAGCGTTCTATCCAAATCAATGGCATTTCTGGTCTGTGTATCACCAAGCTGGACGTGTTGGACGGCGTGGAAGAAGTGAAGCTGTGCACCGGCTACACCATCGACGGTCAGTTCTCCGACATTCTGCCCGTGGGCGCGGAAGAAACCTCCCGCTGCATCCCCGTGTACGAAACCATGCCCGGCTGGACGGACAGCACCGTGGGTATCAAGACCCTGGAAGCTCTGCCTGCCGCTGCCCGCGCTTATCTGAAGCGTGTGGAAGAAGTGTGTGGCGTGCCCGTGGATATGATTTCCACCGGCCCGGATCGCGAAGAAACCATCGTGCTGCGCCACCCCTTCAAGTAAGCCAGCGCTTCGCTTGACTGACACAAACGCCGGGGGAAACTCCGGCGTTTGTCGTTTACCGCTTGGCACAGATTTTGTTCTCTATTCTTTCCGGCTCGTGTTAGGCTGTTTTTTTGTCAGCTTACTGACAGGGTCGGGGCTCAACGGGGGGGCTTATGAACAAAGGAACAGTGTATGGAATTTGCTCTCATCGCCATTTTTGTTGTCACGTATGCGGCCATCGCATTTGAACATCCCCTCAAAATTAATAAGGCCGCCTCGGCCTTGCTGGGTGCAGGTCTGTTATGGACGGTGTATGCCCTGGGTACTGGGGATGCCCATGTTGTTAGTGAGCAACTGGCCGAGTCTTTAACAGGCACGGCACAAATCGTCTTCTTCTTAATGGGGGCCATGGCCATCGTCGAGGTGGTGGATGCTCACAATGGCTTTGATGTGGTAACAGCGCGCATCAAAACCAGTCAGCTGTCCACACTGATGTGGTTGGTGGGCGGGATTACTTTTGTGCTCAGTGGCATTCTCGACAACCTCACCACCACCATCGTTATGGTGTCTCTGGTGCAAAAACTGCTGCGGGATCGGGAAGATCGCTTGTTTTTTGCGGGCATCATTATCATCGCCGCCAATGCAGGCGGGGCTTTTTCACCCATTGGCGACGTGACCACGACCATGCTTTGGATCGGCGGGCAGGTCAGCAGCGTGAATATCATCAAGACCTTGCTCTTACCGTCGGTGGTTAACTTGCTCGTGCCCTTGCTGATTACCGCCTACATGCTGCGTGGGCGGCCTGTGTTAGCGCCACAGAGCAGTGCGTCGGCGGCTGACGAGGCACAGGTTTTGAGTGATAGCGTGCGCAATCTGGTGTTTTTCTTGGGCCTTGGGGTGCTGGTGGCTGTGCCCGCGTTTAAGACCATTACCCATTTGCCGCCTTTCATGGGCATCTTGTTGGGCTTAGGTTTGCTGTGGTTGGTAGCGGACGTGTTGCATCGCAATGCCGACCCCGAAACCCAACACAGTCTGACCTTGGTGCACGCCCTGAGCAAAATCGACATGGCCTCCATCGTGTTTTTCGTGGGCATCTTGCTGGCCGTGGCGGTGTTGGAGCATGCGCACATTCTCAATACCTTAGCGGCCTACCTGGATCATGCTGTGCAACGCCATGATTTAATTGTGCTTATTATTGGCTTGGTGAGTGCCGTGGTGGATAACGTGCCGCTCGTGGCGGCCTCCATGGGCATGTACAGCCTGAACGACTTCCCCATGGATCACTTCATTTGGGAGTTCTTGGCCTACTGCGCGGGCACGGGCGGCTCGGTGTTGATTATCGGTTCCGCTGCGGGTGTGGCGGCCATGGGCTTGGAAAACATCCACTTTATGTGGTACTTAAAGCGAATCAGCGGCTTGGCTCTGGTGGGTTACTTTGCAGGCGCCGGGGTGTATCTCGTTCAGGCCGCGCTTTTGCATTAAATTTGGGGCTGGATTTGGCCCACGGGGAGGGAATGATGGAACGATTGCGTGTAGTGGAGGGCGATATTACCCGCTTGCAGGTGGACGCCATTGTCAATGCGGCCAATAGCAGCTTGCTGGGCGGCAGTGGCGTGGATGGCGCCATCCATCGTGCGGCGGGGCCGGAGTTGTTGGAGTATTGCCGGGCGCTAGGCGGTTGCCCCACGGGGCAAGCGCGCCTGACCCCCGGTTTTGCGCTACCGGCTCGTCACATCATTCATACCGTGGGCCCGGTGTGGTACGGCGGCCAGCAGGGGGAGGCGGCCTTGTTAGCCTCTTGCTATCAGGCTTGCTTTGCCTTGGCTCAAGAGCAGTATTTCCACAGCATTGCTTTTCCGGCCATCAGTTGTGGCGTCTATGGCTATCCCCACGAGGCCGCTGCCCGCATTGCGGTGCGGCAATGCCGTTCTGCCTTGCGCCAGCAAGCGCAGCTACAGCAAGTCCTATTAGTGGCATTTGATAGCCACATGGCCGAGCTGTACCGCACTTGTCTCTCAGAGATGCGCAGCGATTAAGGCTAAGGCGCCACCCGTTTGCCCACGCCCAGGGCCGTGAACACCGTGCACACTTGCAAAATAGCAATGCCCACCAGCACGGTGGAGTAACGGCCCTGATCCATAAATTGGCCAAAAATCAGCGGTGCCGTGGCCAAGCCCGTATCCAGACCCGAATACACAAAGCCATAAATCCGGCCAAACGCCCCTTGCCCATAGCGGGCGGTGGCGGCACGGCGCACCAGCAAATCACGGGAAGGCCCGGCGCAGCCGGACAAAAAACCAATCCCCGCCATCACCGGCAAGATGCTCCAGGCCGGTAATACCCCCCACGCCAAAACGACAGCCAGTGCCGCCGCCGCCAGCAGTGCGGCGGCAATCACTTTTTCTTGGGCGCGCTGATGGGCCAAAAAGCCGCCCAAAATAATGCCCGCGCCCCCGGCGAACAGATAGGCCGAAAGCACGCTGGCCGAGCTGGCCCGAGAGAGACCATATAAAGCCCCCAAGAGCGGGCTGGCAAAGTTCTGAATGGCGCCAAACGCCACGGTCAAAAAGAAGAAAAAGGCAAAGCACATCCAGACGGTGCGATCCTGAAGGAAAGCGAAGCGCGACCCTTGTGCATCATGTGTGTGGTGCTGGTGCCAGTCGGCCCCTTCTAGCCACGGGCGGGCCAGGGTAAACAGCAGCACAAAAGGTAGGGCCAGACAGCCTGCGGCCAGGGCCGCCGTGCGCCAATCCAGCCACGAGGCCAGCCCCGTTAAAAACAAGGGCGCCAGTCCCCAGCCGATGTTGCCGGACAAGCCATGCACCGAGAAGGCGTGGCCCAAGCGTTGGCTGGCTACGCGCCGATTGAGCAGGCTGTAATCCGCCGGGTGGAACACGCTATTGCCCAAACCCGCCAAGGCCGCCACTGCGCACAAATGCACATAGCTGTGGGCAAACGACAAGGCCACACCCGCCATCACAAAACAGCTCATACCCGCCGCCAGCACCCGTGCTGGGCCAAAGCGATCCACCCACAGCCCGGCCAAGGCCTGGCCTAGCCCAGACACGACAAAAAATACCGTCATGGTGGCGCCAATGCCCGTGAAGTCCAGACCAAACTCTGCCATCAACCAGGGGAATAGCGGCGGCAGCAGCAAATGGAAAAAGTGCGACACCCCATGGGCCAAGCCCACCACGCCAATCAAGGCCGCGTCTTGCTTGTGAGTCGAAGGAGAGGAAGTCATAGCGGTCGAGCCGGAAATGTTGCAACGCGGCATCGTACCCAAGTTTTAGCGCCTAAAGCGCGGGGAACGGATTTTGAAACACTCTTGCCACGCCAAAACGCCACGGGCCAGTCCCGCAAAAAAGGGCTGGCCCGTGGCGTTTAAGGCGGCGGCTGGGTTTATTCAGCCAAAATCATCCCCGCACCCACCGTGTTGTTGTTGGCTTCATCCACCAGGATGAAGGCGCCGGTGGCGCGGTTTTGGGTGTAGGGGTCGGTAAACAGAGGGTGTTGCAGCTTGAGATTGATACGGGCGATGTCGTTCATCTCCAGCTTTTCAGCGGGGTGCTTGTCTAGGGAGTTGATGTCCAGACGGTATTCGATGCCGCTGACTTTGGCCTTGGTTTCGCGGGTGGTGTGATGAACGCGAATCTTGCGGGCCGGGTCGAGGGGGCTTTCCGCCAGCCAGCACACCATGGCGGTGATGTCTTTCTGCACCGTGGGTTGTTGCGCGGTTTTAACAATCATGTCGCCACGGGAAATGTCCAGCTCGTCGTCCAGCAGGATGGTGATGGACTGTTCGCTTACGGCCTTGCCGATGGAGACGCCGCCGATTTGCACGTCTTTAACGCGGCTGGTGCGGCCCGAGGGCAGGGCCACCACTTCATCACCCACGGCGATGCTGCCGGATTCTACCCGGCCCATGAAGCCACGGTAGTCGTGCAGGCTATGGTCGGCGGAGGCTTGGGGGCGGCACACGTACTGCACCGGGAAGCGGAAGGCATCCGGGGCGTCGCCGTGGGCATTGGATGCGGTTTCCAAAATTTCCAGCAGGGTGGGGCCGGTGTACCAGTTCATGGCCTCGCCACGATCCACCACCATGTCGCCATTGAGGGCGGACAAGGGGATGGATTTCACATCATTCATGCCCAAGCGCTGGGCGAATTCCAGGTAATCCTTTTGGATGTTGGCGAACACGGCTTGGTCGTAGTCCACCATGTCCATTTTGTTCACTGCCACCAGCAGATGGCGGATGCCCAGCAGGTGGGCGATGGTGGAGTGGCGCTTGGTCTGGGTGAGCACACCTTTACGCGCATCCACCAGAATAATGGCTAAGTCGGCGGTGGAGGCCGCCGTCACCATATTGCGGGTGTATTGCTCATGGCCGGGGGCGTCGGCCACGATGAATTTGCGGCTGCCGGTGGTGAAGTAGCGATAGGCCACGTCAATGGTAATGCCTTGTTCCCGTTCGGCTTGCAGACCGTCGGTGAGCAGGGATAAGTCCACAGCCGTCATGCCGCGCTTTTGCGAGGTGCGTTCGATGGCGGTGTAGGCATCGGCCAGAATGGTTTTGGTATCAAACAGCAAGCGGCCAATCAGCGTGCTCTTGCCGTCATCCACGCTGCCGCAGGTCAAAAAACGCAGCAAGCCGTGATCTTCTAAATTGGTTTGGGTGGTCATATTCGTAGTCGAGCGTCGAGAGTTCAGAGTCGAGGGTTATTCAGCGTGGTGAGTGGCTTGGCTCAGCCGGATGGAGAGGAGCGTGTGCTCGACTCCCCACTGGGCACTCACCCGTACGCTTAGAAATACCCTTCCTTCTTACGTTGTTCCATAGCCGCTTCGGATGCTTGGTCATCCAAGCGGGTGGCGCCGCGTTCGGTGAGGGAGCTGCTGGCCGTTTCGGCGATGATATCGGCGATGCTGGTGGCGTTGGATTCCACCGGGGCGGTACAGGTGATGTCGCCCACGGTGCGGAAGCGCACCATCACGTCTTCAATCACATCGCCGTCTTTGGCCGGGGTCAGCTCGGTTACGGGTTGCAGCAGGGCGCCTTTACGCACCACGGGGCGCTGGTGGGCGAAGTAAATGCTGGGTAATTCCAGCTTTTCGCGCTCGATGTATTGCCACACGTCCAGCTCTGTCCAGTTGGAAATGGGGAAGGCGCGGATGTTTTCGCCTTTGTGTACTCGGGCGTTGTACAAATCCCACAGTTCCGGGCGTTGGTTTTTCGGGTCCCATTGGCCGAAATCGTCGCGGAAGGAAAAGATGCGTTCCTTAGCGCGGGCTTTTTCTTCGTCGCGCCGGCCGCCGCCCATGCAGGCGTCAAAGCCGAATTCTTCAATGGCTTCCAGCAAGGTCACGGATTGGTGACGGTTACGGGATTCGCCGGGGTGCTTGAGCACCACCGTACCACGCTTCATGGAGTCTTCCACCGAGCGCACGATCAGGCGTTCGCCAAGCTGGGCCGCTTTCCAATCCCGGAAATCAATCACTTCCGGGTAGTTGTGGCCGGTGTCGACGTGCATCAGGGGGAAGGGGAAGCGGCCCGGACGGAAAGCTTTTTCGGCGATGCGCAGCATGCAGATGGAGTCTTTACCGCCGGAAAACAGCAAACAGGGGTTTTCACATTGCCCGGCCACTTCACGCATGATGTGGATGGCTTCCGCTTCCAGCCAATCCAAGTGGTCCAGGGTGCCGCCGCTACGCAGGGAGGCTAATTCTCTTTGATCGAAATTCATGCTCATGTCCGTATGACTTAGTGGAAGTTTGGCCGTCGCAAAGGGGCGCTATCGTATCAAGCCCGCTTGATCGGGTGTAGCCCACATTCCTTACTTTCTGGGTTTTCCCACCACCAACGTCCGGCGCGGATGTCTTCGCCCATGGCAATGGCGCGGGTGCAGGGGGCGCAACCGATGCTGGGATAGTGTTGGTCGTGCAGGGCGTTGTAGGGTACTTGGTGCTGCTGGATGTAGCACCACACTTCTTTTTCGCTCCAATCCGCCAGGGGATTGAATTTTTCCAGGCCGTTGCCCGCGTCAAATTCTTGCGTGGGCAGGTTGGTGCGGGTGGCCGCTTGGGCGGCGCGCAGGCCGGTGATCCAGGCTTTTTTGCTGGACAAGGCCCGTTGCAGCGGTTCCACCTTGCGCGCATGGCAGCAGCCTTTGCGTTGCTCGATGGAATCGTAGAAGCCGTTGATGCCGTGCTTGAGCACGTACTCAGCCACGGTGTCTTGATTGGGGTAGTACACCTTGAGCGGCTGGCCGTAGCGCTTTTCTACCTCGCCCATGAGGGCGTAGGTTTCTGGGGGCAAGCGGCCCGTGTCCAGGGAGAAAATCTCAATGTTCAGTTGCAGGCGGTGGATCAGGTCGGTCAGCACCATGTCTTCGGCGCCAAAGCTATTGGCGAAGCACGCCGGGTTGAATTCGTCGGCAATGCGGCGCAGCAGTTGTTCAGCCGCAGCGCTTTTTTCCGCCACGGCGGCGAGGGTGCGCTCGTCGGTGATGTTCTTTTGTGTGCTCATAGTGTGCTCTGGTCAATCTTGTTATGGTTAGGCGGCCCGGCGGCGGAACAGCGGAGCTTGATCCGGGGCGGCTTGGTAAGGCTCAGAGAAAGGCTTGAGTAAAGCGAGGGCGTCATTCAAACGTTCTTCTGCAATTTCGAAGGCATTAAAGCCCAAGCGAGTCAGGAAGAATACTTGATCGGGCAACACCGTGCCCACGGCGCGCAGTTCGCCGCCATAGCCCAAGCGCTCCCGCAGTACGCGCCCAATAGAAAAGCCACGACCATCGGCAAATTTGGGAAAGTCGATGGCGATCAAGGGAATCTGCGCCAACACGGCTTTGAGGGCTTGAGGATCGTCATTGGGCGCCAGCAGCACGCCCACATGGGCTTGGCCCAGCAAGCGCTCTTGGTTGTCCAACCATTGGGCCAAAGGCAGGTAATAGGCCTGTTGGTCGGCCCGCAGACCTTCGCTGCGCAGCCAGCTGTCGGCCACGATGGCGCCGTTTTTGATGATGTTAGGCATGTTCGGCATTCCTTTCTTCTTTGCTTTGGGCGGCACGGCCAGAGCCATAAACACGGGCTTTAAAGGGTTCGGGGCTGATGCGGCGCAGGGTGTCGATGAAGCGTTCGCTGCCGGTGCGGTTTTCTACATAGACCTGGATCAGGGCTTCGATAATCTCCGGCACTTCGTCGGCCTTAAAGCTGGGGCCGATTACTTTGCCGATGGTGGTGTCTTGACCGTCTCGGCCCGAATTGCCGCCGATGGTGATTTGGTAGAACTCGTCCCCGGCCTTGTCCAAACCCAGAATGCCAATGTGGCCCACATGATGGTGGCCGCAGGCGTTCATACAGCCGGACATGCGCAGATCGAGGTCGCCAATGTCGTGCAGCCAATCCAAGTCTTCAAAGCGTTCCCGCACCGCCGCTGCGATGGGCAAGGAGCGGGCCAAGGCCAAGCCGCAGAAGTCGCCGCCGGGGCAGCTCACCAAGTCCGCCAGCAGACCCACTGTGGGGGTGGCGAGGCCAGCGGCCTTGGCCTCTTGCCACAGGCTGTGCAGTTGGCTCAGTTCCACATCCGCCAGAATCAGGTTTTGATCGTGGGCTACGCGCACTTCGCCAAAGCTATAGCGCTCGCACAAATCGGCCACCGCCTCCAATTGCTCGGCGGTAATGTCGCCAGGAGCATGACCAGGGGCTTTGAGCGATAGCGTCACGGCGGCGTAGCCGGGTTGCTTGTGGCTGTGCACATTGCGCTCATGCCAGCGGGCAAAGGCTTTTTCTGCCGCCAGTTGCTGTTCTAGTGCGGTGCTTTCAGCGGGCAGGCTTTGGTATTGGGGGCGGCTAAAGCGCTCTTGCACGCGGGCTACTTCGGCCTCGGTCAAGGTAGTGGGGCCGCCTTGGATGTGGCTGAACTCTTCTTCCACTTGGCGCCGGAATTCGTCGATGCCCAAGGACTGCACCAAAATCTTGATCCGGGCTTTATAGAGATTGTCACGCCGACCATAGAGGTTATAGAGGCGCATGATGGCCTCGGCGTAGCTAAGCAGATCTTGCCAGGGCAAGAACTCGCGCACGGTCTTGGCCAAAATCGGGGTGCGGCCTAGACCACCGCCCACCAGCACGCGGAAGCCGGTTTCGCCGGCGTCGTTTTTGATAACGCGGAATGCCAAGTCATGGACGGCGGTAATAGCCCGGTCTGTCACGCCGCCGCTAATGGCGATTTTGAATTTCCGTGGCAGAAACGCGAATTCCGGGTGCAGGGTGGACCACTGGCGCAACACTTCCGCCCAAGGACGGGGATCTTCGATTTCATCTTGCGCTACGCCCGCGAACGCATCGCTGGTAATGGCGCGGATGCAATTGCCCGAGGTTTGGATGCCATGCACTTGCACTTCGGCCAGCTCCGCCAGCAAATCCGGCACCCGCTCCAGCGGCACCCAGTTGTATTGGATGTTTTGCCGGGTGGTGAAGTGGCCGTAGCCCTTGTCGTAGTCCCGGCTCACCTTGGCCAAGCGGCGCAGTTGTTTGGCGTTGTACATGCCGTAGGCGCTGCTGATGCGCAGCATCGGGGCATGGCGCTGCACATAGAGACCATTTTGTAGGCGCAGGGGACGGAATTCATCCGCTGTCAATTGCCCGGCCAAGTAGCGTTCCGTCTGATTGCGGAATTGGGCTACCCGCTCCTCGATTAGGCGTTGATCAAATTCATCGTAGAGGTACATGGCCTGTTTCTCTCTTGGGGCTGAGGGTTATTGAAATACGAAGCGGCTGCCAATAATGATTAGCAGGGTTGCCAGAAGGGGGCGCAGGATACGTTCAGGAACAAAGCCAGACAAGCGGCTACCGAGCCAAATACCGGGCAAAGAGCCGATCAACAGCGCAATTAACAGTTGAAAGTCCACACTGCCCAGCCACCAGTGGCCTGCGCCCGCCACCAAGGTCAGGGGCACAGCATGAGCAATGTCGGTGCCGACAATGCGCACCAAGGGCAAACGGGGGTAGAGCATCAGCAAGGCTGCCGCGCCCAAGGCACCGGCCCCCACAGAAGACAGGGACACCAGCACGCCCAGCACCGCCCCGGTGGTAATGGTGGCGGCTACGGGCACATGGCCTTGGTGCTCATGGCGTTGCGCAAA
>JACCDO010939444.1_pt1 | contig 11344 bp, 5 predicted proteins | sample 7446101 | NCBI WGS metagenome assembly JACCDO01 (sample SAMN15323440, study PRJNA562643) | freshwater metagenome | isolation source: river surface water | place: USA:Blue River Watershed | collected 2017-08-16
CTCTCACTCACTCACTCACTCACTCACTCACTCACTCACTCACTCACTCACTCACTCACTCACTCACTCACTTACTCACTCACTTACTCACTCACTCACTCACTCACTCACTCACTCACTTACTCACTCACTCACTCACTTACTCACTCACTCACTCACTCACTCACTCACTTACTCACTCACTCACTTACTCACTCACTCACTCACTCACTCACCCACTCACTGAAATGTTTAAAAATTACAAGATATAAAATGGTTGAGATAAAAGCAACAATATTTTCATCTAGAAATAGTTACGGTGATTTTAAATTTATGATTGAAAGTAATAATTATAATGAATCATTATTTATTTTCAATGATAATGAGGAGCATCATCATACGAATATACCTGGTGGTGGCTCTGCTTGTATCCGTATATATAATAGACATAATAAATCATCGAGTAAACCATATAGTGCTGGAATACCTACTGGAACATTTAAGTCAGGTGGCTATTTGGAATTAAATAATTCAATTAAAAAAATTATTGACGACTCTATACAGGAAATAGTTGATTTAGTTAACCAATTTAATTATAAAACAATATATTTTTCAGCAGATAGTAATGGCTTATTAGGAACTGGTATATTTCATGTCAATAAGGATGTTATAGAGTACATTACAAATAAAATAAATTCTATTCCAACACTTGTTAATAAATAACATAGAGTTCAAGTAGTAATTTATTTTATGGAATTAATCTACCAGGATCCCTAGGAAACATTGATGCTTTTCTAACATTATCTAATCCTAAATATAAAAATACTACTCTATCTAATCCGATACCAGCCCCAGCATGTGGCGAGACTCCATGTCTAAACGAATCAATATAAAATTGTATTGGACCATTAGGATCCATACCCTTTTCTTTAATTCTTTCAATTAATGTATCAACTTCATGACAGCGCTGAGCACCCGAGCATATTTCTTGTCCTCGTATAAACATATCATAACTATTAGAAAATAATGGATTTGTTTGATTAACCATGGTGTAAAATGGTCGAATAGCTGAAGGATATTGATCTAATATATAAAAATCAGCATCATATTTTTCTTTAATCAATGAACCAAGTGATAATTCCAATGACGTGGACAAGTCACCATATTCATCAACATCTTTAAATCCAGCATCTTTTAATAATTTCATACCTTCATCCCAATGAATAATTAATGGTTTCTCGGTAAATTTTACTGGACTAGACGGATACTGCTCACGTATAATACTTAGTTCTGTAGCAAATTTATTTTCTAATCCATTAAAGATATGACGAAACATTCTGTGTGCGACCTCTAACACTTCATTATAATGTGAATTTATGGCCATTTCAATATCTAAACCAGTAAATTCACATAAATGTCTCCGTGTATTTGAATTTTCAGCACGAAATACTGGTCCAATTTCAAATACTTTATCTAAATCAGCTGATATTGCCATTTGTTTATATAACTGTGGAGACTGTGCTAATGATGCGCTTTGACCAAAATATGAAGTACGAAAAACTTCAGCCCCACCTTCACTCTCACCAGAGATTAATTTGGGTGAATTTATCTCAACAAATCCTTCATTCAACAATGCTTCACGAAATAACATACTAACACCAGATCTTATTCTCATTATAGCATTATTTGCAGGAACTCTAAGATCTAACCATCTGTTATTTAATCTTAAATCTTGACTTACTCCAGCAAATGGACGTTCAGAATTTTGCGAATTATCAATTTCTTCTTGAGATCTTGCAGCATCTTCTAATAAAAATGGTAATTGTACAGGTGCATTACTTACTACAAAAATCTTTTGTATTTGTATTTCAACGTTTCCTTGAGAACATGATTTAACTTCAGCAGATGATAAAGTACCGAAAATATCTACGATACTTTCACACGCAATAGAACCAGCATATTTTATAAGTTTTTTCGAGTCTTCTACATTCTCTTTATCTTTAAAATGTAATCCTTGTACTGTATATAATCCTTTAGATCGCAATACTATAAAGCAAGCATTCCCCTTGGCCCTAACGCTTGATACTCTACCACGCACCCAGACCTTATCACCAACTTTAGGTCCATTTGGTGTACCTAAATCTTCAACATTAACATATTTTCTATTTATTTGTTGTTGTGACGCGATCGTATTATAGATACCAAATTCGTATTTATCATTTAAATCATTCACTTTGAAATAATCAATCTTATTATTTACTTCGCTAATATCATTGCGCAAGTGTGAACAGCTCGAATGAAATTTTCTGATTTTATTATCACCACGACTATCAGAATAAAACTTAAATCGGTGATTTAATGTTCGTCCTGCTAATGAGCGCACAGTCGACCGTCTTGTTGCTCGAGACAATGCATGGACTAATAATGAATTTGTAGCAAAAGATAGAAAGAACATGATGAAAATGTAACTGAATAGACACAGTCGAAGCCTCAGATTTAGCATTCCAATGACATTAGGTTCAACCTTTTTATCCTTCCTACGTACGGTACCAAAATTTTTGGTTCCGGGTGATTTTGGAATTGAATAAGTACGAGAAATAGAAAAAAAAGAAGTAATTAATATTATATCATCATTACACTTGAAGCGCCATTGTTACTTCCTCTAAAATCTGTTTAACACTGCTATCTAGCTTATGACCTAGAGAAGAATTTAAGATGTTGATGATACTTTTTAATTCTGCTATATTTGAACGGACAACACTTTTTGCGGCATCTCCACCTTTGATACATAGAGTTCCTATCATTAACAATCCTCTAGCAATAACATCAAATATTTCTTGCTCAGTTGACAATAATGATTTAATTGTGGTCAGTAATATTGTACTTAAATTTACTTGTTTATCATTACTTTGGATTGTTGCAACATACAGAGACATATTCATACACAATGTTGCGATTGCAATACGTAATGATTTGTTTGAGTTTATTTGCAATATAAGTGACTGGAGTATATTTTCGGTGAAATTTAAATTGGTCTTTAATATGTTATTACGTAATTCATCATGTCTCAAAGCATTCGACATAAAACGTATTGCGGTTAGAGTTGCACTACTAGGAGAATTTTTATCTGCTAGAATATCACTTATACGACGCAAGTATAGAGAAAATTGTTTGCATTCAGCCAAAGTTTTTGATCCGTTTGGATGAACTGCAACAATTCTACAAATATCAAATGACGGAAAACATTTAGCAACGTCCCAATTAACAATCTTAAATAATCCATTAAAATGAGAAGCATTTACAGTCGAAGAATGATAATGTGACAAATCTTGTAATATATCTACCAAATATTCAATTGCTGCTATTTCTTCATCTGTTAAATTCCCATCGGTATTAAATTCTTTAATTTTTGATACAACTTTAAGTTTAAATCCGGATGGAATATCGTCACTAGGTACAATAGTATACAGCGGTATAGTTTTAAAATTTGAAGTGCTTGAAACAACAGGAGCATTAAAATCAGTTCCTATAGTGGGGACATTTTTACCAGCATTAGACACGATCCATTCAGCAATTTGACGTAAAAAACTTTGATTTAATGAATTCGTATCAATAAAGCGCTGAGCTGCGTCATATGGATTCTCTTTATTATTATATCCCAAACGTAACGTGAGAATACCGTTAGGTGTCTCCAATTCTACTGGCATAACATGATCGTAAGTAATGCCATTGATTTCCCCTGCATCTGTACTGCCAGTAACGTCCCCTATTTCAATCCAAGTTCCGCTAATAGCTGACCACTGCGCAGCAATCATTTTACCATCTTTATTAAATACCATGACTTGACCTTCTGATGAGCCAGCAACTTTACCTCGATCACTCCATTTCGTTGCTTTATTTATTTCCTCTTGTGATGGTCCTACACGTCGACGTTTCAGTTCCTCGTGTACTGATTCTAAAAACTTAACTTGTAACTCTAAAGATCCTGAATTCATCGTTTTAGCTTCTTCTTTTGAAAAGACCCGCGCAACACCATCATTACACCCAGTTAAAAAATCACCATCAGTACCAGGAATAGCGACTACACACCATACACAAGATGGATGTGGTATTGATTGTAATAACTCCATGCCATTCCATACACATACGCTACCATCTTCACCACATGATACATGAGACATTTCACTTGTATAAAGTGCACAACTATCAAGTATCATAGGGGGCGAGCCATCATCAGAAACTGGATGAAATAACATTCCAATAGAAGATCCATCTGTTGTGCGAATAATAGTAGACCCATCATTCGAAGTAGTTGCATAACCTTCAAATGAGTCCACATTTAAGGAAGAAATAGAACGTATAGATCCGCTATGATCTTCAACAGTAGACACTAACTTGGCTTCGTATGTTCGCACTGATGAACTAGATGATACTGAATTTTCGGGACTAGGCAACGCAGAAATATCCCAAATTCTGAGTTTAAAATTTGCAGGTTTATTATTTACAGACTCGCCAGTAGAAGTTGTAGCAACACGATTATTACTTAATCCTAATATATGGACACCATTTTCGTGGTTAGGCATGGTACAAATACAAGTCGCATTAGATAAATTCCATATTTTAGCTGTACCATCCCAACTACCAGATAATAGATAGTAGGATGAAGTCCATGATAATGAGATAATTCCTTTTGTATGTCCAATCAATTCACTGATCGGGTTACCAGTTAAATCAAATATTCGAATGACACAATCCATGCATCCAGTAATTATACATCCTTCTGGAAACATTGGTAATCTATTAGGTGGTAAACAAGTCATAGCAGTAATCCAATTATCGTGATAAATAGGATTTCCGCTATCATCACTTTTGAATTCTAAACCATCGATACAAGTATCATAACTAGTCATCCATCGATGAACATTTGATGTTTTACTTTGAGAACCTGCTAATATTTCTCCAGTATATGGACTGACACACATTGATCTAATTGGTCCATCATGATATAATGCCCCAACTATCTTGTACGGACCATCCATTTGTTTTATTCACGAAAATTTGTGTCAAAGCACAAAATTGTAAAGGAAACCAAAAAGAACAAATTTCAATTTCCGGAATCGAATCTCTTCAGCGAGGTTCCGGTTTTTCTTCTTTTTTTAAAACATTGGTAAAGAAGTTCTTAGAATCAGTTAAATAACGGATTAGATTCATCAGACAAATCTATTTAACAGATTTTATTAATCAGACAATTGATGAATTATTTGTTGGTACTATCGGCCATGCCTCCGGCCCTACGATTCTGGGGAAAGTTCTAGAGAGAGTCTACGTCAAGTAGAAGAGAGGATGTGCACGTCAGTCAGGAAAATCTGCTACGTCATCCGGCCTGGACACGCATAGCTTAGTTTTTCACTTGTTATTAAGTTACACAGATTGGACCATAGTTCCTCTCGACAGTACCTGTGCCCACCGGTACATTACCGGTTGAAGCATCATCATCATGAGTCATGATTCATGATTCATAAACTGTTACCATGGTGTAAATCATGTCATGATTACAATCATGGTAATTATATTACAGCGTTTGGTACAACAAGTGTCATGTAATGAATTGGTTCCTAAATACTCTAATAAGTCCTGTGAAAACGGATACTGCACAACCAAATCAGACAAATTTATGTAGTCAAAGATTAATTGTAAATAAAAGCATTGCGAATAATGCTTTTATTTGTGCAAGTGAGCTTCATATTGATGAGAGAGGTGTAGATTTACTAATATTCACAAGAATTCGAGATATTTTAAGGAAATGGTCTTATCCTGAATCTTATTGGTCGATTCAACAAGTGAAACAACATTTGTTTTGCGATGAATGTAGTACCATAATAAATGACCATAGATACATTAATCCTATTTCTACATTAACTGGTATTTATAAGTGCTCATTGATTCAAATGCTTGAAATTAATTGTGACAAAGATTTACATCCCGATTTAGGCGTATCTTATCATGACGTAGTCCGAAATAAGGCAAATGTTTACATATCTTTTCCATATACAATAAATTATTTTTCTTTAGTCGAAGCATTAGAAACATTTGTCAAGAAACATAAAGACAATTCCAATTCATTTTCATTCTGGTTTGAACTATTTAATATAAATTTCTGGGATTTTAAATTGGAATATAATAATATATTGAAAGCTAAAAACATTATTTTTTCGTCAGAATATTTATTAAGTATTATAGATAATTGGGAAAATCCATCTGTAACAAAAAGGATATGGATGCTGTTCGAATTATATTGTGCAGCTGTGGCGAATATTAAGATAAAATTTACTTGCAGTAGAGCGGAAATGAAATATTTTAAAGTAAATTGTATTTTTACAAGTACATTAGAAATTGCAGATTTATCGTCGTTAAAGGCACATAATTTTCAAGACATCACAAATATTTCTATTTTTTTAAAAAGAGAGGGCATTAAGAATACCAAAATATCAATTAAAAGGGCAATTAAAAAAGCGATAAAATTACTTAAATATGATTTGAATATGAATATAAATCCGATAACAGCAACAATAATAGGAATTGAAATAGAATCACCCGTTAAACCAAAATATAAAAATATTATAAAATTGAATAAAATGGTCAAATATCAGGACAAGACTTCAGTCGAACCATCAAATTCATCACAACATTATCATGAACAAATTGAAAAAATTCACAAATTATACGAAGAAGTTGTATAATATTTTATACTTGTAACATTTATTAAAAACATTTTAATCACAAATCTATACAATTTTAACATTACGTTAAAACTAAAAACTAAATTTTCTTTTGTGAGCGATCAGAAGTAAGCTTTGCACTTGTTGTATCAACCATGTCAATAGCTGCATCTGCAGATTCTTGTGCAAGCTTTTCTTGATCTTCAAAGTATTTTCTTTGTATTTTTAAAAATACCTTGATGTCATTTTCTTCATTATCACTTTCTTCTTCTTCTTCACTCTCTTCAGGTGATTCATCAAACATTTTATTTCGAGTGAACTCATTAATGTCATCATCATCATTATCTCTGTGCTTATTCTGCAAATCAAATTGTAGCATACATTCCACTAAAGCTCTATCATCAATACTCCAGAACTCATTTAATATGAAAAATAAACCTTTGGCATTCTTATTACCTTTATCCTTACTTTTTAATTCCTTGTGATACATTGTAGCCTCTTCTTTAAACCAATACCACAAATCTTGAAATAATATACAACTACTCGCATCGATATCAATTGCACTCCAGCTATGATCTAGTTCTTCGGGAATAAAATTTAATAGTTTGCCATTTTTTAGCAATCTGTCAAAAGATAAACGCCCAATCATATTGTCAACGTTTAGACCAGGTAGTGGATACGCTTTGGTACACCAGTTGAAAGCATCCTCAAGTTCAACAGACCAGCGTTCAGTCAATGGCAATGTTGCTCGCTTCTTTAATGTCTCTTTATCATTAATGTATAATTTGGCCATGACGACTCTATGTTTTTCTTTATTAGCTGGAAGCCATGCGATGCGAAAATGTTGCAATTTCGCATACTGACCATACTGTTGTAGATCAATTAAAGCTCTAGTAACTTTACGCTTGACAATTGTAGCTCTGGTAGCAATATATAATAATTTTGATCTAGCTTTCACTTGATTTAACGTATGAGCAATACCATTAGCCGCCCGCTCAACCAACCAAGCGTACGCATCAATAACTTTATCTTCATTAAACCAGTATTTTGTAGGTAAACTTTGTAGATATTCGATTGCCGCCGCTTGGTCTCGTATTAGTTTTTCTGCATTTATTTTTCGTTTTTTAAGGTATATAAAACAATGTTCGCGTCTGTTAAGAACATTTAACCATTTTTGACCACGAATTATCAGTGAATCGAGAACGCGATCTTGTTTTTTACAGTATTCTAATGCTACGTCTTTTCTTTGTAGTAACCACTCCAATGAATCTTCCTGGCGACACATATAACGATATGCTTTGGTTCCTATCCGGATTAGATAAGTCCAACCGTCATCTTGGGCAATGCAATGTTCCCAAGCTTTTACACCACATTTCAATAACCAATCGCGCGTTTGCTCTAATATCATCAATTGAGTTAATACTTTTCTGGCCCCTGCATTCAACCAAAGATACGCTTCATCTTTTTTACGCGTTATTGCAATAGCACGTTTACCTACTTGCAACAAATATTTCGCAGAGTCCTTATACTGATGATATAATTTAAATAATGTAGCATAATCAGCTTGTTTGGGCTTCGGTGGCAATTCAGTAACAACAAAATCATCAGGGTGTTTTTTCTGTTCTACAAAAATTCCAATAGCCGAAAATAGTAGAAAACGTTTTGCTTCATCAAGTCGCAAATTCCATCTTCTAGAATGAAAACATCTTTTCATCAAACGACGTTTCGCTTCTATACGCTTCTTGTCCGCATCTAATGCTAACCAAGCTATTTCCAGACAATAGTTAATTGCCTTGGCTCTTTTACCAGTTAGTAAGAGACTTCGTTTAGTTACTTCTATTGTATGATACAACCCTAATGCTCGTGATGCTCGCCGCATTAACCAAACAATGGCAGTAGACAAACGTTTACGATACCATTTCACATGATTAACCCACGAATAAGTTGAAGCATCTCCAGAATAAATTTTTTGCCTTTCTATCCACCCATTAATAGGCAATGCCGTGCGTTTATTAACTTTTTCGATTATATATACTTTGCCTATTATAACGAAATAAATAATGACTGTAAACAGTGTATACATAAATTATAATAGTAACAATGGTATGATACCTGTTATTATAAATTCACGATAATCAATTAAAGCTTTCATATCATCACATTGTGCTTCGATAAATGCAATAACATCTGCACGTAATAATGTAGGTGGCGCTACTGACAAAATAACAGATGTGAATGATTCCCAAGTAATATAACCCGTTTTTTCACGATCAATAACTTCAAACAATGTCTCCATGCGATACAATAAAGTCTGCGCATCTTTAATTGTAGTTTTTTTGTTGAATAGTTTTTTTGTAAATGATATGTCAAGTAGTTTTTCAGCACGAATGCGCATTTTTATCTCTTTATTATCATTTGTGGTGTATTTAAAATCAGAGACAACTGAACCATTTGTAATACTATTTTTAAAGGTGTTGGCCTTAACTTCATTTAAATTGTCCTCTTCTTCATCAGTTTCATAATCATCACTATCGCTTCCGTCAATACTCACCAAGTCGTCATCATCACCGACAAATGCGGAGTGATAACCAAGTGTAACATTCAGAGATAATGGATCTAATTTTGCCAAAAAATCAGGTAATACATCTATTTTATTTGCATCACTTTTAATCATATCTGTAGATTGAGTATGTTCTTTGAGTGAACGCGATTGACTAGAGTTAGACAGATTTAATTGAAGTGATAAATCTTTATTCTTAGCTTTTCTTTTCAAGTCTATACTGGGATATTTTAAAGGACTGTTAGCAGATTGGACCCTTAACGGAGTTGTCTGAGAGTATAATGATATGTTTTCCTGTTTAATCTGACCAATATCAAAAAGGGAACCATTATATGACTGACTACGTTTATCCCTATTGTCAGCAGTTTTTGGCTTAGTTGCAATATTTTTTTGGAAAAATTTTCTCGTTGCATTCATTTCGGTAAACAACGATCTCTGAGTAACTGCAGCCAGCACTGATGGCGCATAAGAATTGCCAGAATTTACTTGATTATTGTAAATAGAGCCCATTGATTCACTACTAATACTACTGCTGACACTAGCAGCATCATCTATTTCCTCCATTCCATCTTCACCACTTGCATACATATTACCCCGTCCAATATCTAGAGCAAATTTAGTTACATTATTCAGTGATATGTCATAATCACTTCTCTTTTTCCGAGAAAATAATGAATCAAGAAGATCAAGATTTTCCTTATCAATTCTATAAGGTTCAAAAGGTACTAACGTTCTATCAGTATCATCAAATAGAGAAGACACATCACTAATACTATCATCTCTAAATACTTTGTTTGATATGGGCGGTACATCAGCCATATGATTATTTATTGGACCAGTATTACGATTCACTACAGGATATGGCTGATTCGAAACAAGAAAGTAACACAATTCAGAAGCATACTGCTTTGTTGCGCCATGCAGTACTTCTGCTTTCATAATTTCATGCAAAACACCGGGAATGCCAAAGCGAATCATAATACCTTTTGATAACTCCGGGTCTAATCTATAAATATGTATCAATACCCAAATAGATGTTGTTTGTAGAAGGTGATCATTCTCGTTCCCTTTTCTAAGATATTGTGTGATAGTATAAATTAAGCTTTCAATTCTTTTGGGTCTTTTATGAGGTCGACTTCGCTGAGTCTTCTCTAAATCGCGTAGAATACCATTAACCAGTTTATTCCCAGCATGTAACCTCGGTGGAATAGGTCTCGTTGATCCATCTTTTAGTCCAGACGCAGTTGAAAAAGAGATAACTGAATGCATCTCGTTCGCGTTGCTCAGGGAGAAATTCTTGTGAATATAAGTCTACCTAGAAACTTTTAACATTTTAGTAAAACGTTATTCGTATTTGCCCTCCAGTTTGCCTAATTTGGTAAAAAATTATTTGGTCAAAACGTTTTTTAAAGGAACCGGTACCGTACTGGTACTTGTTCAAGCAATTTCCAATCAAAACAGATATATGTATTTAATAGTAATTCATTTTTTTGGCAAGAAATACGTTTGTATATTTCATTTTATACGAACCATATCGATGGTATGATAAAAAAAAATTATATCACCGGTACCTGAATTTTTTCTTTGCTCATCGATGATCGATCGAGATTACCTATATAGAAGGAAAATTTAGGAAATCCTTTCGAGGAACTGTAATTAGGAAATTCCATACCACCATACCACAATTCCACACCTTGTTATTGATCGCGTGAAAGTACATTTAGTATATTCCATAGCTGGTGAGACGAGTGATCGATTCAGTGTTTGGTAGGAATTCCTAGCACCATCACATATCAAAAATGAACTGCATCCCACTTGTAGAATTTTGTAAGTACAAATTTGACTTTGATGATTCAAGAATTGGCTACTTGTTAAACTGCGTAGAAATCCTCGATTTTAGTTCAGATTCGTTTTCCGATTATTTCGTCGAACTTGAAAAAAGTAACGCAATCACTAATAACATGGCCACTCTTATCAATAGAGTAAATATACTATTTACTCAAATACGCGACAAAAAACAATCTATTCCAAGCGTGAAGATAAATGTTGGGTTACATATAATAACGTACTACGTGAAATATCTTTC
>JACCDO010490586.1_pt1 | contig 11341 bp, 9 predicted proteins | sample 7446101 | NCBI WGS metagenome assembly JACCDO01 (sample SAMN15323440, study PRJNA562643) | freshwater metagenome | isolation source: river surface water | place: USA:Blue River Watershed | collected 2017-08-16
GCATCCGCCTTCTTCTGTGCTGGAGTTCGGTTGTCCAACTTGTACCAAGCCACATTTTCAATGGAAATGTCCACCGGCTCGGTACCGTAGAACCAGCCTCTCCAGAACCAATCCAAGTCCACAGCAGAAGCATCTTCCAAGGTGCGGAATAAGTCATCCGGAGTAGGGTGCTTAAACATCCATCTTCTGGAATACTCCTGGAAGGCAAAGTCAAATAAGTCTCGGCCCATCACCGTCTCGCGAAGGATGTTCAAGGCAGTGGCCGGTTTGGCGTAGGCATTGGGGCCAAACTGGATGATATTCTCTGAGTTGGTCATGATCGGCTCGAGCAAGTGCTTTTCGCTCTTCATGTAAGGCACGATTTTGTGTGCAGGACCACGACGAGAAGGATAGTTCCGATCCCACTCCTGCTCAGCCATAAACTGCATGAAGGTATTCAATCCCTCGTCCATCCAGGTCCACTGACGCTCGTCTGAATTGACAATCATCGGAAAGTAGTTGTGCCCTACCTCGTGGATGATTACAGAGATCATGCCGTATTTGATGGCGTCCGAATAGGTACCGTCCGCATCTGGTCTTCCGTAGTTGAAGCAGATCATTGGGTATTCCATGCCGTTGCTTCCTTCTACGGAAATGGCTGTTGGGTAGGGATAGTCAAAAGTGTGCGAAGAGTAAGACTTTAATGTATGTGCCACTACGCGGGTGGAATATTGCTCCCAAAGTGGATTGCCTTCCTTGCCGTAGTAGGACATGGCCATCACATCCTTGCCACCTTGCTTTACAGCCATGGCATCCCAGATGAATTTACGGGAAGAGGTCCAGGCAAAGTCACGGACATTTTCCGCCTTGAATACCCAGGTCTTCTTGCCAGGGGCTCTTTTCTTTTCCAAGGCTTCTGCCTCTGCTTGCGTTCGGATGATGACTGGGGCATCGTAGGTTTGCTTGGCCTTATTCCAACGCTGCAATTCGGTGGCAGAAAGGACTTCCTCTGGATTTTGCAGCACACCTGTTGCACCAACCATGTGGTCTGCAGGCACGGTGATGCGTACCTCGTAGTTACCAAAAGTGAGTGCGAATTCCCCTTGACCTAGGAACTGCTTGTTTTGCCATCCCTGGAAGTCAGAGTAGACTGCCATGCGTGGAAACCACTCGGCCATGGTGTAGAGGTAGTTGCCATCCTTCGGAAAATACTCGTATCCCGGGCGACCACCAATGTAGCCCACGCGGTCGGTGATGTTGAAGCTCCAATCAATGGAGAAGCGAACGGTCTCTCCTGCCTTCAGTGGCTTTGGGAGATCGATGCGCATCATGGTCTTGTTGATGGCCACGTTGAGCGGCTTTCCGGAGGCATCTTGGATAGAAAGGATCTTGACGTCGTAGTCGTCCGAATGCCAGAGAATGCCTTCCAAGGTGCGCAAAGACATCTTTGGGCTGATGCTGGATTCGGTCACTTTTGGGGTGTCGGAATCTTTTCCTCGGTTATTTTGGTCGAGCTGTAGCCAGAGGTAGGTCAGTGCATCTGGCGAATTGTTTATGTAGGTGACGGTCTCCTTGCCTTTGATGGATTGGTTGGCATCGTCCAGTTCTACGTCAATGACATAATTGGCCTGCTGCTGCCAGTACAGGTGCCCTGGGGCTCCGGATGCCGTACGGTAGACGTTGGGTGTGCGGAGCATGGGGCCCAATTGTTCAAATCGGATGCCATGGTTTTGCTCGGTATGCTGTGCCAAAGCTGGAAAAACTGCAGCGCAAGCAAAAAGGGCGAGGGCGACTATTTTTTTCATAAAGGGGATTGAATCAAAGTTCAGTAGAGTAAGGTACGGTTTTCTAGAAAGAAATGATTGACTCCGGTTACCAAAATTTGGTTTGGAGCATCAGCATGCAGGCGACGCCCAAAATAAAGGCGGATACAATCAAGGTCCACTCCTTACGGTTCATGCCAGCTAGATGGACTAGGGAGGTGATGAGCAAAAAGGCGGCTACGATGACGATTTGCCCGATCTCCAAACCCACATTAAAGGCGAGTAGCGGCTGCCAAATCGAGGCTTCTTTTCCGAGTAGGGATCGGAGGTAATTGGAAAATCCCATTCCGTGGATTAATCCAAAGAAGAGTGCCAATAGGTAGTTGAGCTGGATTCCTTTGCCGGAATTTGGCTTGGGTTTGATTAGGGTCGCTAAAGCGGTGAATGCAATGGTAACTGGAATCAAAAACTCGATCACCTCGGATCGGATCTGAATCACCTCAAAAGTGGCTAGTGCTAAGGTGAGTGAATGCCCGAGGGTAAATGCGGTGACGAGCAGGAGGATTTTCACCCAATCCCGAGCCACATACACGGCACACAGGGACAGGATAAACAAGATATGGTCAAAGCCTTGAAGGTCTAAAATATGCTGCAGGCCTAACTTAAAATAGAGTTCAAATGAAGTCATATTCGTAGAAATACTTCGAAAAGAAGTAAATTAAGTTCAATATTACAGCATAATTCCTACAAACGGCACTATTGGATTAGCAAATGCAACTCAGCGTATTTTCTTGGGCACTTTGGGCCTACCTCACTCTCGTACATCCATTTTACATCAGCCTTACCGAACTGCGGTACAACCCCAGTTCCAAAAAGATGGAAGTTGCCCAGAAGATTTTTTGGGATGACTTGGAAGTGGCCTTGAGCAAAGAGGCTGGTGCGAGGGTGGATTTTCTCAAACCAAAAGACAAGGCCAAATTGGAAGGCCAAGTCAAGGCCTACCTGCTCAAGCATACCCAAGTCTGGGTCAATGGAAAATTGGTTCCTTTGAATTACTTAGGCTATGAAGTAGAGGAAGATGCCGCTTGGTTTTACTTAGAATCGGGTGTCACGGCAGTTCCCAAAACCGTGGAGGTACAAAACACGCTGCTGCTTCGGGACTTTGAAGGGCAGCAAAACATCGTGCATGTGTATTCCAACTCCAAGTCTCCCAAGAGCCTTTTGTTAGGGGATGGGAAGGAGAAGGGCAGTATTATTTTTTAGTAGCAAGTATCAAGTATCAAGTATCAAGTATCAAGTATCAAGTATCAAGTATCAAGACGTTTCTTGAAGGAGCAGAATTCAGGTACTAATTAGAATTCCTCTTCAAAATTCAACACTCGGCGTTAGACATTCGACCTAAATCCGTATTTCGTACCTCGTATTTCTACTTTGTACCTGGTACTTAGTACTTCGTACAATCCCTTACAATTTCTCAAATATCCTTCTAAAGCTCGTTGCCTCGGTGATTCGGCCATGGAGTTCGGATATCGCCACGCGCTCCTGCTCGGTGCTGTCGCGATGACGGATGGTGACGGTATTGTCTTCCAAGGTCTGGTGATCCACCGCGATACAGAAAGGGGTACCGATCAGGTCTTGGCGTGTGTAGCGCTTGCCAATAGAGCCAGAGTCTTCGTAGATGATGTTGAAATCGTACTTGAGGAGCTCCACGATCTCTTGCCCTTTTTCCGGTAAGCCATCCTTTTTGATGATGGGAAGGATTGCCGCTTTTACCGGAGCAATCACTGGGTGTAGTTTGAGGTAGGTTCTGCTCTTTTCCTCAGAATTTTCCTCCGTGTAGGCATTGCACAGCGTCAACAAGAACAAGCGATCTGCCCCGATGGAGGTTTCGATCACGTACGGGATGTAGTTCTGGTTGATCTCTGGATCAAAGTACTGCTGCTTCTTTTTGGAAAACTCCTGGTGGGATTTGAGGTCAAAGTCGGTTCGGGAGTGAATGCCTTCCACCTCTTTGAATCCAAAGGGGAACTCGAATTCGATGTCCATGGCCGCATTCGCATAGTGGGCCAACTTTTCGTGTGGGTGCTTGCGCAACTTGGCGGCAGGAGTTCCCAAAGCCAAGTGCCATGCCATTCGTGTGGCAGCCCATTTTTCGTACCACTCGAGCTCGGTGCCAGGGCGCACAAAAAACTGCATTTCCATCTGTTCAAACTCCCGCATACGGAAGATAAACTGACGTGCTACAATCTCGTTGCGGAAGGCTTTTCCGATTTGGGCAATGCCAAAAGGCACCTTCATTCGGGCGGTCTTCTGTACATTCAGGAAGTTGACAAAAATCCCCTGGGCTGTTTCTGGGCGTAGGTAAATGGTGGAGGAGTCCTCTGCTACGGAGCCTACTTGGGTCGAAAACATGAGGTTGAACTGACGTACATCGGTCCAGTTGGAGGTACCAGAGATCGTGCATTTGATGCCCTCGTTGGTGATGAGGTCGCGTACTCCGGCTAGGTCTTCGGCCTCGAGTAGGCGTGCAAGGGCAGCGGTAAGTGCCTTGCCTTTTTCGGCTTGGCCTTCATTCTCCAATTTGGCAGCATGCTCCTCTACCAATACGTCTGCACGGTAGCGCTTTTTGCTGTCCTTGTTGTCGATCATCGGATCGTTGAAGGAGTCCACGTGGCCAGAAGCCTTCCAGGTGGTGGGGTGCATAAAGATGGCCGCATCGATGCCGACAATGTTGTCTTGCACGCGGGTCATGCTTTCCCACCAGAGGCGCTTGAGGTTGTTTTTCAACTCTACCCCATAGGCACCGTAATCGTACACTGCCTGTAGGCCGTCGTAGATTTCGGAACTTGGGTACACAAAGCCATACTCTTTCGCATGGGAGATGATATCTTTCAATTGGGCGTTTTCGCCTGGAGTTTCTGTTTTTGCCATAGGGCGCAAAATTAAGGAATCTAATTGATTTGCGGAGGTCGGGACCTGGGCTTATTTCTCGATTGAAAAGGGTTTGATTACCATTTTCCTTCCGATTTGGCGATTTTTCTTCCTTCTTGGGAGGACAGAAAGGCAGCTTGAATAATTCGCAGTACCGGAATTGCTTGTTCTAGCGTCACCAAGAGGGAAGCTTTTCCCAAGATGGCATCGGCCACGTTTTCGTAGAAGACGCGGTAATCTCCTCGGAGCGTAGGGTATGCCTGCGTTTGGTCTGCGTAATGGATGCTGCCCCAACGTTCTTCGGGCTCCATTCCCCAATCTGCTCCTGCTGGGATTCTTGCGTCTTTGAATGCCTGCTCCTGCACATCCAAGAAGAATTTCTGGTAGGTCCCTTTTTCACCCAAGAGCATGAATTTGGGGGTGGGCACATTGACCATTGCCCCGGCTGTTACCCGTGCCTTGAAGCCTGGGTAGTCCAAAGCGATGTCGAAGTAATCGTCTGCGACCGCATTGGAGCGCTGCTTGCGAATGTCCGCCCAGATGGCGGTTGGTTTGCCAAAAAGTAGCACTACTTGATCGATCAAATGGGAACCTAGGTCGTAGGTGATGCCATTTCCGGGGCATTCTTTTTCTCTCCAGTTTTCGGATACTTGCGGGCGGAAGCGATCAAAATGGGACTCGAGAAAGACCAGGCGGCCAAGTAATTGTTTAGCGACAATCTCTTGAAGGGTCTTGAAATCTCCATCGTAGCGGCGGTTGTGAAAAATGCTGCACACCAATCCTTGGGAAGTGGCGAGCGCTAACAGTTCCTCGGCCTCTTCGGCCACTAGCGTGACAGGCTTGTCCACCACCACATGCTTACCAGCAAGGAGGCATTGCTTGGCCATGGAAAAATGGAGTTCGTTGGGCGTAGTGATGCAGATCAGGTCAGCGGCATCGGCAGCCAACAAGGCATCTAAACTCGAGAACGTTTGCACCTTGGGGTATTTTTGCTGGCATCGGAAGCCATTTCGCTCGACAACGGCAACGAAGTCCAGGGAAGGGCAAACTTCCAAGAGGGGGGCATGCATTTTTTCAGCAACGGAACCATAGCCAACTAAGGCTGCACGAAGGGGAGTAGACATGGAGAGTTTGGGGTTCAATTTTGGCGAAGCCTCAACTAAGGTAAGCAAGCCTTGGACTACAAAAAAAAAGGGCGGAAAATTTTCCCGCCCTTCTTTTAGAAATTAGCTATGCTTAACCTTTTTTGGTTTCCTTTTGTGAACCATCTTCTTCGATTTCCTTCTTCATCAAATCGACGACGATAGGAGTAGCAATGTAGATGGAAGAGAAGGTACCCACAGTAATACCAATAAATAGGGCAAAGGAGAAGCCTCTCAATACCTCACCTCCAAAGAAAAGGAGGACAACTACTACGATCAAAGTAGTGAAGGAAGTAATCAAGGTACGGCTCAAGGTTTCGTTGATGGAATCGTTGAAAACTTTAAGCAGCTTGCGTGATCCTCTATTTCCCACGTTCTCACGGATACGGTCATAGATAATTACGGTATCGTTGATTGAATAACCGATAACCGTCAAGATAGCCGCAATGAATACTTGGTCAATTTCGAAGTTGGCACCAAAGGTACCGGCAATCGAAAATGCTGCAATCACGAAGAGCGCATCGTGCGCCAATGCCACAATCGCACCCAAGGAGAACTGCCACTTACGGAATCGCATTAAAATGTACAAGAAGATAGCAATCAATGCCAAAATCATCGCTTGGAAGGAGGAGGACTTGATGTCATTCGCTACAGTTGCACCTACTTTGGAAGAGCCAGTGATGGAGAATTGCTTGTCACCAGGTTGCGCACTATTTTCTACAAAAGTAAATCCAGTTACTGATGCAATTCCTTCCTTCACTTTGCTTTCCACCTCTTTGTTGGAAGCGTCGTCATCTTCGTTAATTAAGTAGGAGGTAGTGACTTTCAAGACGTTGTTTGAGCCGTAAGTTTTCACTTCTACAGATCCATCAAACTCACCATCTAGGCCTACTTTCAAATCAGATGGCACCACCGGTTGGTTGAAGGCAACTACATAAGAACGGCCCCCCGTAAAGTCTACACCGAGCTTCAATCCATTGACTACTGCAAGTCCCAATCCGATCACAATGATAGAAGTTGAGGCGATGTAGGCCAACTTTCTTTTGCTCATGAAGTCGATATTCAAGGCAGAAAGCGAGTTTTTCGCAAATGGAGTTGCGAAAGAAATGCTGCTCTTATCGCCTTTTTTGGTCATCCAAGATACCAATACGCGGGTGATGAATACCGAAGAGAAGAAAGAGCAAGCAATACCAATCATCAATACAATGGCAAATCCTTTTACCGGTCCCTGACCCAAGGCATACAAAATGGCACCTGTCAAGAAGGTAGTTACGTTACCATCCAAAATTGCGGAGAATGCCTTGTCGTATCCTGTGTTAATTGCAGATAGCAAGCCGACTCCATTTTTAAGTTCATCCTTGATACGCTCGAAAATCAAGACGTTCGCATCAATGGACATACCCATGGTCAATACGATACCAGCGATGCCTGGCAAGGTCAAGGCAGTACCCAACTGGGCAAGGATACCCAAGATGAAGAAGATGTTGAATACCAAAGCGGCAACAGCCACCAAGCCACCTTTTGCATAGTAGGCCACCATGAACAAGACCACCAAGGCAAGACCTGCGACCATGGAAATGATGCCTTGGCTTTGTGCCTCTTTACCCAAGGTTGGGCCAATGATGCTTTCTTCTACGATTTGCGTTGGTGCTGGTAGGGAACCAGACTTCAAGATGTTTGCCAAATCCTGGGCTTCCAAAAGCGTGAAGTTTCCAGAGATTTCAGACTGACCATTTGGAATCTCGCCATTTACCATCGGTGCAGTGTACACGTAGTCATCCAATACTACGGCAATTCTTCTCCCCACGTTTTCAGCGGTCAAGTTTCTCCATTTTCTAGCTCCATCGGCATTCATTTGCATGGATACCGCAGGCTGGGAAGTTTGGTCTAGGGTCTGACGGGCATCCGTTACCACATCTCCTTCAAGCGGAGCCTGGTCAGAGCCTTTCTTCAATTTGATGGCATACAATTCCAAAATCTCTGTGCCATCATCTGCTTTGGTTGGCTTGATGCCCCAAAGGAGCTTCAGGTCTTTAGGCAAGAAAGACTGGTAGCGCTCATTTTTTAGAATTCTGTTGATGATCACGGTATCGCGTACATCGTACACCAATCCATAGTTAGCCTTCATCAAGGCCACTAGCGGAGATACTCCTGAATTTGGATTAAGCGGCTCAATTTGCTCCAACTGCTTTTCCAAGGCATTGCGCAAGGAGTCTTCAGCAGAAAGTGAATCGGTAGCGGTGGTATCAGTTGCTGTAGTATCTGCAGCAGCACTAGGATTTTTTTGGTCAGCGACCCAAGCCTGGTTGATTTCTTCGATGGATCCTCCGTACTCGTTTAGTTCAAGAACTTCCCAGAATTGTAGTTTTGCTACGCCCTGAAGCAAGTTGCGCACCCGCTCTTGGTTGTCTGCACCTGGAAGTTCGATCTGGATTCTTCCTGATCCAGCAATACGCTGAATGTTGGGCTGTGAAGTACCAAAACGGTCGATACGTGTTCTCAAGATATTGAAGGAACGGTCGATGGCATTTTCAACTTCGGTATCGATGATCTCAAGGATTTCAGCATCTGTTGATTCCAAAGAGATTCTTCCTCGGTTAGCCGCTGTAGCGAATACAGCGCTTAATGCTTTGCCTGGATTATTTTTTTGCCAAGCGGCATAAAATAAATCTACAAACTTCGAATTGGAGGTTTTAGACGCTTCTTTGGCTTCTGCTACTGCAGCATTGAAGGCATCGTTTTTAGGGTTTCCTGCGATTCCTTTTACGATTTCTACTGGAGAAACCTCAAGGGTCACGTGCATTCCCCCTTGAAGGTCAAGTCCAAGTCCAAGCTCGGTTTCTTTTACTTCTTGGTAGGTATAACTTGCCCCTAGAAAGTTGTAAACGGGCTGTCTCCAAACCGAATCTAAGTAAGCTCTTTTCTTGGCAAAGTCAATGTTGCCGGAGGCGTCTGTAGCATAGGCAGTAGCCTTTTCTTGTACGCCGTTGGATATGAACGTGAATGACAGGTAATACAAGCATAGCGCCGTAATGATCACCGTCAAAAACACGATTGCACCTTTGTTTTGCATTTTGGTAAAATTTAAGGAATTGAATTAATTAAGATATGACTCGTTCTAGCAAAGGACGAGGGGATGTATTCAGAAAAGGAATGATTTTTTTAGGGCCCCTGCGGGGAAATAATCCGTTCAAAAAGGATTTCAGTCAGGGGATTGACAAAGGCAACCGTTCCTGCTTGAGGAAGTGGAAGGGAAAAATCAACTTGGAATAGCTTTGAAATCAGGTAGAAAACCGTGTTGGCAACCTGAAGTACAAAAGGAACGACCGCATCAACGGCTACATCCAAAAAACTTTGATCTGGCTGTTCGGAGGTTGGTTCCGGACGAGTCTGATTGGTGGATGAAGGAAAAAATTCGATGCTGGATACAAATAGGCAAAATAGCACGACCAGAGCCCACGAGAATCGTTGCTGGCTGGTACTGTGGTATGTGTTCCTATTTTTCATGGGGGACAAATATAGAAAATATTTGAAAATCACCTGCTTCGGCTTGGTTTTTTATCCTTGCCGAGCCGATTTTGCACGGAGGTAGCTGCGAAGTACATCCATGGCCCGGTCAAAGTTGAGGTTGTTTGGAATGATGAGATCCGCCTCATTTTTGAAGGGTTTGATGTATTTTTCGTAGGTCGGCATCACGTGATTTTCGTAGCGGTACAGCACATCGTCTAGGTCATAGCCCCGCTCTACTTTATCCCGAATGATCCGTCGCTTGAGTTTGATGTGATCCTTGGCATCGATAAAAATCTTCAGGTCCAATAAAGCGGCCAGTTCAGGGTAGTAAAGCACAAAAATCCCTTCCACGACCACTACGGGTGCGGGAGCGAAGGTGAGCATTTTGGGTTTTTTGGTGGCGTTATTGAAGGTGTATTCCTCTCGAATGACCGTCCCTCCACCCTGGATGATGCGGATGTCTTGGGCATATTGCTCAAAGTCGATGCTGTGGGGGGTGTCGAAGTTGGCGATCCCTTGCTCGTCTACCGGCTGCAGGTGCTTGGGCTTGTAATAGTTGTCCTGGGAGATCAAACACAGTTCCTCGGGAGAGAAACTGCGCAGGAGATGTTCCAAAAACAAGGTTTTTCCAGAGGCAGATCCCCCGGTGATTCCGACGATGAAGGGCTTGGTCATGGGGGGCAAATTAAGTCATTTTTGTGTGTTTCTCAGAATTTTCCATCACGTAGAAAATTTAATAGGGCTTTTACGGCTTTTCCACGATGCGAAATTTCGTTTTTCTCTGCTAGGCTGAGTGCCGCAAAGGTGCGATCAAATCCAAGGGGTTGGAAGATGGGATCGTAGCCAAATCCTCTCTCGCCGCTAGGGGAAAAGGTGATTTCTCCTTCGGCGATGCCGTCAAATTGGTACTCTTTTCCATCTAGAATAAGGGCAATGACAGTTCGGAATCGGGCAGATCGGTTGGTTTGCCCCTGCATTTTCTCCAAAAGCAAACTCAGGTTGCGGGCATCACTGCGTGGCTCTCCAGCAAATCTTCCCGAATACACACCAGGAGCCCCGTCTAAGGCTGCTACTTCCAGCCCGGTGTCATCCGCAAAGCAACTGACCCCAAAATGTTGGTAGACATACCGCGCCTTTTGAAAGGCATTGTGCTCCAAGGTGTCGCCTGTTTCGGGAAGTTCTACGGTGCAGCCAATGTCCCGAAGGGATACGATTTCGATGAGCCCCTTCAAAGCAGCGGCTACTTCTTCGACTTTTTTGGCGTTGTTGGTGGCGAAACAGATTTTCATGGGCTTCTGGGATGGCTTACAAAAATGGGGGCTGGAATTTGCCGCTGCAACCCTTCTTGAAAAATAGGTTTTGGGCTTCGGTTGAAATCTTTATTTTTCGGGTATGAAAAGACTAACCGTGTATTGTGGTTCCAAGAAAGGTAACCATGCTGTTTACGAAGCAGGGGTGCGTGCCTTGGCTCAGGAAATGATTTTGCGTGACTATAGCCTTGTGTATGGGGCGGGGCATGTGGGCTTGATGGGAGTCATCGCTGACGAGATGCTCGGTGCAGGCAAGGAAGTGATCGGAATCATTCCCCAGAAGTTGGTGGACCGAGAGGTGGCGCACAAAGGCTGCACGGAATTGGTGATCGTCGAGACCATGCGGGATCGTAAGTGGCTCATGGCGGAGAAAGGGGATGGCTTTATCGCCATGCCGGGAGGGATTGGAACCTTTGAAGAGTTGTTTGAGGTGATGACCCTCAACCAGTTGCATTACATTCAAAAGCCCGTGGCCTTGTACAATGTGCATGGCTACTACGATAAGTTGATCGACTTCCTCAACCATGCGATGGAGGAGGGATTTCTCTATCCCGAGCAGGAAGAGATGCTGATTATTTCCGATGACCCAGCGGATCTATTGGATCAAATGGCCGCGTACCAGGCCAAAAGACCGGCGGATTGGTAAAGTTTACAACTCAATCTTTATCTGTACTTTCCCTCCGAGACCTTTTTCTACAATTTCATA
>JACCDO010008931.1_pt1 | contig 11340 bp, 15 predicted proteins | sample 7446101 | NCBI WGS metagenome assembly JACCDO01 (sample SAMN15323440, study PRJNA562643) | freshwater metagenome | isolation source: river surface water | place: USA:Blue River Watershed | collected 2017-08-16
GGATTTGAAATTGGAAGACCATGTGATTCCTCATTTGCCCGCAGATAAGGATTTATTGTTGACCTATGACTCATGCGGACATTTGAATAGTGGAAATATGATTATCCGCACCGGTAATTGGGGGTCTGTATTTTTTCAAGACGTATGGCAACAAACCGACTGCATGTATCATATTTGGTGGGAAAACGCGGCCATGATTAAATTATTGGGGTCGGATGAAACCTATAGTCTAAAAACCCACGTTCTCCACGATGCCTACATTTTTAATGCATATTTAATGGGCCTCGAGGGAACACGCATGTGGATGCCTGGTGACTTTTTGGTGCACTTTGCGGGGGTATACGATGCCAAACTTATGAATCAACTCATAGATGAAATCGACCACGGAATCATTCCACGCATTGACATGTACAATGGAAAACGGCTTCCGAATGCCAGTGCTTAAACTTTTTGTATGAAGATTGAGAAGAAATCAAATGCTGTATCTGACCTATAATAATGAAATTCATAAAGACGGGGCAGGGTCACAATTACAGCGCATCTTGTCGATTTACGTCATTGCGAAATATTATGGATTTGGGTATATACACAGCCCCATTTTAAAAACGACGTATACCTACAACAATGAATCCGAAAATGAAAAATATCGGTCCATGTTTTCCTATGTGGAAGAACACGTCGACGAATTTAATGCCATGTTTTCGATTGCATCCGATACATTGGAACGACCCATTGATGTGATTTATACGGCATCAGTACTTACCAAAGAAACTCTTCTTGAAACAGTGGAGGCAGAAAATGTCCAAGAAAAGAATGTTCTTTTGGCCTGTACATACGGTGGAGAAATGGATAAAAATCCAGACTTGCATTATATAAAAGTCAATTATCCATGGATTGAAAAGAGTCTTTCTCCTTCATTAAAAGTTGCCATTCATATACGCAAAGGCGATTTATCCCTCTTATCACCGGAACGTGTCATTTCCGACGATTACTATTGCAGAGTCATTCGTAATTTACATGACCTCCTTTTGAGTGCAAACAAACCCCACGAGTTTCATATTTATTCCGATGGGTATTTTGATAAGGAAACAGGAGTCGTTTCGATGGACGAGTCGCATTATCAACATTTTGCCATTGTACCCAACGTGTTTTTTCATATTGGTACCCATCCGGTCCAAAGCATTGTCGAAATGACCAACTCCGACATTTTGGTTTTGAGCAACTCTTGTTTTAGTTATGTACCCGCCATGTTAAAACAAAAAGGGGTTGTTTTGGGGAAACCCGGTGCGCATTCGATGAGTCCACAATGGATTGTTGTGAATGACCCGTACGACGTGTTGTGGAATAAAATGGGAATCATGACCAAACTCCAAATGTAGATGAAAAATATATGCGCGTATATTATAGAAAATGGCAAAGACTCGTAAAAACCGCACTCAACGCAAGAATGGTGAAAATGCTCCAATGATGGGTGGAAAAATGCCGGCCGTCGGCTCCAAGGTTCAAGTTTACCACGGAACTGCTCGTCATACTTCCGGTGGTCTCACCAAGAAGGATTTAATGCGCACCAAGGCCGGTCGCATTGTTTCTCGCAAGAAGCACGCTGCGGGTCTCAAGGCTGTCAAGAAACTCCGTAAACTCGGCTATGTTGCCAAGAAGGGTACCTTCAAACTCTTCTCCAAGAAGCGTGGGGGTAGTGTTTCGGGTTTCAAGGGAATGATGGGTGGCAGTGATTCGGGTCTCAAGGAAGGTGGCTCGACTATTTAAATTGTTGAATTAACATATTTATAAAAGGATTTGTATATCTTCTTATAAAGTAGGAAATATGAGTGATGAAATTTGGTTAATTACTCATGTCAATGAATCTGGAATTGCCGTCATTGATTCAGATTCCTTTGATGAACCAGAAGTGTTGAATGTATATGAGGATGTATATATACAGAATTTTGAAACCCCCCTAAAAGAACGGTTTGATTATTTATGCGCTGGAATAGGACAAGATTATATTCATAACATTTTTAAGAAATCATCCTATTATATCGTTTCGTGTTTGGAATTTATTATCGATGATGAAGGAGAGATTCAAAAACAAAAGGCAAAAGGGTTCTTATATGCATACGAGAATCCAACAAATCCGGATGAAATACATATTCATATTATCTGCGCCGAAAAAGGGTATGGGCAAAAATTAATGTTATCCTTCCTTAACTATATACGCGAAAAAACAAGTTACAAATTTGTGTCGCTCGATGCTTTATTAAAAGTAGTGGGATTCTATTTAAAAAACGATTTTACATTTCGGAAGAATTGTAGTGACGCGGCCCTAAATATAACTCCCCATCAAAGTGCAATTAATATGTTTTTTGATGAAGACTCTATGTATAGAAATATAAATAAGGAGCATCGCTTTTTCTATGATTTATATAAACAAGGAACCCTTTTACTGAAGAAGGATTGTCCAAATGAAAATGGAAAAAATTTAAACAACTTGTCCTATGACGAATTCGTAAAAAAGAATTGCTATAAATCAACTGTCCGTATGATATATTGTTTCCAAAAAGGTGGGGCGTTACCAAGTTTAAAAAATTTCCCCGCAAAACCAATCGCAAATTCATATATCGCTTCCACCAAAAAAAGTGCAAAGACCACACGACGCAGAAAACATCGTTCCACTCGTACGCGTAAATTACGCCGAGTTTGATTTCTTATACGTTTTACTGCGATAATTACGTTTGGACGTGTTTCGGTAGGTTTGGGTACGCCGCTGTGTTTGACGACGCAAACATTTCTTCATCGAAAACCCATCACTTGCACACCCGTGGCGTTTAAAGGAGGCTGCACTTATGGGCTTTTTATCTCCACAACGTCCTTCATCATACACCGTCAAATCCTTGTCATGAAGGTTCAACATGAAATCCATAAAGGGTTTGCTGTTATAGGTATTCTTTACTGTCTTGGGATAATTCTCCTTTTTCATGGTGGTAATTGACTCAGGTAATTGCGCATTGGCTGGCCCTGCACACGATTTTCGAAATTCAAACCCGTATTTGGGATAAAAGGTAAGGACGGTTGGTAACGAACTTAATCCCACAAAATATTCACCCGTTTGATTGGCATATTCTGAAATATAGTTGAGTAACTTTCCTCCGTATCCTTGGTTGGAACAAATCACATCCACATACAATCCTGGATTTCCATTTTCTTCATCTTCATCATATCGCACCACGGCAAATCCATGGGGAGTCGTTTTTTTATCCGCATGAATTTCGTACAAAATAAGTAAAATGTTATTGTAACGCACCGTAAAATCACGAATATATGATGGATTGACACTTCCCTTACATACACCCGTTTTCACCAATGTATTTACGGCTTCTTGAAAAATCGCCTTGGTCCCATGTACATCCGTCACATTTGAAAGGTCGTTTAAGGGGGTGATTTGTACAGTTCCTTTCTCTCCAAGTCCTTCTTGTTTATACATCCATATATACAATCCTGGGTCCAGTTTGTTGTACAAGTGCATTCCTATTTCGAGGAGTGATTTTTCTTTATTCGCGAAGCAACAAGGTTTCCAAAATCTGCAAAATGTGGGGGGCGGTTTTTTGGTGTTTTGTGGCATAATACCAACATAGGGCAGGTTTTTGATGCGGCTCGTCAATCTTCGAAATTACAAAGGATGCACCAGACCCCTTCATATCTTTGAGAGCGTCCTTGAGAACAAAGAGTTTTAATAATTCGGGAGAGAGTAATCGCGGCAAATACGATTGAATGATTTCAATACACGGGTCCTCTAACGAACTAATAAACGGAAAGAAGGTCGCATCGTATTGAATTGAAGGGGGGACCGGCATATAGGCCAAATACGAAAAATGAATATACGTCAAAAGACGATTGGTCTTTTGTGCAAACGCATACGGAATCGTAACCTCAGGACTAAAAATGACCAGCGTATGTTTTGGTTGGTTTTGCAAAATACTGAGAAGTAACCCCCAATCTTGCGGCGTCGTCGGCTGAAAAAACAAGTCCCACTTGTCCGTCAATTTCCACGATTCTGGGCTTTTCGGGTGGCTAATAAAAATCTTTCTTACGTACGGCACCGGTACTTGTAACACAATTTCTTCAAACCCGGGTGGATAGGCACTGTGCAACACATTTTTCGGTAAATACCATTGCACAATATGACCATGTAAATGTGCTTCAAAGGCTTCCAACGACAAGATATTGTGCTCCATATCTATAGATTTTTCATTCTTGTATTTTTCGAATTTACCGCAAAATAATAGAATGAATCCCAAACTCCTTGCTTCTTTGGCCATCATCATTGTTCTTGTTGACATCCCATGGCTTTGGTATATTAGCGGACCCTTTGGGGAAACTGTCAAACAAATCCAGGGAGGACGTCCCATGGTAACCCGTATGTTTTTTGCCATCCCCGTGTATTTTGCATTGGCCTATTTATTAACCCTTGCATCCAATTGGAAACAAGCATTTTTGATTGGATTGTGTACCTATGCCGTATACGACTTTACCAACTTGGCAACCTTACACCATTATGGGTTTCAATTGGCCATCATGGATAGTGTATGGGGAGGTACACTGATGGCGGCGGCGTTTTACTTGGCCAAACGTTTCAAACTCATCTAGTTTATATATCATTCGTTTCTTTCGATGTACTACATTCTTCAATTGGCTCCAAGGGGTCTTGTAGCGAAATAGAGGTTCGTGGCGTTATGGTAAGTGTTGGGGTCACAAAGATTTCCCCTTCTTCTAAGGAAGGCTTTCGTGAACTTTCCAAGGAGGGTGGAAAATCACACGGTGCAACTTGAATAATAGAGGGGATGAGCGGAGTGACATAATGCGGAATCTTGTCAACCGTCGACGATTCACTGTGGGACGAATCAATCGAGTTTTCCGACGATGACGGTAAATTCTCCGAGACATATTTCTCGTCCATTTCGTGGGCATCCACTTGGGGGGTCAACGAATCATCGGTCGGTGTCGGCGAAGGTTCCATGATGGAAACACGTGGCGGTGTCGGCGGAAGGATTGTTTCATTTGCACTCTTTTTTGCTTTTTTCGTAAAAATATTGCCCATACTTTTTACTAGATTATAGATATATTTCTTTAGATACATTTAAAGAACCGTGAACTAAAAATAAGAAGAATATGGAAAACCTAATTGTATACAAGAGCCCCTATCCAAAATTTCGTGTGGGGGATAAAAATGATGGGGGGTACGTGATTGTCGATGTACCTGGTGGCTATGATGCCTTTTTCAGTGGAGGGATTGCGGGCAATATCCAATTTGAAGAAGACTTTTTACATCATTATCCAGGTCTTGTGTGCCACGCATTTGATGGGACCATTGAGAAATTGCCCGAAAGTCGTTCATCGGCCCAAATCGTCTTTTATAAAAAGAATCTGGGTGCCTTGAACAAGGAAGGTCTTACCAATTTACACCAAGAATTGGCACCCTACAATAATGTCTTTTTGAAATTGGATATTGAAGGTCACGAATTTCGTTTACTTCCCACGTTTTTCCCCCACATTATTGGAAAAATAAAACAATTAGTCATTGAAATTCACAGTCCTGGCGATATTCATTTGCACCCTGATTATTTCAAGGGTCTCCAAGATATTTATCATCAAGACCTTTGGGATTTATGCAAAGAACTGAATAAAACCCATACACTTGTACATATTCACGGAAACAATGGATGCGACGTGCATACCATCAAGGGTGTTTTACTTCCCAACGTCTTTGAATGCACCTATATTCGCAATGATTGTATTGGAGAAAAAGTGTATAATGATTCCCCTTGTCCGAGTTCGCTTGACCGCCCCAATTTACACTGGAAACCTGAAATACGTTTGGCCGGCTGGCCCTACAGCACTTCCACATAAACGGTGAAAAAATTGATGCTAATGAATTCCTATTTGTATGTAGAAGATAGAAATATGAATTACAGTCCACCCCCACCCCATCCACTTCCTGCCGACGCGGAAGCCTTTTATGCTTCACTGAGTCTGATTGAAAAACAATTGCACCTTCATGCTCGCGAAAAGTTGGGGTCTTGTTATTTCATGGAAAAAACAAACGGATATTTGGCGTGGAAGGCCAAACAAAAGAGTGGTAAATAATAGAGATGCAAGTACCCAAACAACCGATTTTCCCCTATAAAGCCCCTGATTTACAACAACGCGGTGCACTCAATCCAACCGCATTACAAACGAGCGGTTCTGGTGCCGCCCTCCAAAGTATTCCGAAACGAACCCAACATATTACACGGGTCGAAGTCAATAGTTACGATCGCAACTATAACGGATTTGCCACCAGCAATGAATTTGTTTGGAACTTTCAAACCCCCTTGAAAGATGTCATGGAAATCCGCATTGTGGGTGGAACCATTCCTACACCCGTCTATAATATTGATGTAGGGTACAACCAATGTGTTTTTTTTGAATACGAGGCGTCGTATACAATGACCATTCCCCCTGGGTTGTACAGTGCCGAAACATTGGCGTCAACGTTGGAAACCTTGCTAAATAGCGTAGGTCTTGAAAATACATATAAAGTGGAAATTGGTGCGGTTCATAAGAAACTTGTTATTACCCGCATCAGTGGCGATGCCTCCTACGGATTTTTATTTATGAGCGGTGGTATTCGTGATGAATTTGATTTGGAAACGTTTGCACTGATTGACCAAAAATCACTGGCCATGATTTTGGGATGGTCCGGTGTGAATGACGTCTTTTGCAACGACGCTGGTGTTTTGGAAGCACCATATATTCCAAATTTATCTGGAATCAATCGAATCATGCTCTACGTCTCGTATGATGCATCCATTGACTTTCGCAGTATTACCCGCGGCCAAGGACGCCGTGAACCCTCAGCCATCTTTTACGTTGACCCCTCCATGGGTCCTGGAAGTTATAAAACCTTGGACAAGGATACCTATGAAAATATTATTGACCCTGGAAGCGCCCCCATTTCCAAAATTAATAATTTTCGTCTCAGTTTTCGCGACGAGTTTTATCGCCCTTTGAATTTACAAAATAAACCGGTGAGTTTGTTGCTTGAAATTACACATTATACATAGCCTTTTTTCTCTGCAAGAATTTTTTCCAATTCATCTCTCTGGATTACAGTATTCACGCCCATAATTTCAAACAACCGGTCTGGTTGCATGTCAAACATATCAATTTCAAAAGCCTCTTCTCTCTTTATAATTTCAATCATGTCGGTCAAATAATATTCCCCTTGTGCATTATTGTTGTTTAAATATGGAAAATACTTGCACAACAATTTTGAAGTTATACAATAAATTCCTGCATTTATTTTGGAAATCTTGCGTTCCTCTTCACTGCAATCCTTATGTTCAACAATTTTTTCAAACACATTTTCTTTACAAATCACTCTTCCGTACCCGCTCGGATTTTCAACCTTTGCCGCAATAAACTTTGCATCACTCGGACAATCCAGTAAGGATTTGAGGGTTTCTGCACGCAATAAGGGAACATCCCCTGAAAGAATAAGTACATTGGCATGCGGATGCTGTAAAAGTTCACGTTCGCAACACATGACTGCATGACCGGTCCCCAACGGTGTAGGCTGTCGCACATACACAAGATTTGGCATCGTAATTTCTTGCTCCACCGCCGCTTGTATTTCCTTCCATGCATCTCCTACCACAAGAATGACCTTTTCAAGATGGACGGTGGTTTCCAATTGTTTTAATGTGTGAAGGATTCGTACAATCATTGGAACTCCTCCAATCGTATGCAATACTTTTGGAAGATTCGATTCCATTCGTTTACCGACACCCCCTGCCAGAATTACGGCAACAACCCTTGTATCCATGTAATCATGTTTTATAATTTTATTTTAAATACTCTCCGTGTCTCGAAAAAATTGAAGAATTTATCGTTCCAAGGTATGATAATACCATTCAAACTTGTAAAATGGAAATCTTTCATCCATCCTTTACGTATACCCAGGATATTTCGGCGTTGCAGGATAGTGATATTGTACAATGTGTCTTGCGCCTCAAGGTCGATGCCGTGGATACACGCGTCCCCATGCACTTTATTATGCTCATCGATAATTCTGGAAGTATGCAAGAGGAAAACAAGTTGAAGAATGTGAAAAAGTGTATTCAAAGCATGATGCTTTGTTTGCAAGCGACGGATTATTTTAGTATTGTAACCTTTGAATCCCACAGCAAAATTCACTGCAATCATATGGCGGCCACCGATGCCAACAAGAGTTTTGTACACACGATACTGCAAGAAATTCAACCCGAAGATATGACCAACCTGTCGGCCGGCATTGGAAATGTCAAGAAAATTCTCGAAAACAGTCCCGAAAAAACTGGTCTCCTCATTCTTACCGATGGCCACGTCAACAAGGGCGTTGTAGATTCGCCAACGCTTCTTACCCTCATCCAATCCTTGCAAACGAATTGTCCAGGCATCGCCATTCATTGTATTGGGTACGGCACCGACCATAATTCTGGACTTCTCAATAACATTTCCATGGAAACCAATGGTTCCTACAATATTGTCAACAACATTGAAGACGTGGCCACTGCGTTTGGTGACACCATCGGTGGACTCATGAGTTGCGTGGCCCAGAATGTCGAAATTACCATTGCGAATGAAGTCGTGGTGGAAGGACCTCTGAAAAAGGAAACCAAACATGGTGTGACTACCGTCCAAATCGGCGACGTGTATTCTGGTACCGAAAAAATTGTCTTGTGTTCCATGCAAAAGCAGTTTGTGAAATCAGGTGGCGTCGTATTTCACGGCATGAAACTCCCCCTGCTTGATTCGTTTACCTTTACACCGGCACCGATTCATTGTGAAGACCGTGATATTGAGGTGGAACTTACCCGACATCGGTATACTTGTGCCGGTTTGCTCCGTGACCTTCAAACGACGGCGTACAATGCCGGCCAGGAAATTCAAGACCGGCTTCGCACACAGATTGACGACTTCCAACAAGCCGTGGAAGACCCCTTTTATAATGACCATCCCATTGGAACACAACTTCGTGGAGAAGTACCCCTCCTACGTCAAGCCCTCCAAAATATCACTACGCCAATGGTGGATATGAATGCCGTCATTCATCAACATACGTCCTATTACGGTCTCGGTCGCGGATTTTCCAGTCCCATGCACGTGAATCGCCACCGCCGCTCCATATCCCCTACCTTTTCATTTCCTCGTGGGGGAGGCCGTTCCTTTATGCCCAGCGACCCTGTAGAAGATTATGGAGACGACAGTCAAAATGAAGACCCCAATACGGGTGTACAGAGTCGCCATACCTCGGCCACCACCAGCGTCTTTCAAAACTATGCCCAGCGCATGGTTTCCAACACGCTTCGCACCCAAAGTCAGAGACCGGCGGAAGATTATGAAGAAGACGATGAATAAGAATTGTATGGCGGTCTAAAGAAATTTCGAGACCCCATATAGAAGCAATGGTCAAACATGGAATTCTTTCATCCAATCCACAATAAAATCTACCTTTCCTTTTTTTCACGATGCAATGATATGCGTCAATTTTCTGTACACAAACGTACACTTGTTTCTTCCAATTGGACACAACGGCAATCACTCAAGATTGTACGCCCTCTTCCTGCCTATTTAATAGGTGAAGCAGACGTATTCAGTTCAACGTTGTTATCTTCCTTATGTTATGGTAAATTAACCCCTGCGGAAATAAAACACGCCTTGGAACATTGCGATTATTTATTTTTGGTCGAAAACGCAAACCAGGAAATTCTTGGATTTGCATGTCTCCATAAATTGTATTCGCAAGCCTTGTACGTGGATTTTTTAGTCGGTCACAAAGTGGGTGGATTTTTAGTCGATATTTTGAAGACCTTTTCATCCGAACATGTATTGGGGTTTTCATATATTCTCTTGGAAAGTCTTCCGTGCGCAGAGGGGTTTTATAAAAAACAAGGATTTGTACATACCGGTCAACATTCGAAAGAAAAAAACCCATTTTATACTTGGAAGGTGGATGACGCGAAGAAAACAAAGATACAAAATACATTTTGCATTAAACAGGAACTATGGGCGATTCATCCTCCATCCTTATACAAACCCTTCCAGCCTTTGTTATTAACTTAGACCGTCGACCAGACCGCTGGAAGGAATTTCAAAGTCAACCGTCCTACAAACAATTTACCAAGATACAACGTTATTCGGCCTTTGATGGAAAAATGCACGACTGGATTCACGATGACAATATTAGTGTCCACACCAAGGAAAATATTCATCACAATTACCGCCGCAGTCACTATGAAATTAATACGGTGGGGGCCATCGGCGCAACCTACAGTCACGTGGGAATTTGGAAGAAATTCTTGGAGAGTGGAGAACCGTACGGCCTTGTGTTTGAAGACGACACTGTGATTCACCCCGAAGAAATTACGAAAATTAATTTCTTGTTGAAAACGATTCCCCACGGATGGAATCTCTTTTTATTGGGTCACCATAACTGGATGATGAAGAGTACCCCCATTGACAAGCGGAATGAAAAAGGGTGGTATAATGTCCAAAGTTTCACCGGCGCACATGCCTATATTATCAGCCGTGAAGCCGCCCAGAAATTGGTCGAAAAACCCTTTCCCATTGAAACCCATATTGAGTTTTATATGAGCGCCTGCGCGCGACAAAAGTTATTCAACATTGTTCGTCACGAAGGGTTGCGTGTGGGATACGGGTCCGAAGACGCGGATGAAAATGATAGTGATACGTTTGACACGGTAAAATCGTGTCCCGTGTGTTATGTGCCCGATGATTTGCCCAAGAAAGGATTCTACATGTCTTATGAAAAAATGGCTCGAATGATGGTGGGTGTTGGTGCCTTTGCGTTTGTGTATTATGGATGGATAAAAGGACAGGGAAAAGTGTAAGAAACAGTATATAAACACGTTTTACAAAGTGTAGATAGAACCATGGACCCGCCACTTCGCTATTATGATTTACTTGAATCCCTCGAAAAAATGTATGAAGAAATGGATGCCGATGAATTACTTGCCGCATCCTACGTCTTGGGTCACATTCAAGCCTACTTTTTAAAAAAATATTTTAAAGACCAAACGGCTATTGATTCCAAATGCCTTGTGAAAACATTGGAAGATGCATACACCAATTTACTCGAAGATTATTTGGGTAAGGAAAAGATTGAACGAAATCGTAAAGCGTTAGAAGAGGTCGATTGATTTCGTGATTTGCGTTTTTTCCTTCAAGTCTTTTAAAATATATTTTCCATCTTTGAATTCATCTTCTCCAACAATAATTACATAACGTATATACGATGTAATA
>JACCDO010367811.1_pt1 | contig 11340 bp, 7 predicted proteins | sample 7446101 | NCBI WGS metagenome assembly JACCDO01 (sample SAMN15323440, study PRJNA562643) | freshwater metagenome | isolation source: river surface water | place: USA:Blue River Watershed | collected 2017-08-16
AGGACAAGTAATGCATTGGCGAGTGCTTTTATTAAAGTTTTCTACGCATACATTACAGTTGTTATCGTTACTTTCTTCTTCGTTGATGTTATTTGATTTCATTTTTAGATTATTGAATATTTGATTGAATATTTTATTGAATATTTGATTGTGATAACCTAATGATTGATGAAAAACAAATCAATTTTTTCCAAGTATTAAATTTATAGATATAAACAAAATTTTGATACCAAATTGGTTCTCGGGAAGTATCTTTTTTTCTCTATTCATAATATGGATATTTATGATAAACTAAAAGCAATCCAAATAATGATTGATAATAATGAAATAACTGATGACGATGTCCCATATATACAACTAGTTCTAAAAAATATGCAAAACGATGTACAGACTATGATAAAAAAGGGTGATTTAGAACAATTAGTTCCTAAAACCGATTCCAAGAAACCATTGCCAAAAGTTGAAAAAAATAAAACCCCAAAAAAACAAGCCAAAAAATCGGTAATCAGCAAAAAACCAGTAACCAGTAAAAAACCAGCAACGAGCAAAAATCAAAAAACCAGCAAAAATCCAATGTCAAAAAAAGTCCAATCAGGAGGTGCAGAAGAACAGTCCCTAGAAGAAGATGATTCTGATGAAACAACAGGTCAAAAAGTAATTGAAGAATCCACATCACAAATTTTGAAAGAAAAGTTAAATCAAATCGAAAACCTTTACTCATTTAATGTTAAAAATGATGATGTCCTAAAAGAATCTATTGATTCTATTATAACAAAAGAAATAGAAAAATTGGGTAATAGAGGACAACCTCCGAGTGAAGATAATATTGTGTCAAATCAATATAGTGAATCCTCAAATCTTCCAGGTTGCATTATTTCTTAATAAACTTCCTCCATCTAGATATCTGTTTCAATGCATTTTTGTGTAGAGTCTCCGCTTTTTGTAAGGAAAAAGGTGAAGTAAAAAGTTTGTCATCAATATGCTTCAAAACTCTGTTTTCAAACAATTTTATCGAATCTTTATATGCATCTTCAAAATTCAATTTGTAACAATGCATCCCGTATAATATACATCTATCAAAATCATATGCACTCAGTAAATCAGCCTCTCTAACTATATGATAAGCTTTTTGAGCCTCTCCTAAATCAGGATATCCATTTTTTTTTACTTTTGAATAAGACATTGTAGAAATTATTTTTACCATTGTGTCTAATTCTGGTTCAGTCATTTTGTCTTTCATAAAAGATTTTATTGAATCCACTCCTTCTGTCTCATTCATGTATTTTTTATCACACATATCATGCAATATTGCTGAACTCAATATAACTTTTTCATAGGGAATTATTGATTTATCAGTTTCTCTCTCAAAAGTGTATATATCATTTGCCCATTTATATACATCAAAACTATGTTTTATTGAATGTGATTCATCTATTTTGTATTTATTACTTGTAATCAAAACAAAATGAAAAAGTGTATTTAAATAATCTATTTTCATTCTATATCAATAAAAGAAAAATATTTTTATATAGGTTTTTATGAGTTACTATACTTCGACTAATTTGATTATGCCTCTACAGAAGACTCGTTTGACTGACTAGTAACAGACGATTCATATGTCTTCATTGATTCAACCATTTCTTCTAATGATAAATCTTCTACAATAGGGAATTTAGTAAATTTATCATAAAATTTTTTTGCACTACAGAATAAACCCTTCTTTTTTCCAATTGTATGATAATGAGCCATTCTCTCATTGTCTGACATTTCTGATAGATCTGGATAATACATTGAATAGAATTCATCATCATAATATGGATATTTTTGATAAAATTGTTTAGTTGAATATAGTTTATCTTCTTTGAAACCTTTTTGAATATAATGATAGATTATCTCTTTTGTTGGTAAACCTTCAAGTTCAGGATACATATTTAAAATGAATTCCTCATCAAACGAAGGATATTTCTTCATAAATGATTTTTCATTGATAAATCGTTTTTCTTTTTCACCAATCTTTAAATAATGAACAAGACATATCATCTTTGAAACAATCTGTTCTGATTTCTCTTTTCCAAATACTGAATTGTTTTTCTCAACAAAATCTGGAACATCTAAATAAGCATTTTCATAAAAATCTTCATCAAAAAGTGGTACTTTGTTCATTAATTGTTCCCTTGTATATATAATTGAAGAATCTGATTTTTGAATATTCAGAAAATAATTGTATATTTCAAGTGATGATGATAGAGTTATATCACAAATCATACAATAAATTCTAGTATCGAACCCAGGATATTTAGATAAGAAATCGTTTTCATTATGTAGTTCATCTTTGAACTCTTGTTGATTGTCTAGGAAATATAAAAACACATCTATTGGATCTTTATCAATACATTGGCTCTTTGTTTTTCCATAAAATTCTAAATCTAATTCTGGGAAAGAATCAGAAATATGTTTCATACTACGGTATGCATAAGGTTTATTAGAATTATTGGCATAATGTACCATCCAGAATCTATAATCAGTTTCATATGAAGGACTATTATATTCAATTGATGATTCCTTTCTGAGAACAATCTTTTTGTAGAAAACATCATCAAAATCAGGATAAGTATTGAAAAAATTATTTTCACATACAAATACTTCCTTTAGTTTGTTTTCATTATTAGTCGTTTCATTGTTTTCTGCTGCATCTTCTTGTCTTTTATGTTCTAAATAATGATGTAAAATTTCAAGTACCTTCTTTTTTCTATCATTATCATCTAAAACAATATTAGTATAAAAAGAGTAAAAGGAAGAATCAAATGTTGGAAAGTATGAGTAAAACATTGGTTCATTCCATATTTTCCATGTCTTAGAATCCTCTGTAAAGAATCTGATTTTTTCAATCTCATCTTTAATAGAGTGTCCAAAATTTTCTCCATAAAAGTACCAATCAATATCAGGATAATCATTGTAGAATTCATTTTTATTTGTATATAGAGTCATTGAATCTTTATTATCAACAAAGTATTTAATAATTAGTTCTCTCATTGTTTTTTGAGAACTTTCTTCAAGATTGTTTTGTTGTAAAATTTTTTTAGAATAAACCCTTTCAAAAAAGGTAAAATCAAATGAAGGATACTTTTCTACAAAATAGCCATATTCATAGATTCGACGTTTTTCTAAAGTCTCTACCTCTTGTTCTAGTATAGAAATTTTTGCAGACTTATCATGTCTTTCCCAATCAGCATATCTTTTTTTAATATCAAATTCTCTTATTTCTGGATATGTTTGAAAAAAAGTTTTCAAATTAATAATTATTTTTGAACCCTTTTCTTGATTCATAAATTTTTCTACAAGTTGATAGTTGGAGCATCCTCGCATGTTTTTATTAAATGTTCTAAAATAATCCAAGTCAAACTCTGGGTATGTTAGAAAAAATATGTCCCAATAAAATATTTTGTTTTCATACAAACCCTTTTCTAAAAATACTCTTCCCAAATCTTTTTCTGACATTAATGAATATTCCTTATGACAGGCACGTGCAAGGTTAAAATCAATATCTGGATTAGCACTTAACATTGATTTAACACTTACTCTTGCACAATCTAAATTATTTCCTTCTAACAAATGACGAATACATTCATCAGCAGTATAATAAAATAATTCTCCATTCAAAAGTTTATAAACTTCTGGGTCAAAATCAATTGTGTCCAACAACATATTCTTATCCATTTGACGAGTATGAGCAATTCTTTTTTCATTCCTACCAATTTTAAGATAATGAATAATAAATTCTTCATCTGTATGTAAAAATGATAAATCAGTATTCACTTGTTTGTAAATGTGTAATTGAAATAAAGATTGATATCTTTCTAAAAAACCTGTTTTGTTGCAAACTCTATTTTCATGAATACCATTCATTTCATAATGAGCCATTAATTGTTCATCACCAAAATGTCTTAAATCAGGATTTGCATACCTATAAATGTCCATTACAAAATCACTCATCTTTGAAATTTGATTCTATTTTTTCATTAATAATTAAACGTAGTCATCTTTTTTATTGTTTATGTCTTTTTCATATAATCGATACTTTATTTTCTTTTTTCTTAAGAAAATATTTTTTAACATACCGGTTTAGGTTTGTTTTTTTCTTTTTTTTTCTAGTCAAGTTCTAAGAAAAAATGAGTCAAGTCAAGTGTAGACAATCAATTGGTTTAAATATGATTGTGAAGAATGAATCACACATCATCGAAAAAACTCTTGAAAAACTATGTAACCATTTTAAATTCAGTACCTATATTATTTGTGATACCGGTTCTACAGATAATACAAAAGAGATAATTAAAAAATTTTTTGATTCAAGAAAAATAAATGGAGTAATTTATGATGATGTTTGGAAAGATTTTGCTCACAATCGTTCTAGTGCATTAGACAAAGCATATAAAAAATGTGATTACCTACTTATTTTTGATGCTGATGATACAATTGAAGGAACAATGGATTTTCCAAATAATTTAGACAAAGATGCTTATTTCTTTAATTTTGGAAAAGATGTTTTATACAAACGTATTCTACTTGTCAAGAATGATTTAAAATGGAGGTTTAAGAGTGTATTACACGAATATATTGAATGTTATGATAAAACAAATTTACAATATGGAACAATTGAAGGAAACTATTCTGTTGATTCTGGTAAAACAGGTAGTAGAAGTATTGACCAATACAAGTATTTGAAAGATGCATTGACTTTAGAAAAAGCATATTATGAGGCAATTCAAGCACAAGATCCATTGCATGTAAGGTATGCTTTCTATTGTGGTCAAAGTTATCGTGATTGTAATCAAAAAGAGAAGGCTATTGAATGGTATAAAAAAAGGGCTGAACTAAAAGGCTGGGACCAAGAAGTTTATTTCAGTTATCATATGGTTGGATACTTATACAAAACTCTGAATAAAATGGAAGAAGCAATTTATTATTGGTCTTTAGCAATTGATGCTGATATTGAAAGATATGAAACAATTTATGAGATGGTAAATCATTATCGTATTTTGAAAAAGTTTCATTTAGCATCAAACTTGATTAAAATGATTCCAAACCTTCAAATTAAATTTGATGACAAACTGTTTTTAGACAGAAATATTTACGATAATTTAATGCCACTTGAAATAATTATTGTTTATGGAAATAGTAATAAATGTGCAGAAGGTATTCCTTTTTTACAAAAATATTTTCAAAACAAAGGTGCTGCTCCTCATTCTAAATCTGAATTGTTAAATAACATTTCTGCTTACATTCCTTATTTAAATGAATGGGTTAAGAAAGAAGACCAACGTGTTCAATGTACTTGTTTTTATTACCAATTTATTGGTTTTGTTCAAAGAATGCATATCGCAAAACATGGTTTTTCTGAACAACAATTAAAAGTTATTGATGAGGTCATTCATATATTTGAACCATTGTTTGTTCAGAGTGTTCCTAAAAAGTATATGACTTTCAAAAATAAAGATGCCCCAACAGTTTTATTTACAATGACTACTTGCAAACGTTTAGACCTAATGAGAAAAACTGTTTGTTCATTTTTCCATCATTGTCTTGATGCAAACAAAATTGATTACTTCTTCTGTGTAGATGATAATTCGAAAGAGAAAGATAGAACAGCAATGAGGGCTGAGTTCCCTTTCTTCGAATATTATATGAAGGGTCCTGAAGAGAAGGGGCACAGAGCAAGTATGAACATTATTTGGAACAAACTAAATCAATTGAAACCTAAATACTGGGTTCATATGGAAGACGATTTCCTATTCTTCGCTCCAAACAAATACATTCAACAAAGTATTGATTATTTGGAAAAATACAAATCACATCCTGAACATCCAGTTCGTCAGGTCTTATGGAATAAGCAATATGCTGAAACTATTTCTTGCTATCCAATTAAAGGTGGTCGTGAATTTGAAAATGGTGAATTATTATTACATATTTTTAATGAAAAAATTGAAGGCAGGAACTGTGCTTACTGGCCTCATTATAGTTTCCGTCCTTCATTGACTGATGTTGAAACTATTTTGAGTCTAGGTAATTTTGATACTTCAGAAAACTTTTTCGAAAGAGCCTATGCAGACAGATATACTTCTAAGAACTATCATAGTATGTATTTTAACAATATTAACTGCATCCATACTGGTAAATTAACAAGTGAATCGAATTCTGATAAACCAAATGCATATGCTTTGAATGGAACAGAACAATTTAATGTTGCCAACAAAAAAATTGCTTACCACATTACCGATTCAGATGAATTATCTGAGAAAGATGTCGAAAAAGTTATTGGAATGATTTTTGATGAAAAACAATCAATTTTATATTATTCTGACAAAGTTTATAAGAAGTTTGAATCATTAATCAATAAAGTTGGGAACGTCCAAAAACAATGTATGGATTCTGATGTAGAAAAACATATGTTATCTCAAAATGTCGATTGTGTTTTTGTAGCGAAGACAGGAGAAAAAAGTTCTGGAGAAAAAGGTTCTGAAATGTATAGTAATATAAATAATGTTATTGTACTTGCTTTTAATAAATTTGAACCACACGGATTTATGTATCATGTTTCAAAGGACCTTGCTAAAAATATTTCAAGCAAAGACAAATCAATCTTTTTGCAAGAGATGATGTCAGCAAAAGAGTATTCAGAATTAATTAACAATATTAGAGGTTTTAATTATAAAACTGTTGTTATGAATACTTCAACTGATGCTAAGCAATTAGAAATGATTGAATCGAATTATAAAAATATTGGGTTAAAAGGACTTGATATAATGAATCTGTGTGATAAAGAAAAATCATATAAATCTTATTTTGACTTCTTTTTATCCAATTCAAACAAAGAAAAAAATAGATATTTCTATAAAATATTCGATTCTCTTAAAAAATCTACTGCATCATCAATGCTTTTCATATTAAATGGACCATATGTTCTACAAAGAAATATTCAAAACTATTTATATCAATGGTTTGAAGAGAAGGCATCTTGGGATGTTACTGTACTTCCTGAAAATATGGGATTTGTTCTAAGTAATAGAATGATAAACACACTTTTGAATACTATTTATCAAGTAGGAATACAAGATGACTTTGAAAAAATCATTAGAGCCATTTGCACCCAAAACAAATGGTCAATCGAAGAGATTGTTTTAGATAAATTTGATGTAAGCCGGAATTTGTTATTTCCTGTTAATAATGTTGAATTCAAAGAGAAATTATCTTCGGTAGATTCTTATGCATTTATTCAAAAAAGAGACCATATCAATGATGATATTAATCATATTCAAAACTATTCCTTTTTACGTGCTGTTGAATACATGGATTCTGAGCCAAATGGTATTGGATTTAATTCATTGGGATTTGTTAAAAACAATATTGTTTGGGAAAGCCTACAAACTCCTCCTTTCTTTCAAGACAAAGATGGTATCTTTATTAATGTAAAACGTTATGAACAAAAATATGGTAAAAAAATTGAGGGAATTCAGTAAAATTCAAAATCTAAATATAGAAAAAAACAAAATCTAAAAAAACAAATCTAAAAAAATAAATCTAAAAACACAAAATCTACAATATAAATATATGAACTTTCAAGTAATTGATTTCGCAAATAAAAATGGTATGGTAAAAAACCAGTTTCACTGTCACAAAAACAGTGTTTCCTATTCTCCTAGTCTTGAATGGAAACCTCAATCCAGTGCCAAATGTTATAGTTTAATTATGGAAGACCCTGATGCACCAAGTGGAACCTTTATACATTGGTTTTTACCATTTATCAATAAAGAAATTCATCAAATTGATTCATTAAAACACAATAAAAATAATCATGAATTATTAGTTATGCAAAGACAGTATATTTCCTTGAATGGTGAGAAAACTCATATAATACAAGGAATGAACTCTGGAGGTTATATGGGATTTTATCCTCCTTGTCCACCAAGTGGAAAGCATCGTTATATTTTTACTATTCTTGCTTTAGGTTCTGACACAAAAAATATAGAGTGGGATAAAAAAACATTTAGCATCTCAGAATGGAAAGGGTTCTTACAAAAAAACAATATACCTATTCTTAATGAAGAATCAAAAACTTTTTTTTGCAATGCTTATAACTAGGGATTTTATTATTAAATTTATAATTTTTGTTGTAACATTTTTATATTTAATTCTGAATATAAAAAGTTTTTTAGCATAGAAGATATAAACTATTATTATTTCAAAATATTTATTTATTTATTTTAATATATTTTTTTATATCAAAAAAATAAGAATGTCCCATTATCAATGTAAAAGGTGTTTTCATATCACAAAACAAAAAATAGAAATGCAAAGACATTTAAATCGTAAGGTAAAATGTGTAAGAAATTTAGAGTCATATAAGTTCTCTGATGACCAAATATATGAATTGTCATTAAAAATTATAAAAAAAAATATGTCTGAACAAGATATTATTGTTCAACAAGAAGTTATTCCTCAAAAAGAAAATAATTCGAATTACAATTTTATTGATGAAAAATTTATTGAACCATTAGAAGAGTTTGATGAGGATTCTTCAAAAAGATGTTTCAAAAATAATTCTTCAAATGTTTTTGTTGAAGAAATAAATAGTTTTAGTGAATTAAATAAAAATACAATATCAAAAAAAAACTTAGACATGGTGTTGTATCAAGATTTCGACAATGAATCAATTAGAAGTGAATGTAATCATAAATTAGAATGCATTCATTGCAAAAAAGAATTTACCAGGAAAAGTAGTTTAGCAAGACATATAAAATATAGATGCAAAGAGAAAATTGATATTAATGCTGAACCAAATATAACCAATATTACAAATAATAATAATACTATTATTATCAATGTAAATATAAATAAACCATTACCTTTTGATGAAGATTGGGATGTCAGCAAGATTGATTCTGCTTTAAAACATTTGCTCTTATTTTCTGACTTAAAATATACAAAGACACTTGAAGCAATTCTTGAGAATGAAGTAAACCTAAATGTTATCATTGAAGATACAGAAGATTGTGGGATAGTTTATAAAAATGATATTGAAAAATTTACTCCTATGAAAATAGAAGATATTATTAATCTTTCAATGAATAAACTTCATAAACACCTCCAAAACTTTCATGAAGAAGTTAAAAACGATAATCCATACGAAATTAATCAAAAATTATTGGAAGCAGAAAAAGAAATGATTGATAAGAAGTATGTTAATTTCAAGAACAATGCTCATACACAAAAAACGGTTAAAAACTTTTTAGCCGATATATTCAATAAAAAAAAGGAAGATACACTGCGTATTTGCAATGATTTAATCGATAAATCAAGTGGTTATTAGGAAAGATTTTGTTTGATTGTTTTGTTTAATTGTTTTGATTTATTTATTGATAACAAAAGCATATTTTAGGTATATATCTTCAATAGCATAATTTGCTGTCAAACATTCATCAATCATTTTTTTATAGCATTCCAAATGGAAATCATATTCATTTGGAACACAATTGTTTATTTCATCATATAATGTTTTTATGAAAAGATATCTTTCTTCTTTCTGGTCTGATTTCTTTTTCAAATCTTCAAGTGTTGTTATTTTTTTTTTAATTTCATCATATATATTTTGTGTTATATTATTTGAGTTTTTATTGTTAATTATCAGTTTATAGTGAAGTTTTATAATCTTATGAAAAATCATTAAACATAGTACTCCTAAACTATAAACATCGTGTTCAAATGTCATTGTTTTTTTTTCATTGTAAACATACAATCTTGTTCCTCTTACTCTCTGACTATCTAACACTTTTGAGAAAAGAAAATAGTTTTTCGATGATTTAATCTCATCTGGTACAGGTAAGAACAATGAAACATCAAAATCAATCAGTCTTATTTCAGAAATATTAAAATTATTATCAATATTTAGAACAATATTGTCTAATTTTAAATCTGCATGAACAATTTTTATGGATTTCAGAAAAATAATTGAATTCACTATAACAGACAAAACGTTTATCATATTTTGAAATTGAAACTCTTTATTTTTTTTCTCTAATAATGCGAAATAGGTATTCAAATTACAATGATATTTAGGGGTCAACATAAAATAGGAAAAATCACTCATTAAAAAAACAAATTCGGGAAAGACGAAGAAAGAAGTGTATAATGGGTCGTCTTTACAACATTTTTTAACATAGTTATTTATCAATAATTCATTAAATGATTTCATAGGTTGGTATTTTAAGATATATTTTTTTTTATTGTTTTCAACTGAGCCTACAAAACCTTTTTTCAATTTAATCCCATCAATTTGTGGAACGCTAATTTTTGAATAACCATACTCGTTAAGGAATGAATAGATATTTTTTTTATCTGAGAAATACCGCTCTACTGAATATTTAGAGTGTTTAGAGACAGGACTCATTTTCCAATCTATACAAAAATAAAAAGTATCATAAAAGTCTGAAGATATACTCTCCATTATTGATACAATTGGAATATCTTTTAAACGTTCTTTATATATATTGTTTATTTTACACAGCATATTTATTGACATAGGTTTTGTTTTTATGATATGTTTAAATACTTCGATACATTTTGTTTTTATATTTTCCTTATCATTTCCTGAAACAGTTATTGATAAACTATCTATAACCTGGTCAATACTTAAATATGCTTTTGATAAATCTTTTTCTTCTATAAACTGGTTTAATCTTTCTTTTATTTTTTTTTCATTGATACGGGAATTGAGAAAAGAACAACATAGGTTCCAGATGGATTGTTTCTCGGATTCCATATTTTGAATAGGCTTTTTATTTCCAATATCTTCAGAAATAAATTTCCTTTTTTTATTGTTAGACGGACTTACTCTAGCCAAATTCATTGAATTTTTTAATTGTTCTAATTGGTTTTGGTTACATATAGGGATACATTGGTTAAGCATTTCGTAGTGATTTCTCCAGTTCTTATTGTTCCAATTTAGTACTGAGTCTTGAATTTTGCTTAAAGTTTCACAATTATCTTCAAAAAGGTTTAGTTCATACTCCTTTCCTATTTTCTTCAAAACGCGTGACGAAAGATTGTTTTTCCACATTGAATAGAATATGTTTTCTTTGTTGTATAAAGCGGGTTCTAGTTCAAATACTTGGCAGAAATGTGTCCATTCTATTGATTTCAACTCGTGTATTGATTTTTTTACTGACATATTAAATCTCAATAATTAATTTACAAATAATAAATATTTTTTATTATTTTTTTATATACCTTTTTATTCTGAAAAAAACCTGGAAAAATCATAAAAAACCTGGAAAAATCATAAAAAAC
>JACCDO010585240.1_pt1 | contig 11340 bp, 4 predicted proteins | sample 7446101 | NCBI WGS metagenome assembly JACCDO01 (sample SAMN15323440, study PRJNA562643) | freshwater metagenome | isolation source: river surface water | place: USA:Blue River Watershed | collected 2017-08-16
TCTTGAAATACCTAGAATTTATGTATTAAGCATTCTAATATCTTTATCCTTATATTACATTCTAATAATGAAAATTATTGTTATTAATGTTTTTTAATGAGTCAGGGGGGGATCAGGAGCGATCTGCAGTAACGCGGTTCATAAAGGAAGTTGTTCCTAAAGCTGAAGTTGAACCACGGTGTGTGGATAAAGTTGAAGTGAAGGTATTTCTTGTTGACAGCGGATCTGAGCGAGCTATATTCTCTGCTCCACAGAGGGATTTCTTCAAAAAAAACGGACACCCCGGCAAGAAGCCACTTCAAGATGCCTTAGCTAATCTTAAATAAATTTAGTGCTCAATGAATCCAGCAAAAGAATGCATGACGGCTTAATGTTATTGACAATCATTTACCTTTAAGCCTGAAAATTCTTTTAAGCTGAGGTTGTAGGGAAAATATTTCCGCGATCACTATAAGCATTTGATTCTATCGCTTAAGACCAATCAATTACAATTGTATTTAAATTTATAATTTTAATAACACAAATTTATACCTAGTAGTTCGGGGGCATTAAATTACTTTAGTACTTGAAATCTGGACCTATGCGTGAGGAGTAAGTGTTTGTATAATCCTTTACTCTTTGGGCGTACGCCTCTGGGGAGTTGTACCCCAAAGAGTAAAGGATTATACAAGCACTTACTCCTCACGCATAGGTCCAGATTTCAAGTACTAAAGTAATTTAATGCCCCCGAGTGGAAAGCTCTTAGTTGAGAAGATCAAAATCATCTAACTTGTCGTTGTACTTCATGATCGTTCTCTTGATCTTCGATGAGTCTACCCAAGTCACATAATCTTCAAATGTTCTTGTTACCATAAATGCTGGATCTGTAATTACGTTAGGGCCAACACGAATATGACCTTGTTCAATAAATGTTGTCGCCTCTTTTAGTGTCTCACTCATTTTAAGGCGAACCATAACAACCGGCAATCGTCTTCTACAAAAAGCAGATACGGTTAGTTTCTCGGCGACGGATAAACTGCTAGTGCTGTTTACGATTCCCATGTTATATAAACGCTGCAGAAGTTGTTCACTTAATTGAAAACGCAAAGTATCTGTCTGAGCGAGTGCTTTTAACTTTGCTACTAACTTTGTGATATTACCCACAATCTTGCTATATTTAATGTAATCTTCTCTATCCTTCAGTAAATACTTTTTAACAATTTTTCCTTCGTGAAGGTTATTATCGCTTTTCCAAGCATACAGATCTACCTTGCGCAACAATCGTTGTTCATGATGCTTCAGTTGTCTCATTTTGACCTAATAAAGTGCACTTTTTAAGCTCCAAGTAATTGAAATTTTCTGCGGCGTGCTACTTCTCTTATTCAAAGAGCGCTGATATAGCTTAAAATAGCTTCAAATCTTTTGCCATCAAGGGATAGCCAAAGAAGACGACTTCAAATAACGCAAGAAAAAAATCGAAAGAATCAGCACAGTAGAGGACCGAAAAAGGAGAACGCTCTTAAATATCTTGTTTTAATAAGTAAAACTTATGGACGCGCGTGATGTGCGCTATGGCACAGGATTCGATGCAAATTATCTGGGACCAGAGGAAGCTCTAGACAGTGAATCTGATGTGAATGGTTCTTTACACTTGCAGAATGAGGATTTTCGCATTATTAACACAAACAATTTATCATGGGCTAGTGTCGATTGTAACACTAGGGATTGTGAAAGTATTGTTGAGGTTAGTATTCGAAATCCGATGTTCTTTAAGGATAGATTATATACGAATGTTCCTCATACGATAGAGAAGTACCTATCAACACCTTTCACTTGGCGCGGCGTTGAATGGACTGTTTTAGTCATGAAACATGCTAATGAAGAAATATTCTATTACTTGGGAATCGAAGATTTGTCTAAATTACCATACGATTTTGCGTTAGCCACACAGTTCGTCGTTTCAGTTGTGGACATCAATGACAACATAGTATTTCGAGGATCGCTGAAAACAAGAAAAATATTTCAATATTCCACGGTGTCTACTCGCGATGATTTAGGTGGTTCCGAGTTATTCATTCCCCAAAACAAAGACGCCATCTTCAAGTATATGCAATCCTACTTTCACCAGCATGATCACGAAAGCATTCAACGCAATCAGCATTTTCATGATTCCCACTTGAATGCTCAGCATCCATCAATAGATTATTCGCGTATAAAGCCGTTTACGCTACGACTTTTAGTCCAAATACGTGTGCCATTTATGCGATCAATACCACCTAACCAGGACTCTAGAATTGCATGTGGTATGGTCGGAATTCTTAACTTAGGAGCCACATGCTATTTAAATGCACTCCTTCAAATGCTCTTCCATATCGATGGATTTCGCCGCTTAGTTTTTGCTATGCCTCACCAAAACGAAATATATGGAAGCAGCACGACGCTTGGGATACAAGAGGTTTTCAAAAATTTGCAGTTCAATCTAAATACGGTCGACACACGTGATTTACTGCGAGCATTTGGCTGGGGAAATGCTGAAGCTTTAATGCAGCAAGATGTGCAGGAAATGATGCGCGTGCTTCTTGATAAGATCGAAGAGAAAGCCAAGGGTACAGTTTGCGATGGTCGCATCAAGGACCTGTTCTGCGGCACCGTGCGATCATTCATTAGCTGCAAAAACGTGGAATATGAGAGTAAGAGAGAAGAAGATTTCTATGACATTCAATTAGATGTTAATGGAAGCGCGAGCCTTTACGAGAGCTTTAAGCGTTACACAGCGAGTGAAATGCTCGAAGGCGACAATCAATATGATGCGGGGCCTGAGTTCGGAAAGCAAGATGCTCGAAAAGGCGTCATATTTACCAAGCTGCCCCCTGTATTAACGATACATTTGAAGCGCTTTGATTTCGATGTGAAACATATGTGCTATCGAAAGATCCACGATATCTTCGCTTTTTCTACTTGGACCAATTTGGATGAGTTCATCGCGGCCGATGCACCCGAGGAATGCCGCACAGGCAATGACTATATTCTTCACAGTGTTTTAGTTCATTCCGGAGATTTCGGTGGGGGGCACTATTATGCATACATCAGGCCGATGAGTGCGGAGCAAACGGACTTTGATTACGCTTTGCACGTGCAGCGCATAAAGTATCAGGCAGATCAAGCCATGCGTCAATACCGAGCAGAAGTTCAAACTGGTTTGCGGATGCCAGATGCCCAGATAAATGTTGACAGAGCTGCATACAATCTTCAAGAGCGCATGGATCAATTGGGACGCGGCGGGAAATGGTATAAGTTTGATGACGAGCACGTCTTTGAAGTGGCGGACGAAGAAGCCATCGATTACTGCTTCGGGCGCAGTGACTCTGGCATCAACCAGAGCCTCGCATCGGCCTATATGCTCTTATACATCAGACATGAGGCGGTATCTGACGTTATGCGAAGATTTGATCAAAACAGCGATGACATTCCAAAATCTTTGGCTCGGCGCTTAAATGCGGAAGCGCAATTGAAAGGACTACAAATGCGCCTTAAACAACAAAATAAAGATTCATGGAGTACTATTCATATCTTCACTGAAGCCACGCTTCAGCGCTTCAGTATGCTTGAAGCTGGCAATAAAAACAATATATTGACGTTAGCGCATGCTCAAAAAATAGAGCATCAAGTGTTGAACGACTCTTTGTCGTTGCGTGCTTACCTGAAGGCAGCTCAGTTTCTTAATGTTTCTCCATTTCGAGTTTGCTTGTACCAAACTTTCTTTAGTAAAGAACTAGAAACCCGTAAAATTGGCGACCGTTTACCGGCTGCATTATTGACCCAAAAATGTAGCGATTGTATAACTCGTCAAAAAAATAATTATTACTTGTTCGCAGAGACAGCGACTGATGCTGATGTCAAGCGATTGGGAATGGAAGAGGTCGAAAAGGTTTTCAATGCAGCCTGGGAGCAATGCCAACGCGATGAGACTCTCTGGATTCAAAACTTACGCGATGTACTGTATGCCAATCCTTGTCCTGACTCGGAGCTAGATACAAATACTGCAATTGCCGAGGGAACCGCTGCGGCACAGGTCGCAGCCGCAGAACACCGCCGTTTGATTGACGGTCTGACTTCGGGATATGGGATGGGGGGGCCAAATTCATGGCAAGACTTAGTGAGAGAAGCGAACGCTAATTCGCCGGTCGACCGCGTAAACCATCTAATCGCGCAGATGCACGCTGATTTAGACAGACTTCAGAATACTGTGGTGTCACTTCTTGGAAGCGAAGGACCATTTGCGCCGGGACCGTTATTAATCTTTAAAGTGTTCGATCCAGCGGGTATGTTTGACGATGCGATCGCCGCTAATATGAGTGCAAAAATGTTAAGCAATTACAAATCCTCTGATGCCGAAGACACGGCAGAAACCCCTCTTTACAATGAGGATTATATAGCAAGATTAAAGCATTTTAAGTTTTTAGCAACAAAGCGTATGGCAAAATCACCGCATATTGTCGATGGTAGTGACTCATTGGTAGACTCTCCGTTGGAGCCTGAGTCTGAATGCAGGGATGTTGCGTTGTCAATGGTTCAAGATGCTGTTCGCGACTTGCCTGGGATCAGTGCATCGCTATTACGCTCAATGCCCCAATGGCGCTTTTATGTTGGCAAAGCGCTTCATCTGACATCGGCAGATTTGCTCAACAATTTTTCTGAGGCTGTTTTCCCTGATTGTGCGGTTATTGTAATAGACATGGGCTACGTCTCCACAAAAGCATCAAAAGATCCTGCAGCTCTAATGTATCCTGGTATAGACGATTCTTACGAAGCGTGGTCTTCGTGCATTACTCAGCGCAGAACGCTTACGTGCTTCATGCTAAACAATAAATTCAACGAAGCGGCAATACGAGGTTTGATGTCCTCAAAAGAATGCGAGTATGCACCTTCCTCGCTCCATGCAGAGAGCTCAAGTGAAGATGCAGCAGAGGAGCTTCCTGAAATACCGGCAAAGTACTCGCGTTTTATGATACATTTGCAATATGGCAAAGAAGACGGAAACACGCTGCACGATGCGGCTCAATTCATCGGGCTGCAGTTGGGTGTGGACCCTAATAAGTTGATTCTTTGGACAATACGCGAAAGTAACATTAAGTCTGATCCGGAATTTTCTCCGAGAAATTTAACTATGTTCGATTTCAAGAGTGAAACTTCCAATGCGGGACTTTTTATTGCGAAAGGAGGTACTTCTGAGCCGATACCCACTTCCGTTAATTCGATTTTATACTCGATTGCACCTTATCCCGTTGTTGTTCGGGACAGCCAAAATGATAATTACCATATATCAGACGGCTCTTGCCCAGGATTTTGCATCGCAGTCACCGATGCCAGACTTCAACTATGGAGACGACTGCTAAGACATTGTGTGCATCAGCGCGTGATAGATACAGTCATTCCTGACTCTCCTCTGCACAAACGCCATCGGCAGGCAACTGACTTACATCGGAGCCATGTAGAGCTAATTGACGCTGAAACTTTAGCATTCAGTGTAAATGACGAAATGTTGAGGAAATTATCCAAAGGGTGTGCGTTCCTATCGCAGGAATGTCCAGTTTTGAAATTGCACTACCGTCGTGCACACATTGATACCCTGTGTGCACTGCCTCCTGAGCAACGCGAATTGCATCTCATGGATTCTTACATATTTCATGAAAAAAATGCAGAAGATGGATTGAAAATAGGTGATTTGATGTCTGAGCTGCGGTCTATCATAGGAATTCCGACAAATGTTAGTGACGTTTACCATGCGCTGATCTGGTTAGCAGAGTACGTATGTGCGGACGAAAATAAATTAGACGGCTTAGACTTGATACCGACACGTGTTCAAAATTCTGCAATCGGCAAAGTAGAACTATCCACGCAGGCATATGTGTTTGCACAAACACGAGCACAGAAATTCTCATCAATTCTCACATTTTTCAGCGACGCGCCTTCTCAAGACCACCAAGCTGTAATCGACGCAGAAATATCTCAAATGACCAACCCTTTAAAACGCGTTGTGCAGAAGATTATACTTTCAAATAGCGTATTTAATAGTCCAAGCAAACCGAAGCGCGAATTCATGCTGGCTCTGTTGGATATCCGAGACTCTAATTCCATTCAGGGTGTCTATTTCCATGATTTGAGTGCTGACTGCATTCACAAATGCTGGCCCACTGCCGCTAGTGGCAAAGATTGGCCAAACACATGGATGCTTGCGTTGCAAATGGTTCGTAGCGTCGACATCCCGTATATGAGTAATGCGGATGCCTCAGTGAGGTCCATGGTCGTGCAAGTGCTCTCCTTCCTGAAACTGGATGGAAGTATGGAATTCTGTGCCGAAGAAGTCGGGCAAGAGTGTGGTCATGTCCTAACATATGTCCGCGAAGACGATACATATGCTCGGTTGGCTGCGCGTGTTGCAATTTTGATAGGCGCCACGCACGCATCGGAATTGGAAATGTATGTAGCGCATAACCCTGTTGGCCGACGATTTCAGAAGCCACAAATTCGCGCCCTGCCAAACATGGGAGAGACGTCGGACGACAATGGTACGGTATGGGACTGCTTTAAGGCCTTCTACCCCCTTTATGCCTCTAAATCTCATTCCGAGGCGAAGCTGGAAGATCTCACCAACACTCCATTCAGTGCTGGTCAAGCAACAGATAACGCGCATTTACACTTCCCTATACTTGCGTTGCGTGTGAAAGAGGAATTGGCAGAGGAAGATAGTGTGGATGAAATACAGGCCGAAGAGGCAGGTCCACAAGTACGCCCTCGCTCTAACAGCGCTTCAAGCGCGTCTTCAATAGGTATTAAACGACGTAAATCATCCCAAATTATGATTAATTAGTGTATTTAAAATAAAATTACCTGCACAATCAATCAAATCAAAAATACACCTATACACATATAAATAATGACATGACACATGACACGAATCTATTCTTATGATCACTAACCCAGCAGGTCATAAGGGACGCAGTGTACCCTGCAAGTTCCGAGGAGCTTCCATACTTTCTTGTGACGGGTGCATGAGAATCTTGTTTGATTGGCGATCAAATGAACGAGACGGCCAATGCTCAATTGCAGTAAGAGTAACGATGTTATACTGCTTACCAGAAAGCTCCGCATCGCGAATGCGTTGAGTTCGATTCGCACCGCCGGCGCGTTCCTGCCTGCAGAAGAGTCTATTGTGGGTTTCTTCAAAAGAGAACGCATGCGCTTTGCCACCTTTTGATTGATAGAATGCCTCTGTTTTTACACGCGGGGCAACGCTATCAGGTACAGTTATATTTCCGTTTGTAGCAATGGAGCTCCATTTTGTAGCTAGTTGCGATCGGCGCTCAAGATGAATTTGAGCACGGTAGTCTTTTAATGCTTGCTCTTTACGGGCCTTTTCTCCATATATTTCACTATTCGGATTGGCGCTGCTATCAACCATCAGTACCCCTCGCCTAAACGCAGGCCCATGCAACTGCTTTTTTAACTTTTCGCGACCAGAGTTAGCCTCATTGAATATCATTTTGGCTTCATTCTCTCGTTTCTCGAATTCGAGAATTCCACGACGCATGGCCGGATTTAAGAGGCAACTATCTGCTTGAGAACCAGCACGATCCATATACTCCGGCCGAGTTTCCAACGCAAATTCTGGTCCCCGCATACCCATATTGGCGAATGTTTCACGTTTTTGGATGCAAACTGTTTTACCCTCAGTGAGTGCTTGATTCTTTAAAGGAATATTGCCACTAAGATCAGGTTGCATCCCTACATCGCATTGAGTCGTGTTCAGAGGGATTTGCGCTCGCTGAGTGGGGGGAATCGTTGGGTTCAAGAACTGACCAGATTGAGGTTCGAGTGGAACGATTTGCGCACCAGACAGACATATTGGTTTTGCAGGTTGGACGGGCACATCAGTAGCTTGCATCCGACTGAATGATACCGGGTTATCACTACGTGCATCCCAAGAATATGATATATCATAGCTGCGATCATCTGCTGTCTGAACTCGAAGGGTTGAGCGCATGTTCTTCCAATTCTTGTCAAAAAGATCTGTAAAATTTGAGATGATTTTAGAAGTGCTCTGTTTCGCATTACTTTTGTGATTGCTTGGCATTTTATTACAGTTTTACTCGGCTAGCTAGTCACGTGATGGCCGCAAGTCTGCTGGACGTTTTTGTGGGAACTGGGTTCCCAACCACTTCCCTCTAATTAATGTTGGATAGTTCGCAATACAGTATGGTCTTAGTTTGATGAAAATTCGACGAAAGCGTAGAAATATGATTTCTTTCATGTAAGTAGGATTTTATTCGGACATGTCCTCAAACAACGATCCTTACAAACTCGTGACCCTCCAAATGGGATCAGATGACTTTAATTCTACCCAAGACGGGAATTTGCTGGAAAGTGCTGGCGAGTCTATTTTAAACTCATTCTCCAACTATTTTCCTCTTCAACAGCATGTAAATGGTTTGCGTGCTGTTGTCCCAGCAACAACCAACACGGTTGCTAATGTTAATGGATGTCAGAGCCTAAGCGCTTATCTTCAGGCGCAAGTAGGCGCATTCGTGCCCAATCACATTTCAGAAAATGTAAGATTTATTGATGATACTATAAATGTACGTTCAACTCCATTAAATCACCAACAAACACCTGTTATTAGACCAAAATCTGCCATGTCAAGTTCACAACCTACACCGGTGTTAAGCATTGACAAGTTTGAGAGTTATCCCATCAAAAGTGCATCACATGTCGAAATACCTACAAAGCTTCAGCGAGAAGATACTGCTCAGTCGCTTCATAATACTGTAATGCGGGCTAAAGTAGAACGCATTTTGGCACGACCTGAGAAAGATTCTTATCGGTCGTATTGCACACGCAAAGTAAAAGGGCTGCGTCTTAATTCGCCACCGATAAAACCTCGATGTATTCAGGAGCAGGATTTAACATCTGCTCCTTATATTCCGTGCATGCGCTCTCGTACTCAACGGCGAAAGGACGAACAGGAAGAAGAGGAGCGCCGCAAAGAAGAGAATAAAAATCGAGAACCCGTTCGGCGAAACCCAGATGGTACTCCATGTTATGCAACTGTTAGCCACCACAAAGAACTATTTGACAAAGCCTTGGAAGCAGAAAAAAAGCGACGCGATGACTACGAAGAACATTGTAGACGAATACGTCAAGATCGCTCATCACTAGTCATCATTAAAGATAGTAATGGGGCGGAATACAAGTACAATGAGCGTGGCTTTAAAGTGCCAGTTTCTGAGTATGTAAAACCACGAGTGCCTATCCCGCCCAAAATTGAGTACCACGGCCCTTATTTCCGCGGCGAGATTTTGCACAAAACGCAGTCATATGTGGACAATATGCGGCGCATGGTGAAGTTACGCTACGAGCAAGCTCATTGGGATTCATGTAGTTTTCCTTGGTCAACCTTTTTTCCTGGACTAAATACCTGCCAAAATATCTACGCTCCGAAGAATGCGGTCCCCGGTTCTGCTTTCCATCGAGATGTCTTGAAATATGGGAACACCCATGCAAACAGCAGCAGTAAGTTCGTAATTGGCAATGCAGGGAAGAAGTACATTGGCGCGCAGCTTGGCAAATCCCGACATCAAGGTGATGTCGATTTGCTTCCCTTATCTTATTTTCGATCCTGGCCAGAGTTTGCATTTCTCCAAGCACATGATGTGGTGATCACGATTGAGCACTGCCACAATTGCCACCGCCATCAGTTCAAGACGCGCCATGATTCCAGTAAGTACTTGAATTTAGCCAGAGAGTATCGAGATATTTTAATAAGAATTTGTGCGCAGTTTGTGTGCAAACTCAGCATCTATCTCAAGCCGATCGAAGATCACGACCCGTTGACGGACTGGGCCTTTCACCATCCGATGGACTACAGCCATATCATCAATGGGCATCCTGGGAAATCAGGTGGCGACAAAAACTCATTCACACGTGTTGATGTGCTGGAAAAGATTCATTTTGAAACTGATACGAATCGATGTGGCGCATTTGAAATCCAGGTAGCGCTGAAGAACTCTTCCGGGCAATCGGTGAATCACATTCTTTTTTCAAAACTCTTTTACGGCGCTTGGCCATCGCGTAAAAATGTTGCAACCCTTATGGACTCTTTATTGTCAGAAAACTTGAAGCGTCTTCCATCTGATCTACCTTTGCATTTTTATAGCGACAAACTTTCCAATGCGAATATCTGTGAAAACATTCTCGACACCCGAACTCTCAGTGATCCATCGGCTTTCGCTAATTTGCAAGCAGAGGAAAAGCGATCAATTGCTAAAATGGATTTACAGCGCAATCAAAACATTGAGCGTGAAAACTTGGAGTCAGAGTATAAGCGCCTCGAAGCACAGGTGTCGACAGCCGAAAAGCGACTAAAAAATGCTGAAGCAAAGGTCACATCAATTCATAAAGAACATGCTGAGTCATTGAAGAACAATAAGGCGAAGGCAAAAAAGGCCGCAGAAATTCAACACAGATCGTGGGGGGCTGCGCTAAACGAAGATACGTGGGAGAAGGAGTACGAGGAAATTATAGCAAAAAATGCCCCCGCTGTCTCAGTGGAACAGGAAGCAGAAATTACCGCAGAAAAAGAGCGCGAGTCATTGCGCCATTCGATTCACGAAATGCATGTGATAAATGAAAGACTAATAACACTGGCCGATAAACACAGGGTAGAAATGCACGAGCTCGAGAAGGGCTTTGTACCGCATGATGCCCAAGTTGGCATTCCGTCTAGTGAGCCATTGGTTGAAACCAGCGCACAAGAGCCTGAGCCTGCCGAAAAAGAAGAAATAATGATTAACAATGCGGCGACCCATGACGCGAAAAATGAAAATCTTGAACTGCAGATTCAATTGGAACATAAATTGCGCAGTGAAATTCAAGCCCAGCTCGCCGTCGAGGTTCAGGCCGAAATGCAGCGCAAACTAGAAAGCGCAATTCAATTAGCAAAACATGAAGCAGAAGTTGCTCTCAGTGCAAAACTGGAACAACAGATGGCTGTCGAGCGCGCTCAACGCGAGGCAATGGAGAACGAAGTGAAGCTGGTTCGCGAAAGAGCTGCGACTCTCGAACGTCAGATGGAAGAGAAAGAGGCGTTGCGTTTAATAGCGGAGAACGAAGCTGCTCTCGCTAGAGCTGCGGCTTCCTTAGCTGCTGTTGAAGCTGCGCGAGAGAAAGAACGTCAAGTTGCAGAAGTTCGAGTCAAGGTTGCCGATCTGGCCCAGACGTTATTAAGCGCTTCTCAAAGCAAAGAAATGTCGGATGCGGTTCCCTTCCCTCAACCTCAATTGGATATATCATTGGCTCTCAACA
>JACCDO011304122.1_pt1 | contig 11340 bp, 6 predicted proteins | sample 7446101 | NCBI WGS metagenome assembly JACCDO01 (sample SAMN15323440, study PRJNA562643) | freshwater metagenome | isolation source: river surface water | place: USA:Blue River Watershed | collected 2017-08-16
CGATATAATGTGTTTTGGATAATTTTTCAAAACATTTTATTTTATCATGATAATCTGTTCCCCAATGTAATCCTTCTTTTGTGATTCCATGAAATTCTATTACAATTTGTTTGAATTTATTTAATTTAGTTTCATCCAGAGATAATAACCAAGGATATTCACCTCCTTCAATATCTATTTTTAAAAAAATATTATTATATTTATCAGTTAAAAAAGATAAATTAGAATTATTATCATCATTAAAAATATTAATATTTTTTTTATAAAATTGTATATTATTTGTATAGTGATAAGGATAATCATTTATAGTTCCGTCAAAACCATAGCTGTTGTTTTTATCAATATTATATTTATTAATAAAATCTCTTGAAAAACTTTCTTCGTTTGATATTCCTGCAGAAATATAACAATCATAATCTCCATCAAGTTCGGCAATTACATATCCTCCATCACCATTTGTGCCACATCTGAGTTTTTTCTCAAAATCATAAACTTCTAATAAATCGTTAATATTCATTATAATATACTATAATATAATTTTTTAAAAATATTATTTTTTAAAATATTATTATAATTAATAGAATTTATTTTTAAAGTGTATAATTTATTAATAGATTTTATATTATGGAAAATAAAAAATAAAATAAAATTTATATTTTCGTTAAATAATATATTTATAATATCATCATCATCTAAATTTATATTATTGTTATTTTTTATTATAACAAAATGTCCGTCATTAATAAAAATTTTTAAATTTCAATCCCTAAATAATGTAAATTATTTAAGTCTAAAATAAATGTTTTTTTAATCAATATATATAGAAGAAATATAATTTAAAAAAAAAATTTTATTATTTTTAATAAATACGATTATTAATTAAAATTTCCTCTTGATTTTTTAACATATTAGTATTAGTAGTATTTTTAGATAATTCTTTCATTAATTCTTCTCGTTTTAGATAAGACTCTGAATCGTATGATTCTACTTGTAAAGTTAATCTACAAAGCTGATCTAATGAATGATTGCATTCATTATAATCTTTAAAGTATTTTTCATAAATATTATTGTTATTTTTGATATAATTAATAAAATTATTATCATAAAGTCCTATTTTTTGATTTAAATCTAAGTTTTTTGTATAATTAGAAATAATATTAAAATCGGAATTAACACATTCTAATTTTTCACTATCATTAATATCATCATAACTTTCTGAATAATTCATACATATCATTTTTTTATTATTGGTGTTATTAAATGCAGAATGATATAATCCTAAATTAAAAATAAGAGCATCACCATAATCAATATTTATATTAAAAGACGGCATTTCATTATCTTTAATATGATTTATAAATGTATCTTTAAAACCACCAGATCCTAAAAATAAAGGAATAGTGTATTTTGAAATAACTTTATTAAAAACACCAAAATGTTGTGAACCTGGTAATACTCTAAGACAACCATTTGTTTCATTCAATTTATCTAAATAAAAAGCTACTTTTAAATAATGATTTTTTGTTTTACGATCACAATGCCAATTTGTATTAGTTGAATATAATTTTGAATCTGAACCAGTATAAAAATATTTTTTGTTAAAAATTTTTTCTAAAACATAATGAATTTTTTTATTCAATAACAAATTAACAAAATATTCCAAATTCTCCATTGCACGTGGAATATAATGTTTAATATCGACTGAAAAATTTAAAGTATTATAAATAAATGCTTTAATAAGTATTTCATTAGAATTTATAAATAAATTTGATAATTTTAAAAAACCATAAGTATTGTAATAATTAATCATAGAATTAGCATCATTTTTATCAAAATTTAAAATATTATTAATATTATAATTACCAATACTTAAATTATTTAAAAATTTTTTTATTAAAATATTATTTATTAATATTCCATTGTTATTATTAATTAATTCTATATTATAAATAATTTTATTTATAGAATAAACCAATTTTTTATTAATAAAATCAATTGAAATAATAATATCATATTTTTTTACAAATTCAAAATTAAATAAATTATAAATTTCATTATTAATTTTAAGTTTAATATAATTATTTTCATGAAATAAAATTAATTCTTCATTCAATCTTATAATAATCTTAGAATCTTGAGGAAAAAGATTCATTATGAAAGAAAATACTATTGACTCAAAATAATATTTATACTTTATATTCAAATCATTATATTTATAATAAAAATTACATATTTTTTTGGGATGATTTTTCATAAATACATCAAAATCAGGAAGATAATGATTAATTTCTCTAATAATAGGAATATTATAATTATATAGTTTAAAAGAATATAAATTATTACTTTTAAATTTCCTATCTTCATTAAAACCTCCACCAATCGTGATATTACTAAAGTAAAAATTCTTGTTATAATTTATATTAAATTCGCCTAGTTTATTATTTAAATTATACAAAAATTGATTCTGTTTAAAATTTATTTTTAAAAAATAGATTGTATTTAATTCTATTTTATTTTCAATTAAGTAACCCTGCATTTCATTATTAATAGGATTTGTTAAAATTATTGCTAAACCTCCATTTGAATTTATTTCCAATCTAGGTCCTTTATTAGTATTTTTATAATTTAAATCAAATATATTTTGATATTGAAAATCAAAAGTTTTAATTTCAAAAAAAACCTCAATTGAAAAACTATTTAAATTTAAATTACAATCAAATTCGTTATAAGATAAACCCTCTTTATTAAATAAATTAATCATTGGTTCAGTAAATCTAACATGAGCAAAATTAATTCTTTTTAAAATTTTATTTTCTAATTTTTTGATATTTTTTATATTAAAATCTTCAAAATCAATATTTTCATAAATACAATCTTCAGGGTCATTTAATCCATATTTAATTCCATTCATCCATTTTACACCATATTTCCAATCGTCTTTATGAATAAATTTATTTGGATGAACATAACTATTAATTCCTGCTTTGAGTGCTAATGTATTTAAAAAAGTATATAAATCATAAGAGTAAAAATTTCCTGATTCAGAAAAAGCATGGTTTATATTATCTATATTTAATGGTTTATTTTCAATTAAATTATTTTCATTTCCAATAATATTTAGTTCTTCTTGTGGATATTGTGGAGTGGAATAAATTCCATATGATTTCCTTTTTGTATAAATAAATTTATTATAATTGTTATCATTTAAATTATTAGTATTTAATAATTCTAGTAATCTATAATCTTTAACAGCAAAAAATATATCATCTTCATTTAAGTCATCATTTAAATAATCAATTATATCAGGATGATGATATATTACATTACTTAATTCAAATAAATTTCTTAAATAGCATGGGAGAAAAAATAAAATAATATCGTCACATGAAAAACTTTCATAAATAGCATCATGCGGAAAATATAATATCCATCTTATAATATTTTTGAAATCTAATGGATTTCCCATAATAGATTCATTATAAATTATAAAATCTTTTTCATAATCAATTTGAATATCATTATTGAACACTTTACAATTTAATCTATCATCCGTTTTAAATTCTTCTTTAGCACATAAATTAGAACCCATTTGTTCTTTAGTAGAATCATTATAAGGAATTAAATAAGAATTAAAAATACTATAACTATTTAAATAATGACATAATGTGTGCATAATTGAATTTCCACCAGATTGGGGCGTAATTGCAGGTGCATATACAAAAATTTTAATTGAACACTTCTCCATTTATAATAATAATATATATAAAAAAAATAAATTATTATTTATTAAAACATAGCAATTCCTAAATCTCTACTTACTTCTGCCAAGATATTCGGTTCATTAAAATGAGTAACTGCTTGAACAATTGCCTTTGCACGTTTTTCAGGATCAGAACTTTTAAAAATTCCTGAACCTACAAAAACACCATCCATTCCTAATTGCATCATTAAGGCAGCATCGGCAGGTGTAGCTATTCCACCAGCAGCAAAATTTACAACAGGTAATTTCCCTAATTGTTTTACTTCTTTTAATAAAGAATAAGACACTTGTAAGTTTTTGGAAAGTCTAAATAGTTCATCTTCATCCATAGTGACAACTTTTTTAATTTCACTTTGAATATCTCTAGCATGCTTAACTGCATGTAAAACATTTCCGGTTCCTGCTTCACCTTTAGTCCGTAACATTGTGGCACCCTCTCCAATCCTTCTTAATGCCTCGCCTAGATTCTTACAACCGCATAATATTGGAATATTAAATTTATGTTTATTAATATGATTTTCATCATCAGCAACAGTCAAAACTTCACTCTCATCAATAAAATCAATATTTAATGCTTCTAATATTTGTGCTTCAACTATATGACCGATTCTTGCTTTTGCCATAACAGGAATAGTAACCGCATTTTTAATTTGTAATATCATCTCTGGGTCGCTCATTCTTGCAATTCCACCTTGTTTACGAATATCAGATGGAACTCTTTCTAATGCCATAACAGCAACGGCACCTGAACGTTGAGCAATAATAGCTTCTTCAACATTAGTAACATCCATAATAACACCTCCTTTTAACATTTGAGCTAATCCTCTTTTTAAAACAATACTATCTGACATTAATTATATTTTATTTATTTTATTTTATATCTTTAAATTGTATTATTAATATAATTATTATTTTCTTTTATTAAACTTATAAAATATTGATGCCATGAGTAATCATTAGTTAATTCAGGGTGAAAAGCAGTTCCGATTATATTATTTTGACGAACTGCAACAATATTGTTATCGCAATTATTTAAAATCTTAACATCATTATACAATTCTTTAATAATAGGTGCTCTTATAAATATAGCATTAAATTCTCCTTCCTTATTAAATTCATTTGGATACTTTATTTTTTGTATAAAACTTTGTTGTTGAGAACCAAAAAAATTTCTATGAACTATAATATCTAAACCTCCTATTTTTGTCTGATTATCAATAGATCCTATTATTTCATTAGATAGTAATATCATTCCTGCACAAATTCCCCATACAAATTTCTTATTTTTAATAAAAGTATTAATTTCTTTAAATAGATCTTGCTTATCAATAATAGACATAGCAGTGCTTTCTCCTCCAGGAATAATAATTCCATCGCATAATTGCACTTGATCAGAATGTTTTATTAAAATATTTTTAATATTTAATTTATCAAGAATATTTTTATGTTCTATGAAAGCACCTTGTAAAGCTAATATTCCAATGATCATATGATTACTATTAATATATAAATAATATTACTACTAATAAACGTATTTGAATAAAGTTTAATTTTTAAAATAATATCTAAATTAATTCATTTAATTTTTCTTTAAAAAAATTATAAAACCTTTCAAAATCTACATCAAAATTTTCTTGCAAACCAGTACCTAATGTTACAAATTCTTTTGTATCAAAACTAATATAAGTATTTTGTAATTCTTTTTCAATAGCAATCCAATTATATGCTTCACAAGGACCATAACCAATAACATTTGTTCGATAAATCCAACAAAGTAAATTGCTCATGCATGTTCCAAAACATTGAATAAATATTGTGCTATTTATTACATTTTCTTTAATTAAAAAAAATTTTTCACCTATAAAATTTTTGAAAGATATATTTTTAGTTTCATTAAAATTTTCAATAATTTTATTAACTATTATATTTTGATCAATAAATTCATTATTATTGGCATCAAACCTAACGTTTTTAGTTTGAAAACAACCTAAAAAATTAATTTTTATAAAATAATTGTTATAATCTTTTAATAAATTTTTTATTAAATTTGTGTAAAAAATATCCTGGTTCATTAAATATCTACGATTAGTTCTTATATCTATTGATATCTCAATTATATTTTTATTTTCTTCAAATTTTATTTCTTCACACTTGTTGTTGGTATAATTATTAATATTAAAATCTATCATCTTTGGAATTTCTCTATCAATATAAGTGCTGCTCAAAAAAACAGGAAATATATCTTTTAAATTTATAAAATTAATAAAAGTATTATAATATTCTCCTTCATTATAATATAAATTTTTATTAAAAAAATTATTAAATGTAATAACATCAAAATTATATTTTTGTTTTAAATAATATTCCATATCGAAAGAATCACAATGTCCTATTATAATTCCATCAATTTTATTATGATAATCTTTATTTTCTAGAAAATAATACAATCCAGAAATTTCATTCCAAACGTGATGTCCTATATTATGATTAAAACCAAAAAACAAATATTTTTTGAATTTAGTTTCAGTATACGAAAGATTTTCAATTATTTTATTTATACTAGGAATTAACAGTGACATATAAATATTACCAATATGACCAGAATCACATATTACTAAAAGTTCTTTTTTATTAACATAAATAATATAATGAAAGTCCAAATAACTTGATAGTTGCACTACTATGAATGGATCTTCTTTATTACAACAAAAAAATATCATAGGTGCATCTAAATAATTTAAAAAAATATTAAATACATCATAAAATTGATTATCATATATATTTAAAAATTGTGGTGTTTCATCATTTAAAATTGAATATATTATTTTATTTGATAAATAAATATAATTACTAAAATTTGTAATCGGATTTGGCAATTTTATATTATTATCATTAATATTATTCTTATTTGAAGGATGAAAATAATTCATTGATTCTCCATAACTAATTGAATACATATTCCATAATTCATCTTTAATATGAAAATCTTGAATAAAAGTTTTATTCATTTATATTATTACTACATATTTTATAAATAAAAATATAACTATCTAATTAAAATTAATTATTTATTTTTTAAAAAATTCTTTAATTTTATCACAAACATAATCACAATCTTCAATTGTCATTCCATGATGAGCACCAAGTAAAAACCCTTCTGCCATTATTCTATCCGAATTAGGAAATTCTTCTAGAAAATTACGATAAACTGGATGTCTTGTAACATTTCCAGCAAAACAAACACGTGTTTGAATATTATTTTCTTCTAAAAATGTTAATAAAGGCATTCTATTTTCAGTCATAAAAGGAATTGCTAACCAATCTGTATTAAATTTATTTATTGGCAAACCAATTTCTGGAACATCTTTTAAATTTTCAATATATCTATTAAAAATACTTCGTCTTTTTTCTCTAATTTCATCTATTCTTGATATTTGAACCAAACCAAATGCCGCATTAACCTCAGAAGATTTCATATTATAACCAATAGCACCGTATAAAAATTTATAATCATATGGAATTCCATCAATACTATACTCAAAACGTGTTTTTACATCTTCAGAATTATCACCAATTCTTCCCCAATCTCTAAACATAGTTGCTCTTTTCAAATATTTTTCATCATTAAACATAACCATTCCACCTGATCCACATGCAGTTATTAAATGACTTGAATAAAAACTTGTAATTGCGACATCGGTTTCAGGAGTAAATGTAATTGTATCTGCCGAATCTTCAAATAAAATAATATCTGGACGAACTAATTTTCTGATTTCACTCCAATCAGGTTTAGAACCAATTAAATTAGGAAGAATAATAACCTTAGTATTTTCAGTAACTTTCTCTAGGACTTGTTGTGGAGAAGGAACATAAGTTCCTAACTCTACATCACAAAAAACAGGTTTCATTCCACATTGAATAATTGGAGCAATTGTAGTTGAAAATGTGCAGGCAGCAGTTAAAATTTCACTTCCAGGTTCAAGATTTAAAGCATTTAATCCTAAAAGAATTGCAGATGAACCACTATTTACAAATAACCCGTATTTTTTATTAAATAATGCAGAGACCTCTTTTTCAAATTGAATAGTTCTTGGTCCAAAACCAGCAAGCCAACCATCATTTAAACACTCGACTACAGCTTGTATTTCAGCATCACCATAAGCTTCTTTTTTATTTGGAGCATACCAGACTTTTTTATTATTAACTGACATTATATAGTATAATAATAAAAAAAATTTAATTTTTACAACTTTGTCTAAAATATTCAAATTATGTAAAAATTAAATTTACATATGGAATATTATTATTAATATTATTTACAAAACATTCTATATCATCTAAAAATTTTGAAACATATGTTTTTGCACATTCTTCATAAAAATTTTTGTAATATTCTAAATTATTCTCATTTAATTTATTTTCTATTATATAATTAATTTTTTCAATATTATTACCATAAACCATTCCACGATTATATATTTTATTATTAAAATTATACATTCTTGATTTGAAAAATTCTTCTTCATTCATTCCATCAATTTCATAAATAATTGGAATACAACCACAAATTGCCGCAAATACTACATAAGCCGAATTAGGATCATAACAATATAAAAATTTACAAGAATTAAATATATCTTTAATTTCATTCAAACTTCTCCCATCTATTAATATGCTATCATAGGGGTGAATAAATTCTATTTCTTTCTTATGAGCAAGTGAATATTTTTTTAATAAATAACAAGTATTATTTCTATTAGTATTAGGATTGATATTTTTAAAAATAGGATGTAATAGAGGAACTGATAACTTTTTATAAATTTCTATATTATCAGAATAATTAATATTTTTATCAAATTCCCAAAAATAAACTAAATCATTTGTTCCCCAATTTTTATAATGATCAATAGGCATTTCTATTCCTAAATTTAATAAAATCCATCTAACAACTTTTTTAGCATTAAGAGGATTTCCTGTTACTATTTCTGGATAAATTACAATTGTATCATCTGTTATTTCATCTATAGTTGCAAAATCATTACAAAAAGGATTATCATATCTCAAATAATTATGCATAAATAGTTTTGCATAAAATAAACTATTAGGTTGTTCATTTATTTTTTGCACTAAATTATGCATCATAGTTATTCCTCCGCACAAAATATTATATGGTGGAGAATACATAATTATTTTTATTTTATTGTTTATTATATGTTTTTGAAATTTCCCAATATAATGATAATATAAAATTATATCATCTTCACTTAAAGCAATATTATCTTTAAAATATCTATTTTTATAATAAATAAAATCAAAATCATTATATAATCTGTAAAAACTTTTTTTATCATAAACAATGTATTGTTTTTCATATTGTTTTCGGTACATTTTTAAGTCAAAAATATTGCCAATTTCTCTAAACCATTTGTGAAAATTAAGAAGACCATGTTTCGTTTTTACAAAATCATTTTCTATAATATTTAAATTATCATCAATATAAAAATTATTTTCAAAATATTCATCATTTATTTTATTAATGATTATTTCATCATTTTTACATCTATTTATATATAAAAAATTGGTATAAATATTTTTATTAACCTCACATAAAACTTCTTTATAATCATCTTCACATGGAAAACGATCTTCTATTTTTCCCCATTCATTATAATGTTTTACTAAATTTCTTACATCCATATGACTTAAATCTTTATAATAAGATCCATAAAAGACTGGATCAAACCTAGGAACACCTGTAGATGCAATCAAATCATCATATTCTTTTTTACTTGAAATCCTTCCTTCTGATTTGCCAAAATTTTTGTAATGATTAATTAATTCCCTTAGAGTTAAATTTTTCAAATCTACATAAAATTTTCCATAAAAATATGGATCAAAATCAGGCACACCAACAGAACTAATTAATTTATCTATTTCTCTTTGAGATGAAAATCTTCCTTGTTCTAATCCAACATTATAAAAATGTTTAATTATTTGCTTGGCAGAATTCATATGATTTAAATCTTTATAAAAATTTTTATAAAATTCCACATCGAAATCATAATTATTAATAATATAATTTATATCATCACATTCTTTTTGTGAACAATATCGTCCTTCTTTTTTCCCATAGTTTATATAATGTTTTACTAAATGTCTTGGGTTCATATGGTTTAAATCATTATAATACCTACTATAAAAAAATGGGTCAAAATTAGGTTCACCACTAGAAGCAATTAAATCATCATAATCTTTTTGTGAAGTAAAACGTTGTTCGATCTTTCCAAATTGAATATAATGTTTTATTAATTGTCTCGGGTTCATATGTTTTATATCATCATAAAATTCTCTATAAAATACATGATCAAAATCAGGAACACCAGTACAAGCAATTAAATCATCATAATCTTTTTGTGATATGAATCTTTCTTCAAATTTACCAAATTTATTATAATGCACAATTAATTGTTCATTTTCTAAATCATTTAAATCTCTATGAAATGATTTATAAAATGTTGGATCAAAATCATAATCTGTATTTTTTATAAAATCCATTTTTAGTAATTTAAATTTATATTATATAAATATAATTTTTAATTAAATTATTTATTTAAATAATAAATATTAAATTAATATTTTTGTAATAAATCAAACTAACTAAACTAAACTAATTTTTATTACAAGTGATCCTATTTTCATATTTTCCACAATTATTATAATGATTAATTAATCGTCGTAAAGGTAACCAACTTAAATCCTTATAATAATTTTTATAAAAATCAGGATCAAAATTTGGATCACCAGTAGAAGCAATTAAATCATCATATTCTTTTTGTGATGTAATTCTATCTTCGTATATGCCATTATTATTATAATGATTAATAATTTCTCTACAATTTAAATTATAAATATCCTTATAATAATTTTTATAAAAATCAGGATCAAAATTAGGAACACCAGTAGAAGCTATTAAATCATCATATTCTTTTTGTGAAGTAAAACGTTGTTCAATACTTCCAAATTGAATATAATGTTTTACTAAATTTCTTACATCCATATGAGTTAAATCTTTATAATAAGAACCATAAAATACTGGATCAAAATACGGAACACCAGTAGAAGTTATCAAATCATCATATTCTTTTTGCGATTTAAAACGTTCCTCATTTTTTCCAAATATATTATAATGATTTATTAAAGCATCATCATTCATATGAGATAAATCTTTATAAAATGATCTATAAAAATTAACATCTACCATATTTAAATTTTGTGTTTCAAAATTATTACTTTCACTTTCATTAGTTTCTATGATATTACTTTCACTTTCATTACTTTCTATTTCATTAGTTTCTACATTATTACTTTCTATGTCATTAGTTTCAACATTATTACTTTCACTTTCTTTAGTTTCAACATTATTACTTTCACTTTCATTAGTTTCTACATTATTACTTTCACTTTCATTAGTTTCTACGCTATTACTTTCTATTTCATTAGTTTCTACATTATTACTTTCACTTTCATTAGTTTCTACGCTATTACTTTCTATTTCATTAGTTTCTACATTATTACTTTCA
>JACCDO012406548.1_pt1 | contig 11340 bp, 7 predicted proteins | sample 7446101 | NCBI WGS metagenome assembly JACCDO01 (sample SAMN15323440, study PRJNA562643) | freshwater metagenome | isolation source: river surface water | place: USA:Blue River Watershed | collected 2017-08-16
AACCATCTTTCAAATGACTTGGATGTTGTGGCTTCCCGTTTAGAGAGTGTAGCAAAGTTGAAAGCATTATCGGTTGATATCAATTCTAGGATAAGATTAATGCGCACTGAAATCGCTGATGTAAAGAATGATATTAAGAGTCATGATGCTGATCTCAATCAAGTAAAGCAACAATTCAATGCTTACATGACCGATTTTCACGAGAATGTTTATAAAGTAATTGAAAATGATGTCAATAAATATAATAAAGTGTAGCATAAGGATGTAAGTAATATAATATTTGATTACTGCTATTTTACCATTACTTAATGACTTATCTAAAATGATTAAGAGGGCTTTATAAGCTCCATTGCCGGTACGATGTAACAGGTGAAAGTTTACCGTGAAACATTTAGGACCGAATACCGATAGATAGGTACGCCGTAGTACACGAAATTGCCTGTTGTACAGTGTGATGGACTTCGACAGCGACTTGTCATATGCGGATGAGGCGGTCGAGGCGGTTGACCCGCGGAGATTGAGGTCGGAGGCGAAGTCGTTGATGGCGTCATCGAGATCTATCGATCGAACTATTCAGAGCCATATTTACGCACCAAAATTAGTTAGTCAACCGTCTGATATGTCTATCACTACTGATAGCATGTATATTAATGATAGTGTGTCTGCCGGTTCGCCTTCATTGGCGCCGCTGACACTTAACAGTTTTTCAACCATAAATAATAATATTGCGGCATCTCAATTAGGCGAGGCAAAAATATTACCCTTGAGTCAAGAGACTAGATTCTTGTCGCTAAGTTGGACGGCTTTTAAAAAATTTGGAGTTCATCAAGTTTTACCATTAGCAAATATTAATGGCAATATTGATAATAATGGCAATAATAGTAGAGAAATCTACATGCCTATTGAGAATCTAGCGTTGGCTATAACAGTGCTCTCAAATCAGATAAATAGTGATTACATAGATCGTTTAATAAATGAAACATTTCAATCTAAAAAGGCGATGTTGTCATGGAAAGAATTTAAACAATTTGTGACTCATGTAGTCAGTAGTTGGAAAGAATATATAAATAGTGTACCTTCAAGTCCCGCATTAAAAGGAAAAAGCCTCTCAACCAATTCAATTATATCTGTTACTGGAGGAAACTCAGTAGCTTCGCGCCATTCTAATTCATATGAAGGTCATTTTAATGATGTAGAATTTGAAACTAGTGTCCATTCTAACATGTCAAAGGACATTAAATTCACCCAGTCACCGTTTGATCAATTAATGCAAAAATCAAGAAGTGCAACATTCGTCAACAATAGCATTGGTGGTATTGTTCATCCACCTTCTTCCACTAAACAGCATAGATTCAATGCATCTAGTGTTGTTTATAATGAGAGGAGTATAAATAAAAATTCGATTAATGATGCATTAATACAAAGATTCAAAGATGAGAACCGATTGCTCAGAAAGTTACAACTGAAATCCAAAGACTTTTGTAATAGCATTGATAATGTCAATTCAATCATCGGGGGAGAGACATTTGCTACAAAGAGCTTTATAAATAATAGCATAAATTACGGTGCACTCGATCAACCATCATTCACTAAACCACTGGAAAAACAACAAATTTATGAGGCTAATAATTTTAAATCCGGAATAATGAGTAAATGGAAGAATATGAAAGAAAAGCGTGACGAAAGATATGCCAAGGAAGAAAGGAAAGCTTTTCGTCAAGATATGCTTGCATCTTTTAATCGACTAGTTATAAATGAAGAGAAAAATACAATGAATCAGATACTTATAGATCGCCATTGCAATGAGATTGATGAGTTGAGATTGAAAGTGAAAGAGAATAAGTCAAACGAAGCATTGAGAATGGAAAGGATAGCCAGAAAAAAACATGCAAACTATTTGAAAACAGTTCAACGATCTGAAAAGTTTAAAGATGCACTTAGAACATCGCAAACATTGAATAAAATGGCCATGTTGAATGAAGTGCATAGTATCAAGAGTGAGCATTCGTCATCAGTTAAAAAGCTTCCCAGTTATACATCGCTACTTGTACCAGTGCCTAAAGATATTAATGATCGCATAGTGCACGCCAAACGACTAGTGGACTATGAACAAGCACGTAAAGATGCCAAAGAGCATTTCGAAATGGAAGTGAAACACAGACTGGAAGAATACTCTAAATCTAAAGTTGAAGCATTATTCAAAGCCGCAAATGTTAATATCAAACCAATAATATTAGCACCGATTACTGCAAATGATTTCTTTGTCGGTGAAAATGAAAATGTTGCTAAAGATATGCGAGTTAATAAACGCGATGACGTTATGGAAGAATACATACGCAGAAGTGCCATGTATACTAATGATGATGACGAATCAAGCTTTTGTACCGATGCTAATTTGCAGAATATTCTTTCTTGAGAATCACAATAGAAGCGAATAATTGTCATAATTGTATTTATTGTAGTGCTTGTGTAAGAAGAGAAGAATTTTTTTCCTTTGATTTCTTATTAGGGATTAGGGATCCATTATGGTGCATCGCTGAAACAGACTAAAAGTCGGTTTCTAAGTCGCGAAGCCGACAACGCGTACAGATATGGATAGGTAGGAATGGGCGAGGAAGTGGATACAAAAGTTAAGTCAGTGCTGGCAACCTGGGTGCAGGAGTTCCATTTAAATGTTCAACCGAGCCCCGTTGCTGGCGACGAGAGTGTCGATGACTGCGCCGCTATAATCGATGCATTTTTGTCTAAAGTAAGCGATTTAGAGTCGGTAATAAGTATGAAGAAGCTAAAATCGGAGCAGGATTTGTTAAAGTACGCAGAAGATTTAAAGTACGAAGTGTCTAAGGCACAGAGTGCTGCAGAAGATATTGAAACTTTACAAACTAAGGTACAATCATACTTAAATGTGTATAAAATTGAACAAAAAGCCATAGACCAAGAGATGGAACAGCATCATCAAACGAAATCGAAAATATTTCTGTTAGGGGAGCATGTGCAAAAAATAATGAGTGCAATGAAGTTTGAATCTACATCCAAACTTAAAGCAGAAGAACGAAGTCGAGTAGAGAAGCGAGAATGTTTGAAGATAAAAAAGCAAACGCGTAACCTGAAGAAGATCGTAAAATCTCAAGCAGAAACACTAAAGATTGTTAAAGATGGTTCTAAAATAATAGAGGATCAGTTGCGCCTAATGGACCTTAAGTACTTAGAGTTACGATCAAAGATTGACGTCGCTAGTAAAAATCAAAAGATTCATGTTGAAAAGGCACAAAAAGAAGTGTTAGAATTACAATTAAAATTAGCATCATATAAAAATGACATTGAAACAATCGATAGATTAATGCCATTATATAACACGATGAATTCTTCTCCAAAAAAAGTCCGGCCGCATACAGCTGGAAAAACTCAACGGGAGTCTACTGATAGTAATGATGCAGTAGATAAACAGATATACAAATTATACCGCGGTAAAAAACATACAGGATTTTTTTAATGTAAGCAATGTACATAGTTTAAGGCATTTTAGAGCTGGTAAAGTGGTTTACACAGCATAGTTTATTCAAGTTATTCTCTTCTAACCCCTTACTTATTTTTAATGCACTTTCATACACCACGCCCTTATCTTGATATGCTTCAAGATCTGAACAAGTTGGATTTAAGTACCACATATTGGCCTTTTTGAGATAAATAAGCTTATCGGGTTTTCCTTGCGTCCAACACATATGGAAACCGTATGGTTTTATCTCGTGGTCGTAAAGTTTTTTCATGTACTTAGGGTCATGATGGTACAGCATTCCCGTTGGAAACTCGTCAATAGGTAAAATTTTTGCATGTGCTAGAGAAAGCCCCAAACCCTCTACAATTCTAGTTGTTAATACATTTTGATGACTACCCAATCGTTGAACTGTATCAAATGCAGTCATAATACTCCAAGAAAAGTATTCCGATCTTTCGTTCGCAATAAGATAATAAAATCCTGAATTACCATAGAATGGGGCGTATCTTAGTGCCCTTTGACCATCATCGCTGAAAAATGCCTCTTTGACCGAGCCTGTCAACTTACTCCTTTCTGTGATATTGCCTCTATACTCGTGAATGTACTGAAATGGATCTCGAAACCAAACTAAATCAGTGTCTTGAAATAAAATATTTATACGCTTTCTGAGTAACAAATAGATTGAAAATGCCTTATACCACATCATATCGACAAAAATACGATCTAAATAATCCGCTGATGCTTGTTTACTCACAAATGAATAGCCTTCGTGATAAAGGCCCATAGCCCCTGATGCCTCAATTATCGGAATTATTTCGGGACTTCCAGAGAAAACTAATACATTACTAATATCTATCTTATGCAGCTTGCAAGAGCAAACAAAATTATAATACAAATCTACTTCCCCTTCATTTATAACCATCACCACTACATCGTCTCCCTGCTTGATATTATGCGACTGCAGCTTCTCGTCTAACTGAGTATTAATACTTTTAAAGTTTTTCAAAAGTGGATCCAATTTCTCAATTAATCTATTCCGTCCTTTGAATTGAGGTATTTTACGATAGTATCCAGATGCCCCTTTATGAAACTGATTATACTCATTAGGGTATATAGTATAGGAAGGTCTGGCTAATATTTCTTTACTAAGTGTTTTAACTACATCTATTTCATGACCTAATTCATCAACATTACTGTCAAATCTTAACACTTGGTATGCATTCTGAGAATTTGGATAGCTATCATCCACACGCACTACAGCTTGACAAATACCTTTAGATAATGCTACATACGTCTGCCATAATGAACGACAACCATTATCTTCCCACTTTGGAAATTCATTTGGAAGCTCTTCTCGAATAGGTTCTAATTGCAATCTACGTCTATTGTGCATATCTGTTGGCTTCATTGAGTTTATTAAATATGTTTTGCTATGTTTATACATCATTGGAGCCAAAAATTCAGCTCGATGGACATCAAATAAATCTGAATCAACTGAGATAATTGTATCCTCCTTTAGATCAGCTTCAAGTGGTACATCGCACACACTATCCACGTGAAATTCTTGCTGGTTGCTTGCGCCATTACTTCCTGCAATCGGACTCTGCTGGTCTGGTAATGTAGGACAAGGAGACGCAACGATACGAGGAGCGACATAATGAGTCGCGATTTGATTACATTTTAATGTTTCTGCATTGTTTCGAGCTTGCCAGTACCAAAAAAAACCATGCAGCAGCGGAATGAGTGCGTACAGCACGAAGTTGAGAAGTAGTGACATCAAACCAGCATGGGACTTCTTACCCGAGGTCCTTTTGGGCCAAAAAAAAGGAAAAGTTTTTAGTTTTAGGGATTACAAGAGTTTGGAAATTAATCGTTACTTCTAATTATTACTTATTTTACAAGAATACAATATTTAGCGCTCCTCTTTCTCGTCATGAAACTTTTGACACTTAATTTTGTGATCCCTACGCTTCTTGGCTTTGTTAGAAAAGTGCTTCACGACTTGTTCGTTTTCAAATGCATCCGCAGCTAACGCCTCTTCTAATCTGCTCATTAATGTACCGAATTTTGTATCTAAACCATCACAAACATGCTTCTTATACTCGATAAATTCCGTCTGTTGCTCTTGGGTGTATGCGTATTTTTTAGTCATAACGACAATTTGTCTTCCATGCCGAGTGGAGAGCGGTTGATGACATAAATAATTTAGTTCCAAGCATGGATGATGAGGCAAATCATCAATTTCAAATAAATAAGGAGTCGGCAATATATATATTAGCTTTCCTTCTATCACCAGTAATGATGCAGCAGTATGTAGTAGGTCGAGCATTACTTCGTTCACATTATAGTGTTGTGTTGCTGGTATATGGTCTAGTCTTTTTGTCGGATCAACCGTATAAGTTACTACTTTATTCCTTCCACTTTTTTTTGCACCAGCTCGAATGCCGTATGGCGGATCCGTTACAATTATATTAAACATTTCGCTGACACACGAAAAGTTTAAATGTCTATTCAATAAATGATTGTCCATACGCAACAGCTCAGGTGGGGATAAATTGTAACGTTTAAAATTTTCAAATATATCACGTTTTTGGATATCTAATGCGTCTTTTTTACCAGCATACATGTCACCTCGTAGAACTCGTATATCAATGTCAAAGCCATAGCAAATGGCACCGTAGTGGGCCATTGCTATTAATATCGAACCAGTTCCAACAAAAGGATCCAAAACAAAATCACCTTTTTTAACATTAGCAAAGTTTGCAATTAAAAATGTTAAAGTTGTATCAAGTGACGTAGGACCTAAATACAACCGTTTCTTTAAATCATACTTCTTTATCAATTCGCGCGGAATGATATTACTAGCAACTAATTCTCCAAAATAGCAAGATTTTAATGTATAGTGGTGTTTAATCAGCTTATTGGCACCATTATTAGTAGTTCTAACTGTCTCGTTATCTTCATTTTGTAATTCACACGTTGTTTCATTTTGATAATCTAATATAATATGCAATGACATATCCGGTGAATCAAGCTTAATCGGTCCAGCTATATCCATGAATTTGAAATTTTCTCTACATGTTGCTTGTTCATCTGGAGTAAATGATTTAAATAAAGTATCAATTGATATCGACCAAGATAATGAAGCGTCATTTAATTGAGGAAACATTGAATTTAATGGCAACTGTTTCATATTTGTCACTAATGTTTCAATACTTTCACCCGTTGACCACAATGTATATATATTTCTTACCAGCATCGATTTCTTGCAAATCTCTATTGCTGCCTTAGGTGAAGGTAAATCAACTATTAGATAATCGATTCTCGTCGATTCGCCAATAAATATACCAGCATTTATTCCTAAATAACTACCACCTTGTGTGCGCAAGAGGCAATCAAACTCAGCTAACCGGAAATTGTTCCATCCAACATCGCCACCGAAAGCCACCAAATACATCGTGTTTATGCCTACGGTGCGATACTTCCACTCCTATATTCTTGTATCCCCTGCATCGCTATTTTCCTTGTTCCCTATTCCGGCACTTGGTCATTTTTAAAATACCGTGCCTTGATATCGTATACCTAAGTAGGCGAAGCAGATGATGGAGGCGGGGTACTTCATCATGTGCGGCTACGCCATTCTGGGCATCACCATTGTGACACTTGCGTCCACATTCAACTCCTTGGCGGAGAATACTGGGTATGTGTCATCAGATTGTGGTACTGTATTCATTTCTCGAGGTTTTGGTTGTGTGGTCGGTTCTATTGCGTCATTTTTATTGTATGATCGAATCAACGCCAAGTATGTTATAATTGTTTCTTTGATTCCTCTAAATATAATTGTTGGGGTGTTATCCATGAACCATAATCTAGATTTATTAAGGTTTTATTATTTTCTCATGGGCGTTTTGACAGCTATAGTTGATTTTGGTTTGAGTAAATTAACCAATTTAGTGTATCAAAAGCGTGCTGGACCATGGCTAGGATGGAATAATATCCTTTTTGGATTATTCGGTTCAATTGTACCATTGTTAGCAATTATAACTGGTGATGACTTAAAGAAGCAATACATAGGGCTTACCGTCTTAATATGTATTTTATCTGCAGTATTTATATCCGGACCAAATGCTCAACTCGGCCAGACTATTAAGTACATCTTTATTAGTAAAGAAATCCCTGTAAACGGAACCAATAATTCCTCCAATGTTACGTTCGTTTCGTCCATAAGAGGAACGGCACCGCACTACTATGTTGAAATTATTGCTGCCGTTATATTTTTTAGTTTGTATGGCGGATTAAATAGTGCTACTACATTTATTGCCCAGTATGTTGAGGATCAGAACTTGATGGGAAAAATGGAGGAGCCAAGGTTAATTTTTACATTTTGGATTATGGTAACAATTGGAAGATTTATGGGGGTAATAGATCAAGTAAAGATCCCATCAACTTCATTGGCATATCATTTGAGTTTTCTTTTATTTTGTGGAATTATCGGTATGATAATTATTGTTGGTTCACAAAAGTCAAGTGCTGCTGTATGGATTGGAATAATTATATATGGCTTGTCTAATGGTCCTTGTTTTGGAATGTGTACTGATGTCGTGTCTAGACTAACCCGACCATCTACTTTGTCCTCCGTTATTGTTACATTTGGTGCAAATCTCGGATTGGCACTAGTTCCATATATAGCAACAGTTATTTGGGATGATGTATACGGACCAGGAACATTAATAGTATTAATTTTGGTAACCATGTTAGTCTCGTTTTTATTAGCTCCTACTTTACATTATGTTTCGTATAAAAGTATTAGTGACGATGAAGAACAAATGAGTATTTTTGCTGGCGAAGATGGTGAGCATCAATATTGGACTGACTTACAAAATATGACGGGTACTGCGAATGTCGTATTAAATTACAAAGGAATGACATTATCACCAAAATTGAAAAATAAAAAAACAGATGACCCAATTAAGTAGATACACATGAAATTTTGAATTTTGTTTATTTTTGTATATTTCTTAATTACAATAATTATATGTTACTTATTCCATCCAATACTAGATACACTTGATGCAGAGTCACCTTTTCTATCTTGACTTGATAGTGACGACAGTGCAGAGGGTTGATTTCCTTTAAGCATTGCGTTAAACATTGTCACAATACTAATGCGCTTTTTGACACCAAAATTAAATATACTACTTTTGGCTGGTGATTTAAACAAATGTCCAGACTCAGATTTAGTCACCGCAATCGGGGCAACTGAAGCATTATATTCTGGACTAATTTTTGGAATAAAGGATTCACTAGATGCAGGTATAGATGACTCATTAGTATCATCAACAACTTGACTAGTTGGTCCCTTATTATTTTTTTTAGATTTAGGGTAATAATCCGTACGTTTTTCAGGAAGTTTGATTGTTGTAAATGTTCCGGCTTTCGCTCTCCTATATATATTTCCCAGTGGACTCACAGGATCTTCAAGTAAGTCATTTACATTTATAGTTTCATTAGAATTAAGTGCTTGTGGGCGGATAGTGGCAGTTAATGCGCCCAGTTTTTCGTTTTCTAGATGTAAATCAGAACAGACTTCTATCAGATTATCACGATGATATGTAGTAAACAATTGATTGCGCGCTTGTATGTCACTCCTTTTGGGCAAAGACAACATTGTGCGCAACTCATTGTTTCTAGTTATGTGTGCCGTGAGGATACTCTGCAATTCGAAATCTGACATATCATTTGTTTGCTCTCCGACATCACCTTCAACACTTTCATGACTAACTTCATGTCTAAATTCTGTTTTTTTCTCATTCATATTCAATTTAGTGCTATACTTATTATTATTGACATTAGGGACACTTTTTATGCTAGTGTCTTGCTTTATACTAGTAGACATGGGTAATTCATTGGAGGGGTTAGTAGCAATATTACCCCGGTTTGTAGTTAACTTAGAACTACTGCTTATGTTTGTGGCCAACTTATTATCCAATGAATCAATATTAGACATTTTTCCTGTTGACATTACAGCTTTAAGCGCCTCGATATCATCTTTTTTACCAACTTTAACCCCAGCAGTAATTTCGTCTTTGGTGGCGATGAATTTGTTATTCTTCACTTCAACTGAACTAATCGCCTTTGTATGACTCCCGTACTTTTGATGAAGCTGTTTGTTAGCTTCTTTTTGTAATTTCTTTTTCTTCTTTATTTCTTCAGGCGTTAATCCAAAGAAGTAATCGCCCATGGGATCTCGATAACCTGGACGATTTGATGGTTTTTCAGCTACTTTTCCATTTATCTCTTTTTTCTCATATACTTCTCTGAAAAAGCTCCAACTACTACCTTTGGCTGCCTTATCATCATTTTCAGTTTTCACTCCAGCATTAACTTTAGCTTTTCTCCATAATTCTCTTGCCTTTCGTTGCTCACTTAATTTAATACTCTCCGGACTAGTAATATCTATTTCTTCCTCGTCACCGATATTGACATCAACCTGCTTGGCGGAGTTGGACTCTGCGCGGCGGGGGTCGTTCTTCAGCCGCTGCTGGATCAGCAACGCCTTAGTCGCGCTCATCGCAGCTTTGGAAAAAGAATTCTACCATACCTTGTTCCTTACTTGGCGAAACAGTTCCTGGTTTGGTACCGGTAACCCTCCTGTTTAACGAATACGTTATAACTCATGAAATGATGGAGAAGCAAATATAGAAGTCAATGGCTATGATTAACGCGCACACTTTTACTTACAAATATCAAATAATTACACAAAATAATGCCGATTCCAGCGACCTTGAAACTAACAGTCGCGGATGGGCTAACAGCTATTTACAAACCTGTGAAGGCAAATTCTTACTGCCAATAAGATCCTCTAGCACAATAGTACTGTTCGAGTTAGATGATGTGACTGAACCCAATTCATATTCGTATTGTAAATGCTCAGATGTTAATGATTGTGTGTTTACTCCATCGACAAATCCATTTTTATTTTTGTTGGCTTCTTTAAATAGATCTAAAGATTGTCTTTCTAGAGTATGACCAACATAAATAAATGGTGTCAATATTAAAGAAATTGCAATAATTAATAAAACCAAATTATCATCATTACCAACCTTCACGTAAGTCATTATGATGGATAAATATGTTATTGTGTAAGATAGAATAGTATACTTCCATCCGCTGTAAAATAAAATAGAATTTACTAAACAACTACTACAGTTAGCTAATATGTTAGTCGCCGGAACCATTTGTTCTGTATTACAATATAAATATTGCGTGTAGATTGTATCAGCAGGACATTCCTTATTTAATGCTCTTGAAAGTAACATTAAACTATTCGCAACTGGCGATGTAATTATATATAACGTGGCAATCCAGCTGCTGAATTTATATTTAGGAATGCCAAATTTTGTACTATCAAGTAACCTAAGTCGTGATGCAGATTCTATCCACAGCAATATTAACACTACAATTTCGAAGCAAGAGGTTACAGTGTACAATTTCCCCCACTTGTTTGAGATTATTGGTTCTGATTGGAATATGATAACAAATGCAGTGGATACCACTGTAAATAGCACTACTATAACGTACTTATTCTCATTTTGACGTGCTCTGAACAGTTTGTATTTCCTGTTTAACTCAGATGAATCAAATTCCATCAAGTTATTGGAAGCTAGCTCATCGCTGCTCGCGTGCATCTTTCAGGCACTAACGACAGAACGAGTGTCTCGACTAGGTGATTATTTATGATTGCGTCGCGCTTAAAGTAGACGTCTCTACTTAATACCAAGTAGTGCCGCACTACTAGTGCCAGCGCAGAGTCCTGACGTACCGGTGACCACTACTACGGGCCG
>JACCDO010118588.1_pt1 | contig 11338 bp, 21 predicted proteins | sample 7446101 | NCBI WGS metagenome assembly JACCDO01 (sample SAMN15323440, study PRJNA562643) | freshwater metagenome | isolation source: river surface water | place: USA:Blue River Watershed | collected 2017-08-16
GACCTGGTGGTGGAAGACAGGAGTATAATCAGAGAAGATCTGGTACAGGTCAAATGCCACCTCCAGCAACTCCTAGACCATCTGCTGCACCATATCAATCAAGATTTGCTGGTGCTCGTGATGCTGCATTTGCAAAAGCAAAAAATATTCAGGGATCTCCAGTTGTGGGCCCTAGAGTTTCTTCTCCTTCATCTCCTGCTTCAGCAGGAACAGTACCACCCGCAAGATCTACTGCCCCTGCACCAGTTGCTGGCACACCCGCTGCTAGATCTACTGCACCAACTACAACTGCCTCTCCTGCAACTTCAGCACCTACTACAACTGCACCTAAGAAACCAAGTCTTGCATCACAAGCACAAGATCTTCGTAATATGCAAGCAGCATCACGCCAGCGTCAAGGACTTACACAAAGTTTTGATGTATTTGATGTAGTAATCGGACATTTACTTGATGAGGGATATGCTGAAACTGAAGAGCAGGCACTTGTGATTATGGCATCTATGAGTGAAGAGTGGAGACAGAGTATTCTTGAGGCTGATGAAAGACCTGAAAACATCAACTCTCCAGCACACCAATCACGCGATACAAGATCTGATAGGCAAAAAAGAATGGCAGAGTTTGGATCTGCACGTCTAAGGGCAGCATCGGCGTCCTCTATGGTAAAAGGAGCTTAAGATCACTTTTTAATCTGGCACACTAGAGGGTCTCAGCACCCTCTTTTTTTATTTTAGGGCCCCTGAAAGTGCATCCATAGTGTAAGCATTTCTTTTCTAAATGGATCACTTTGATGACATTCAAATTGAAGATTTCTCTTCATTTGATTTCGTTGAAGAAATGAATGAAGGCATCTTCGATGAAGAAGATGATGATAAGTCTTTTAATGCTTTTCTAAACTCTAACTGGGATTTTTGATTATGACTCCTGACACCTATACTTTCTCTGGCGATGCTGTTACCTTCCTTGGTTTGGTTGGTGTTGCTTCGACGCTTCTTATTGTTGTCACTGCTTTCCGCAGGTTCTTCAATTCTCCTTACAATGTTCGTGTGACACCTAAACAAGTGTCCACTGAACAACCCACCGACTCCGAAACTCCTGTAAATTGAAACAATGACTGAAACTGTAAATGTTCTGCCCCACCTCCGCGAACTTCAAGATGCTTGGCGTCGTCAAGATTTCAAGTTCACTAAGCAACAGCAAGAAGAATATGATTTGCTAATTGCTGCTCGTCGTGAGCGTGTTCGCTATTTTATTGACAACGGGCTTGTTTCTAAAGGAGGACTGCGCCAAAAGGATCAAGACAACTAAATACTAAAAAGAGTATTTTTGATAACAATGATTAGCTTTCAGGAGTTTATGGTTCTCTGCGAGGCAGCATACGATAAAGAAGTAATGTCTGGCTCCCAAATCAGAACGATGGGACAAGGAGGACGTATTTCTCCTGAACGCAAAAAACCAACAGCACAAAGACGCAGAACCCGCCGAACAGGTGGTGGAGAATCTGCTCCTTCTGAGTATAAACCCCGTAAAGACATTGGACAACAACGTGCTGCATCAGAACGTCAAGAGCAACCACAACAAGAGCGTGGAAGTGCAAGAGAAAGACAACTAGCAGCAGCAAAAGAAGAAAGAAGGAAAGCAGCACTTGCAAGGAGATCTGCTAGATCTACAGAAGAAAAACCAGCGGCGAAACCTAAATCAAAAGATTTAGAAAGTCAAGCAACAAAGTTACTTTCTAAACGCAAAAAACCAAGTCAAACTACAGCAGCAAGCGATGATAGGTTCTCAAGTTCTAGGAAACCTGAAGAGCACATGATTAAAGGTAAATACACTAAAGCAGAGAAGAAGCAACTTGTAAGAGCAGGTAAGCAGAAACTCCGCGATTTGGTTCTTGCTGCAACTGGTAAAAAGAAAGAAAGCGAACTCAAGCATCGTTACACAGGCCCAGACAACTAACACGTTAATTATTTGATTTTTTTATTATGGAATTTCTTCTCTACCTCACTCCTTCTTCTCAAGAGATCTATAAAATAGTCTCACGAAAGGTTCGTATTAACGAAAATGCTCCTATTTGTAGGAAGTATGAGATCTTTGGGTGGTATCAATCGACAACAAACACACTGACGTTTTGCACAAAAGCAATAAAAGACTTTGGAAATGTTTCTCATTATGTAAATGAAACTCTTTTGCATGAGAGTGTTCACATTGCTCAAGCATGTAAATCTAACAATGGATACATTAGGGCATTTGGAATCTCGCCAAACTCTATGCCACTCAATCAAAGTAGAGCAAATGATGTGGCGGCAGCAACTAAACTTCATGGAAATGGAGTCAAGCAAATCGAGCATGAAGCTTCTTGGATGGAAAATAAACCCAATCAAGTAAAATATGTTCTCCGTAAGTATTGTATGTAATACTGGGCCCTTGAAACTGCCCCAGTAATGTAATCGCTCTGAGACACCTTTACAATCAACTGTAAGGGTGCTATTATTGTTCTTTGGTATCAAACCACTTGACTGTGACTATTTCTCTTCGTCCTCATCAAGAACGTGGCGTCGCTGCTATGCAAAAGCACGACAAAGGACAGATCATTGTTCCTACTGGTGGTGGTAAAACTCTCAAGATGATTGTTGATGCTCTGCGTCAGTTGCAATCACAAACTCCTCAAACGATTGTTGTAGTCGCTCCGCGTATTCTGCTTGCTGAGCAACTCTCTGCTGAGTTTCTGGAGTTTATCACCAACGCTAAAGTTTTCCACGTTCACAGTGGAGAAACTCATCACGAATCTTCTACTCGTCCTTTTGCTATTCGTCAGTGGGTGGAGAGCAATAAGTCCTCTCACAAGTTGATTGTAACAACCTATCACTCTCTCAATCGTCTTCAGGTTGCGGGAATTGATGTGAATACGATCTACTTCGATGAGGCACACAATAGCGTTCAGCGTCACTTTTTCCCTGCAACTGAGCACTATTCTGCCAATGCAAATCGTGCGTACTTCTTCACTGCAACTCCGAAACATTCGCTTGCTGTGGGCAAACCTGGCATGAATGATACTGAGGTTTATGGACAGGTAATCTGCAAAGTTCCTGCACCTGAACTGGTGGAAGGTGGGTACATTGTGCCACCTAAAGTTGTAGTCAAGCAACTGCCGATGGTGACTGGTAAGCAGACGAACTTTGATCGGGATGCAGAGAACCTGCTGGAAACGATTGGTGAGAACAACGTCGGCAAGATCCTGATTTGTGCTAAGGCAACCAAGCAAATCGTATCTCTGGTGTCTGAAACTGATTTCTGCTCTGAATTGGAGGATCGCGGTTATTCTTGGATGTACATCACTGCCAAAACTGGTGCTGTGATTGATGGTAAGAAAGTGAACCGTGAGGTATTCTTTGATACGCTGTCTGCTTGGGGTAAGGATAACGACAAGAAGTTTGTTGTTCTACACCATAGCATCCTCGCAGAAGGTATCAATGTGAGCGGACTGGAAGCAGTGCTTTTCCTTCGCAACATGGACTTCATCGGTATTAGTCAAACCATCGGACGTTGCATCCGTTTGCATCATGATGATGCCAAAGGTTTGCGCGATGGACGTATTGAACCTGGCAACCTGAGTCAGTATAGCAAATCATTCGGACTGGTTTGCATCCCTGTGTACTCCAAGGTTGGTATCAGCACCGCTCGCGCAGTTCAGTCGGTTGTTGATACTATCTTTGAGAAGGGGGAACCTGCCATCTCTGTGGTTCGCAGGTGATTAGCATGGATATTCTATCACTTATTGTGGCACTAAATCTCACGGTTCCTCACCGTGGGATTTTGTCGCAGAAACAAACATTAAAGCACAATGCTATTGACATTGTGTGTATGGAGGGTGATAAGATAGTTGCCGCACATGATGGCAAATTAAAACATTATCATGACATTCATTTAGGAAATGTTGTTATAGTGGAAAATGATAAATTGCGTAGCGTTTATGCTCACCTATCAAAAGTCAATAAAGTATCACAAATTAAGCAAGGAGAAATAGTAGGTTACTGTGGAAATACAGGACAATGGACGACGGGAGCACATTTGCACTTTGAGATCCGTGAGACTCATGTGCTGGACTAGAGCAAAACCTTGATTTTTCTGCAATTCTACCTGGGGGGTGCTATGAGTCATCCGCTTCAACCAAATCATCAATTTTTTAGAAAGTGTAATCATGGAACAAACATTTCATAGAGAGATTGCTAATCAATCGCTGTACATTTATGGACAACAGAAACTAGGTGGAGAAGTAGAGATTGAAGGAGCAAAGAACTCTATTCTAGTTCTTATGGCAGCAGCACTTTTGACTGCTGATGATGTCATTCTTCACAATGTTCCTGATCTGACTGACATTCACTCCATGAGTAATTTGATGTGCTCTCTTGGCGCATCTGTGAAGAGAGAGGGTAAAACTCTTATCATCAATGCTTCTGGATTAAATAACACATCGCCCTCGCATGAAGTTGTATCTAAACTTCGTGCAGGGTTCTTTTGTTTGGGATCTCTTCTTTCCAGATTTGGGTATGCTGAAATGCCACTTCCTGGTGGATGTAGTATTGGAACTCGTCCAGTTGATGAGCACATTCATGGGATCAAATCTTTAGGTGTGAATGTAATCGTCAATCATGGAATTGTGATTGCATCCGTTAGATCACAACTCACAGGCAATCGTATTTGTTTCTCCTTTCCAAGTGTAGGAGCAACAGAGACACTTATGATGGCATCTTGTTGCTGTGTTGGTGAGACAATTCTAGAGAACTGTGCGATGGATCCAGAGATTGTAGATTTGGCAAATCTATTAAATCAAATGGGTGCAAAGGTGACAGGTGCAGGAACACCTACGATCCGCATTTGTGGTGTAACAAGACTTCATGGTGTAGAATACACTGTTATTCCTGATCGGATTGAAGCAGGAACATTTCTTCTTGCTGGTGCTATTACAAGATCTACGATTACAGTTTGTTCTGTCATTCCCGATCATCTTAACTCTCTGCTGATGAAATTGAAGGAGATTGGGTATGACATTACCACTACAAATAATTCAATTACGCTTACTACAAATCCAGACAAATCTCTCACTCCAGTAGATGTAAGAACTGCATCTTATCCTGGATTTCCTACTGATCTACAAGCACCTTTTCTATCACTACTCACCACTATTCCTGGTTTGAGTGTAGTAAATGAAACCATCTATGAGAATAGATTAAAGCACACTGCAGAGTTGATTAAAATGGGTGCAGACATTCGTGCATACAATAATCTAGCAGTCATTCAAGGTTATGAGTATTTGAGTGGGGCAAAAGTGAGTGGAACTGATCTAAGAGCAACTGCTGCATTGATCCTTGCTGGATTATTTGCAGTTGACGAAACGATTGTGTCTGGTGTAGAATACTTAGATAGAGGTTACTGTCAATTCGCTGAAAAACTAGCAAGCATTGGTGCAAACATTCGGAGGGAATGATGGAAGGATTTACAATGTTTAAGGATGAGTATGCTGCAATACCTTATGGTAAGCAATACTTGATTATACATCAAGGACAACAACTTGAGAAACTTTGTAGAACTGAAAGTTCTGCACGAAAATACATCACAGATCACAAGAAGGGGAGAAGTGTAGCACAACTGCCAGTTGATTGAAATTGGGCCCCTGAAACTGCAAAAGTTATGTAATCAACACTCGCTGCATTGACAAGGGACCTAGGCATAACCTATAATGCCTAAGTACCTAAGCAAGTTAAACAAATGACTTCTACTCTTTCTGCTAACATCCGCGACTTTTTCGCTGATCCTCAAATTGTTCAAGAGATTCGTCAAGAATTGAATCTTGAGATTTCTTATTGCCCCATTCTTCGTAACCTGAAGCGTGAGATTGCTGCTGGTGTTGCACCTAGCAACAACATCAAGTTCTCTGATCTTGGTTCTGAAGATCGCAATGAAGTTTATGTCTATCTCGGACGTATTCTTGAGTCGGTTCTTACCTGCAAACTGGCACAACAGTTTGATGTAGTCAAGGATCGTACTTCTGCTGGTGATGTTGTTATCAACTCCCGCATCTTTGAGATTAAGGGAACCAGTGGTAACAATTCTTGGACTGGATCTACTCATGCTTCTAAAAAGGAGGATGATAGCATTGATTTCATTGGTGTTAAGTATGGCATTGATGAGAATGTGAGCGTCAATGACATTCTTGAGTTGACATCTGATCTAATCTCTGAACTTTTCATTGGTGTATTTGAGGATCTCAACTTTGTCCGTCGTGGTAGTGCAACCAAGTCCAATTCCCGCACTTCTCTCTTGATTTCTATTGAGGATTATGATAAAGTGAAGGGACAAGTTGCGTGGGGTAACTTCCGTCTTCCCCAGCGTCACGGTAAGTATCTTCAATTTGAGACTGCATGAACAAAGTTATCCTGTCAAACTGTATTGATGGAATGAAGACTCTGGAGGATGAAGTTATCGACTTGTGTGTAACTTCTCCTCCCTATGATGATCTGAGATCCTATAACGACAGTTCAGCATGGAACTTTAACAATTTCAAGAAAGTTGCAGAACAACTCTACCGAGTCATGAAGATCGGTGGAGTTGTTGTTTGGGTTGTTGGAGATGCAACGGTTAAAGGTGGAGAAACTGGTTCTAGTTTTCGTCAGGTTCTGCACTTTATGGATCTGGGATTTCTGTTGCATGATACAATGATCTATGAGAAGAATGGGAGTCCATTTCCTGCACGACGGGATGGCAATCGCTATTCTCAGGTATTTGAATACATGTTTGTTCTATCCAAGAAGACTAAACCAAAGACTGCAAATCTGCTCTGTGATAAACCAAATCGCTGGGCAGGTTATACTCACTTTGGTAAGGGATCTATTCGCCAAAAGGATGGCAAATTGGTAGAGAGGAACATTAAACCAATCCCAGAGTTTAGTCCACGAAACAATATCTGGAAGTACAACACTGGTAAGAACTATTCTACGAAAGATGCTGTTGCATTTGAGCATCCAGCTATCTTCCCTGAGTCATTGGCACGGGATCACATTCTCACCTGGAGTGTAGAGAATGATCTGGTACTTGATCCATTCATGGGATCAGGAACTACCGCAGTCTGTTGTATTGAAACTCAGCGTAGGTATTTGGGTTACGAAGTTGATCCAACTTACTATGATGTGTGTCAACGTAGGATTGAGCAGCATGTTACAATCGTGAATGATAAAGTTGAAGACAAAAATCCACTTGAATCGCAGTTGTATTGAACTGGGCCCCTGAAAGTGCATCAGTAGTGTAAGACGCATCTAATCTATGCCTCGCGCTCGCAAGCAAACTGCAAATGTTGAAGTTGTTGCTAACGAAGTGAAAGTTCCTGAGGTTCTCATCACTCGTCAACAATACATCGAAGACATTAAAGTTCGCTGGCAAATCCATCAGTATGAAGTTAACAAACTTCGTGAAGATGTGAGGAACTTCACTCAAACTGTTGCTCCTTATGTGAAGACTGTGCTGGATTTTGCTGATGCTCAGTATCAACAACTCCGCTCTCGGTTTGTGACTGCTTGATAATTATGAAAGCACCTGAAACTCAGGTGCTTTTTTGTGTGATAAGTATTGGGCCCTTGAAAGTGCATCCATAGTATGAAGAACACTCACCTGCAACATCCTGAAGATTCTATTCTCACGGGCGATTTGTCTGTGCTGGATTGGTTTGTAACTGCTGGCAATCTGTCTGTTAAGATTGATGGTTCTCCAGCGATTGTGTTTGGAACTGATCCTGCAAATGGTAAGTTCTTTGTAGGAACTAAGAGTGTATTCAACAAAGTTAAGATCAAGATTGCACACAATCATGAAGAAATTGATACGCTCTATTCGGGTGAAGTTGCGACTATTCTTCATTCTTGCTTTGATAATCTTCCTCACATCGCTGGGATTGTCCAAGCTGATTTTATTGGGTTTGGTGGTTCTGATACTTATCAACCCAACACGATCACTTACAAGTTTCCTGAGGTAATCTCTCAGAACATTATCATCGCACCTCACACTTGCTACACTGCAAAGAATGATCTGCGCGATGCTGTAGCAGAACCTGACTATTATCTGTGGGTTGATACTGCTCGCGTGAAGTATGTGAAACCTGATGCTTACATTGTTCATCAGCAAGAATCGTTCGCTGATGTAAAAGAAATCTGTGCATTTGCCCGTCAAATGTCTACGATGTGTGAGTTTGTTTCTAACAAGGAAGCAGCAAAGATTACCAAGAAACTGAATGATTTTATTCGTGCAGGTGAGCAGATTACTGTAGACAACGTGCATGACTTTGATTGTGATCCTAATCTCATTCGTTTGTGGTGCTTGGTGAAGTCTATCAAAGACGATTGCTTGTTCCTTTGTCGTAATGATGGGCCCGCTGCTTATATCGGATACAATCGTATTGATGCTGAGGGCTATGTGATGACGAATGAGTTTGGAATGTTTAAACTTGTTAATCGTGAGGTATTTTCTCACGCCAACTTCAATCTTGCTAAAACTTGGTAACTGGGCCCCTGAAACTGCATCTATAGTATGAGCACAACTGAAATGACTACCACTACCTTCGCTGATTATGCTGCACAAGCAGAAGCAAGGCAAAACATTGCTGATGCTGTTCTAGCACACACTTACGCATTGTGTGAAGCACTGCGTCAGAATTACGTTGATTATTCTATCCGTTCTCATAAACATTCTGTTGAGAAAGGTGATAATGCTCACTATCACATCGCTTGCATTGATAAACTTCGCAAGGGTATTTGTGATTATGAGTTCTACCCTGAGACTGGTAAAAAGTATCACAAAATTATCATGAGCGCAAATGGTTCTCGTTCGGTTCATGCTTTTATAGATAAAAAGACTGGTGAAGTGTATAAGTCTGCCAGTTGGAAGTCTCCTGCAAAAGGTGTTCGTTATGATCTGCGTTTGATTCAACAGCGTGAATGGCTTTTGGAGAACGCTGATTGGGCAGGATCTTATCTCTACGCTCGCTGAAAACTAATGAAACAACTTCTTCTCCTTCTCCCACTTACTTTTGCTTCTGTACCCGTACAAGCACAACAAGTCAATAATTATGGTGTCTGTACTCAATATCAGGAAGTTTATGTTCCTGGTGGTTACGATCAGTATGGCAATTATTATCAAGGTGGTGTCCAGACTCAATCCTATAATGTTCCCTGTAATCAAGTTTCTGGTGGCAGTTGGAACTCCAATCAAGGATCTAGTGGATACTATGGTAGACCTTCCAATCCTAATTGCAATCCAACCAGAACTATCTTAGGTGCTGTATTTGGTGGAGCAGTTGGTCGTGCCGCTGCTATGAATTATCCCAAAAACTATGGTTGGGCAACCGCACTTGGAGCATCACTAGGAGGACTTGCATTTGCCTGCTGATTTATGAAGTACAGCAATTTTGATCGTTTGATTTTCTTTTCTTCATTTGTTTGGTTTCTGCATTGGGGTTCATGTCTTACATCAGTCATTCTGGATACGGTTACTCTAAACTTCGGTGCGAGGATGTTGCCGTTTGGTTTCTGAATAAGTTTTTCCCACGCCACAAGATTGATGTTGAAATCATACATCGTGGATTGAAACGTGAAAATGTGAATGGATACTGTGATGTTGTTGGAGATAATTATCGTCCCAGGCAATTCTTGATCGAATTGGATACTCACATGGATCAAGAGTTATACATAAAAACTCTTTTGCATGAGTTGATTCATCTGCGCCAATGGGTGATCGGTTCGTTGCGATTTCGTTATGGGAAATTGTGTTATTCTAAAGAACCCGTGGAAAAGTATGAGTATTTGTATCAACCACATGAAATAGAGGCAAGAGAACAGGAAGAAATACTCTATCATGAGTATTTGTCTGCATGTTCTGGGCCCGTGAAATTGCACCTATAGTATGAGCACAACCACAGATGACGCTTCCTAACTACAACGCAATTTCTTTTCATTCTGAGGAAGAACATCAGGCAGCACTTTATGATGCTTGTCTGTTGATTGTGAATACTTACAATCAAACTGACATGCTTGATGGTTATGATACTCGTGATTTGAATTCATATGACTTTATGACATTTGCTCAACGTATTGTCAACAATTTTGAAGGTAAGTGAAATGAAACTCTATCTCATCAACGAAGTTCTTTACGATTACACTGCTGGAATGGTTGCAATCGCTGCCGAAAATCTGGAGCAGTGCCGTAACATCTTTGAGGAACAGTTTGCAATGAGTAGTGACTCAAAAGGCAGACTTAACGAATTTGATGCTGCAGTTGAAAACGGTTATTGTCAAGAACTGGAAGTCAAATCAGATACACAACCTGGCGTTGTAACTTATGTTTATGGTGGAGGTTGAAATGGATGATAATCTTGGCAAACAATGCGAAAGGTGCGGTGAAGGAACCTATAAAATCGCTGATTTGAATGATGAAATCCACGGCGAACTTCATTGTAACAAATGTGGGCATTTTATCAAGCGTCTTACAAATGAAAGTGCAACTAAAATGACTGAAACAATCAACGACCAAAGTATCACAAAATCGTTGCAACTTCTGCGTAATGGTTTCAAACGTGACTTTGCAAAATATGTTTATGAAGATGAGCGTATTACAACTCTTTTGATGGAACTTTCTATGGAGTTTGTTTATGCCAATACTCCAATCGTAGATGATGAGTTGCAAATTGAACTCGCCCAGATGTTTATTGAAAGCGTTAGTATTGAAGCACGATGAACTACAATTTCAGCACATCTAATCTCTCTAAGATTAAAACATCGTTCCGCACGAAAGGCAACATCACGGGCAACTTTGGTGTTCCTAAGTCTAAAGCAGGTTCTCCACTAAATGAACTTGGAGTGACGAACGCTAAGGTAGTCAAATGCACCACACAAGATGAGTATCTGAACCGACTGTATTATGCTTTTGACAATAGCATAGATGAGAAACTGCGTAGGTTTCTTTACACTGAGATCCGCAAGATTCACATTCAGCGTGGAACTTGGTGATGATGAGTGAAATTGGGCCCTTGAAAGTGCATCAGTAGTATGAACACCACTGAACCTATGATCGTCTCTGAAGTCTACTCCTACCACACCGATTGGAAGGAAGGTAAAGTCAACCAGATGTGGATTGAGCAGTCTGGTGATGAGAACAAAGGTTATTCTTTCGTCGCTGTTGCACACAATCCCCGCAATGGTAAGACGATGGAAATGTCTAAACCCCGCACTTCCTACGCTGAAACTCTAAACTGGGTTCGTGGTTGGTGTGGTACTTTCTGTCCTCTTTACTGATTATGAAACAA
>JACCDO010175312.1_pt1 | contig 11337 bp, 7 predicted proteins | sample 7446101 | NCBI WGS metagenome assembly JACCDO01 (sample SAMN15323440, study PRJNA562643) | freshwater metagenome | isolation source: river surface water | place: USA:Blue River Watershed | collected 2017-08-16
ATTATATAAAAATAAAGGAATGGAATGGAATGGAATGGAATGGAATAAGTATTTTAATTTTATAGACGGAAATAAAAGTAAAAAATGCTCTTTACGGGATTCGAACCCGTGACCTCGGGTACATAAGACCCGCGCTCTAAAACCAACTGAGCTAAAAGAGCATATGCCGTGCGGAATATGACAGCGCATATGCGCGCATACCCACTTAACTATATATCCTTGTATTTAAGTTCTTTATTCCACTCGCGTTCCACTTATTCATCCATCAACATCAACGCCATCGCCGCGTAATTGTGTAAATCAATCAGTGTATCCCGAATACCTTCGTCCGCGACTAAATTCACGCCATTTTTTGTAATTGACAACGACCTCTGGATTTTATCTTCAATCCGCATCAAAACCCCAATCACTCCGTATTTCGCAAACGCATCGCCATAATCCGCATTTTTACGCGTAAATAGTTCTAATGCTTCCGATTGGATCGCCTTCATTTGAACGACCCGCCGAGACTCTTCGTCGGCCATTTTGTCACGTTGGTAAATAATGTAAACAACACGTGTTTATATGATTTTGGAAAGGATACCGACAACCCGTTTCGATCGAGTGACCTCGTGGTTATGAGCCACGCGCGCTGCCTCTGCGCCACATCGGTAAAGTAAAAGAGATATCGGAGCGTTTCTGGAAAACACACAAAAGATAAAATACCGGAGGTAGGTTTCGATCCTACGTCCTCGGAGTTATGAGCCCCGCGCGCTACCCCTGCGCCACCCCGGTGAATGTTATGCTGCGTTTATAGCGTCCAGCTTGACAAGTTACCACTTGTAGGTATCGATCCCACACCGTTCTTGTAATGAATAAGAAGATAACCATCCGACTTTCGTACCACGTGTTAGGTAGTAAAGTAGGTGTCAGACGATAAAACGTCCGCCATGGAAGTGGTTTAAAAAGTTTGTGCTTTATGAAAGCGGTTTCATTTCTGAACCCTCCAGTCAAAGCTGGGAGGGCGGTGAGAAATATCTCAATAAAATGAAAAAATGACGACCCAAACTGGGTTATACCTCCTGATGGTTTTGATCCGATCGACCTCGAGGTTATGAGCCTCGTGCTCTGCCTCTGAGCTAAGGAGGTTTGTGTTGATTGCTCTGGTAGTGCCTGAAGCACCGGTGCGATGTGATGATAAATACCGGAGGTAGGTTTCGATCCTACGTCCTCGGAGTTATGAGCCCCGCGCGCTTCCTCTGCGCCACTCCGGTAAAACATATGCTGCGTTTATAGCGTCCAGCTTGACAATATTCCGGCGGTAGGTTTCGATCCTACGTCCTCCCGCTTATAAGGCGATAATCATTCGTAGACCGGACCAGTGCTGTTCGTTCAGCATTAGTAAAAAAATAACAAACGACGTTTTAGGCGCTCTTCCTCTGAGCTACACCGGAGATAAAATCAAGAATAATAACAAGTCTTTATGTGATCATCAAACCTTAACTAATGATAATCATCGCTTCGCGTACCGTTATAGAAGTGTAAACATTTACTTCTATAACGGTCATAGATGTAGCGACGAAAGATATTTGATTTATCACAAAAAACCTGAAATCCTTGAAGTGAGAAAGGAAGCTACCCTCCTTCTCATAGTATACAAAGAAAATATCTTTAAGTTCTTTTCGCGAAAAGAACGCGCGGGTTTTCCTAAATATTCCGCATTCCGTATTCCAGTCCATTCCATTATTCAATAAGTTCCTCAATTTCCTTTACCGCGTGACAAATCCTAAATTTATGAAACCATCGTTTTGAAATCAATGGCAATACTTCCAATTGGACGAGTTTAAAACTTGTGTCTAAAAGGCCTATCGCCATTTGTTCCTCTTCACCTTTTAATGTAAGCGTAAACACAGATTTGAGGATAAAATGAAGAAGAATCATAACGTGCTCGCGTGAGACATAAAACCGATATACTTTGCCTTTATTGATATTGTTAAATGACTTGATAATAAAATAGACGAGTTGATTGAATTGTGGCGCGTCATTAATATCAATCTTACCGTCGGCCAATATTTTATTAAACCCCGATTCAAGAATGAAATTCAATTTGTCGCGTATCCCGTCTTCGCAAACATACTTTTTAATACTCTCTAAATTCTGTCTATTCAAAAGGTCTTTGAATTCATCAAAAACCCGCTCAATTTGATTTATTGCTAAAGCCGGATCTTTGAGAATAGAATTAAGTTTTGTCCGCAGGAACGGGATTGTAAATATTAGGTTAAATGTAATATCTTTCGCGAAGTGAAATAACGATAGTTTGGTTTTTTTGATTTCCGGGTCATCATCGTCGTAATCAATTGCAGTGTCTTTGTCCTCATCTTCGATAATCACTTTGCTTGCCACGGTGCGATTATGACGCAATGGGGCTGGGACGGGGGCCGGATTAGAAACCCGTTTATTGATTGGAGAACTCTCGTTGTGTCCTTGTATGGATGGCCCCGCCTTATTGAGAATATCGCCGGTTTTTAATAGCCCCGAGCCACGAACTGGAGATGGCAAATTCGGCAATGCTGGCAATGCCGGCAATGATAGTGATATATCCGATATTTTTGTTGTAACAGACGGCGGTGCTGTATTCTGCACGACTTGTTTCATAATAGAATTCATTGCATTATTATTGATGACTCCTACATCCATAGGGATATCAAATACATCGCCTGCATCGCTTGCATCGCTTACCTTGAGTTGCAGTGGCTGTTGAATATTTACGATATCTGCTGTAACATATAAGGGCGGTCCTTGATTCATTTCCTATATATATCATTTAGGTATTTAGTTATTTGAATAATGCTGCTTTGTCTGACACCTGTGTCATCGCGATAAGTTTTCCAATGTCGGCGGGGGCGGCTGCGATGGGTGGCGCAGTCACCACCGATTCGGTCATTGTAAATACGCGATGTTTATGTTTAATATTCCCCAACTTAAATGTGCGTATATATTCTTCTAATGAGTCGTTTTCATCGCGACGAATCGTCTCTTGTAAATCCGGTGATACAAAGTCAAGAGGTAATTTCAATACGGATACATCGGCCTCTACTTTAACTTCAATCAATCCGAATCGGGACGGCACGTCTTGCGTAACACTAAATGGATGGACGTAAAAATAACTATCCGTCATTTCATCTCCATATAATACCATCATATTCTTACCGTTTTCGCTTAAGAGCGATTGAGATATAAACACGATGGGTATTTTGAAATACAACGCAATGATCCAAATATCAACATTTGTTAAAAAGTAATTCTCACTTTGAATGATCTGTGGTAGCGTTGCGCGACCTTCATTTACGATATCCGCGTATTTCTTCATTCCATAGCCGTTTAGTATCATCGTCAATTTCTTTTCAAGACCCTTGTCCGCCAATTTTCCATATTCGGTAACGAGAATGCTCTTAAGTTTGGGTATTGACATCTCGGCCAATTGGTCTACGTGCTGAGTTCGGCAGTGTTCGCACACAAAATAATTACATTGACGACAAGCAAATTCGGTTTGGTCGTGTCCGATGGACGTGCGACATTTCTGGCATAGCTCTGATTCTGGTTCTACGGCGGCGGCTGCGGCTGTAGCATCGCCTTTAAATGTAAACGCCTGTTGTTTTTGGCGCACACAACTATGCCCACTAGGGCATTTTGATGCAGTCTGTGCGGTGATGCGCAATATTGTCAAAATGACATCAAACGAACATTCATTGCTTTCATTTGAAAATAAGATTTCAAACGTATTCATTTTCGGAAAAAATAGTTGTTTCATTTTTTCGGTTATTTTACGTTTGGATACCTCGCGACAGAAATCAAGAGCGTGGTTGATTTCATTGAGTCGGAGTGAGGAAGGGGGGGCAGCCGCCTCGGGTGCCGCGGCAGTGGTTGGGGATACTACTGCCCCTTCCCCCGTAATTCCCGATTCCAATTCCAAATATCGGTCTACATAATCTTTGCGATACACTGGGTCGTATGTTTGGATCGCACGGCTCCCTGCGCTACTTGGCGCAACAGTATAAAAATTCGTCTGGAATACATAAGGGTTCGCATCCGCGGGTTCCATATTTTCAAAATACTCTTGGGTGATAAACGTCTCCAATAAAATGATTTCGTCGTCACGAAGGTCGTATTGTATATCTTGAAATGACATATATTTTGTCGGTTCAAACATAAACAATTTCACACGCTCATATCGTATCATTTCGTCGGACAGTTTGCCAAAATACGCGATTTCGTTATCTATCTCCGGATACATTAAATTTCGTTGTGGAATTAGGAGCTTACAGAATCCACCAGCTTCTTTTAAACAGTAACTCTTCTTTCCACACGTTTCATCGTCGCTTGTGATACATCCAGATATTTTCCCGACCATTTTCAATGTGTCTTTGCTATATCGGATAAACGACACGTATTTCGCAAGCATTCGCTTCATATGCGCAATGATTTGCGAGAGCTTATTAGAATAAATCATAAATGGCGATGCGATCATTTTTTCAATATCATCTTTGACAGCCTTGTTTTCAGGTCGGTTCAGGATATTCCGCGCGGTATTACGAAACACATTATAGAAATTGGTCTCTAGGCGGATATTTCGCACATATCTCTCGCGCGTCTTGTCCGCCGACCCTTCCGACGTCATTGCGATCTCTTTATCTGCGACGAGGTGGTTGCTTTCCGTTATCGTCGGAATTCCGTCGTCTTGATTCAATTGGGGGTCCTTCTCAATATTTACTTGAATAAATTGGTTGGTTTCTGTTATGACACCCACAACAAGACCGTCTTCTACGACCTTCACTTTGGTGCGACAGAAAATGGGCTTTTTCGTGACCTTCATCACGTGACGTGCAACGGTTTCCAAGAACTCTACCGTTTCGTGATAACTCATCGTCCAAAGTTCGTCGTTATCGTCCATTAATATCGTCGGATATGCAGGCAGTGGTGCCGAAACCGCGGTAGGAATAACACCCTTCCACATTTTACGCGTGCTTGATTTTTTGACGACGGCGGACGGGTTCAACCGCGTAACCGTGATTGCTTGAGAGATTTGTAATCCGATGACCTTTCCATTGAAATTGAGAACTTGTGCGTTAATTTCAAATCCCGATTCTTTCACTAATTTCGCAATGACCGCTGCGGGTTTATTCATTTTGTATTTATATTCACGGGGCTGGCTCGCGTTAAGACGACAGTAGGAGAAATAGAGGTCGCGGATATTTTCAATAATATGCCGGATTTTCGGCATCAGCGTCTTGCTTTTCATTGCGAACCGGCCTAATACGCTGAATTTCCCGTTGGTCTTACTTTCAAACAAATAAATCGGTTCATAATACACGTCGCGTTTCATCAGGATAATCGTTTTGCGATTAATGTCAAATACTTCGCCAGAATATGCGTTTGTAGGGCAAACAACCTGGACGTTATTGGTGATGTCGTCGTCGGGGATATGGATGAGGATTATATTATTGCCATTCTTGAATAGTTTCTCATTTGGGCGAGAGACGATATCCCAGAGATATGTATGGTCTATGATGGATGAGTCGTCGTCAAGATACGAGATGAAGTTTTCATAGGCATTACACATCCTTGCGAACGTTTCGGGGGGGACCGTGCGAGAGATTTTGGCCGTATTATAGGAGCTTGTATCTCTCACTTCTTTATTTGGGTTATAGAATACATCTGTCAATGTCCCGTTTTGCAATGTTATAAAAAGATCAAGGTTGAGAGATTGAATAATAATGTTTCGCATCTCTCGGATGGTGGGAACCGTAGCGTAAGACGGTTGTTCGGATTGCGCCCGGGGGGTCGCGGCGGCGGCGGCGGCGCTTGGACGAGGTGTCATTGCAAGGGGAGTATCGTCGTCTGAATTATACTCCTCATATTCGGGTGCGGTGGCGGTGGCGGTGGCGCTGGCGGGCGCGGTGACAGTGGCGGTGGCTGCGGTAGATATTTGTGCCGATTGTTTCTGTATACTTTCCGCAATTGTTTTAGCGATTCGCTCCTTAAGAGAGATTACGCCACCGCCAGCGCCACTGGACACATTATGTTCAACCGTCGCCCTGCTTATGGATGAAGCTACCGATTCTCTCATACCTTGCTTCATCGGTTTCGCCATTCCAGTGACCGAGGTAGTCACTGTTGTAGTTTCAAGGCCAATGCTTTCCTTATAATAATACGCAATTGCCGATACAAATGATTGATGGTCGTTGGTTTCCACACCGCGACGAAGCAAACACGGAGTATCCTTTTTTAACGCGGTATTTTTAAGACTCACCTGACAATTCCGACTATCTGTAAAGAGAAATTTCTGCACCTGGGTTGGCAAATACCCCCAACGATTATTTTCAAGAGGAAACTTATCCGATCCTAAAATGCGGTCATCTTTCATTTCATTTATTTTCACGGGTTCTGATGATGACGGAGGGGGGGCGACAACTTCTGCTACAGATTCCATCATAGACTCGGCGGACGGGGGATGCGCTTGACCTGGACCGATTGACGCGACGCGCTCTCCTGCCGCCGCCGCCGCCGCCGCACCCGATGCCTCACATTCCTTTCTTCGCGATGTTTGGGATGGCTTATCCCATTGGGCGAAACAACAAGGAACACATAACCCCTTCGGGTGCGCATCCTTTTTCAAAAAACCGGGATAATGTTGTTTGTAATTTCCCTTATCATCTACGTGATACTTATCATCTGTAAATTCAAATATATTTGCGCCGGGTGGGATTTTCTTCGCTTTTTGTGGAATGACGCTACCATACTTGCCCGATTTTACCTCGTCCTCTGTCAAACTCGTGTTATGTTTCAGACTCCAATAACGCGGACAGATATAGTGATACTGCTTACTGGGATCTGAACCATATGTTATACTATGCGAATATGAGTCGGGATGTTCGCGATCAATTCGCGCCTTTTCTTCGCTGGTCAAAATCACCGGTTGGCGACGCACATTCCAAGGACAACTGCGAGAATACGCATTGAATTTACCAACATCTTCGTTTAAATGAATGACCGGGTCTCGTTCCTGGATTCGCTTAGAAAAAGGGTTCGGATTCGCCAACTCCATACCGGTTATATCGGATAAATCTTCGTCATCTCCAGCGGTGGCGGCGGCGGCGGTGGGCTTATGCTTCGTGGCAGCGGCTGCGCCTCCTGCTCCCCCGCCTTGTGCGCTATCAACTGCGTCACCGCCATTGTCGTCGTCCTCATCCTCGTCTTGTAATAAATCAAATAAATCAATCTCTTCTTCTTTTTGAGCTTCCGCTTCAAACCCAAAAACCAATGGCGCAGTTATACTCGGGCGTTTTATAGATACAACCGGCACGATTTCAGCCATCAATTCAATTGATTCCTCTCTATCGGACGGGCGCGTGTCTCCGACCACCGCCTCTGTGCGAACGTCTTGTGCGAAGCTATCAATGGTGCTTTCAGGCACAGGACGATCCAGGGCGGCGGCGGAAAGACTACTGGACGAGGACGAGGGCGCGGCCGTCGCCGCCGCCGCAGCATTGGCGCATAATTCCGCGATTTTATCATAAGGAACATCCGTCGTGCTTGGGTCCTGGTAAATACGAATAATTGAATCCAAGTAAATATGAAGCATCGGTAAAAATAATATATTATTGATATTCGCGATTTCAATCGTGATAATACTGTTGAACGCACCCTTCGTTATTTTCGTAAGAAACCCAGGATTGTTCTTGATGCGAATATTACCGCCACGAAACCGAGATACGTGCTGTGTTTGTAACGAGGATAACATCGCTGATAGTTTGGCGCGCGCGTCCGTCTCCGACATCATATAATTGTCTCGCAATCCTTCAATAATATCACGGTCACTCTCGCGTTTATTCATCATTTCAGTGATATACGCGTCTTGACTTGACATATCATTATAATTACTCACGCGCTTATACCGCAAGATAATCCCCTTCTTCAAACTTCCCTCTATTTCATTGAACGCACTGGAGATACACCGAATCATTTGCTTGATTTCAATATTCCGCGTTATTGCGAGTTGGGTGAAATATTCTATATTAATGAGTTCAATTTGGGGATGGTATAATTTTGTGAAGAGTCCCATATGAAACCCGCCCTGCTCTACGTGTTCTTTGATTACCCGCAGGACCGGATTTACAGTAGCCTTGATGATGCTTTCTATTTCCGCCGTCGTAAACGAATATTTGACGAAGAGTTTGATATAGATGGAGCCGTCGGGGTAGAACTCGCATAATATCGGAATCGGTAAATGCGTTGCTTTATGGTCGGGTATTTCTGGATTAGAATACGTATAATGGATATACATCGCGACACTCTTCTTGCGTGCAGTTGTTTTAATAAGACGGAATATATCACCCTTGGGTAAATACGGGATTTTACGCCCACTACGACTTACACCCGAAATATATAATTTATAAATGTTGTCGCGCTTCTTTCCTGGATTGTATTTGATATAGGGGATATACTCCGAGCAGTGTATTAGTTTGAAGACCGTGCCGAGAGATTGATGATAGGGTGTTTCAGGGTGTATCATAAATTCTACCCCGCGGATCCCGCCGTCTATATATTTATGTTCGGAGTTGCGTCTCTCGTAAATGTCATAGAGCAACTTGATATTCGCAGTCTGGCGGAGGAATCTCTCGTTGAGTATCTTTTTATCCGCGTCAAAGAGCGCGTTTTTGTGAAGAAGGAGTGTATTATGTGAATGGATGGTGGTGAGATCTATTTCGCCAGAGGCTTCCGCGGATCCAATTTCTAACGCGGAACGGCGCGTGTCGTCGCGATATGCCGAGAGATATGGGAAATAAAGTTGGACGATATAGGATTCATAGATGGGCCTCGTGGGGGCGGTGACTGCGCTAGTAGGGGCGTCGGGGACGACGGGGGGCAGGGCGAATTCTTTCGCATATACCAACGCGTCTTCCGCGGATACCAAATAGATTGTATTATGAAGGAACACACCGTAATCTACGAGGACCATTTTATTCGTCGTATTTACGATTTCACCTGCGTGGATTTCTAAAAAAGGGTCGGCGTTCATCGCGTCAAATGGGTTTACCGCATACGGATACTCATAGGTAGACGCGATGTTTAACTCTTGGCCCATTGCTATATTGATAATACGGGGTTTCTCTTCTAATTTTAAAGCGGAAAGGGCGGCGTAACCGAGGCCACCACCCGTCGTAGGTTGATTATCTATATTCAGCAAATAATTCTCCACCCGAACCGGTGTTATTTCCAGTTTTCCATTGGAGGTTATGTGATCGTGTGCCATTTGCGTGGTGATTGTTTTCACCTGCTTACAGAAAAAATACAACTCCGCATACGAGAGACCGACCTTGTCGCGCGTCAAATATAGGAATTTCTTTTTAATGGTCTCTATGGAATCATCTGGGTATATTCTCTCGGGAAGAAACACAACCTTTATGTCATTTTGCCGGATAGAGTGAAGCTCATAATCACTAAATATTGTTCGGAAGAATGGGTTCTCCTGCTCTTGAACGAAGACGTCATTGATATTTACGATGTGTCCTTGATCTGTTGTGAATTCTACGTTGCCGTAGAAAACGTATAACACATTATATTCAGGGGACAGCGACGATACTGCCGCGGCACCCGCCGCAGCACCCGAGGGTTCGGCGACCTCATCGGGAGACCGTATATGACATATTTTATAAATAGGAATTTCCGATGCCGGTTTTTCCATCTTATGTATACTACTATTATATAAATAGAAGATTTATACGTATGCGCGCAGTAAATATATAATAAAGTGTTTTCATTCTATATTTTAACTCGTATTCATATTCATATGACCCCTCGCCCCGAATTCAAAATGATTGTCGCACTTTGCCGTGGTGGTGGCATTGGATATGAAGGGACGCTTCCGTGGCCTAAACTGGAAAGGGACCTTCGGTTTTTTTCGCAAATGACGCGGTCTTCCGTCTTTCCTTATAATGTCGCGGTGGTGATGGGGCGAAAAACGTGGGAAAGTATTCCGGCAAATGTTTGTCCTCTACCGTTCCGCGACAATTTTGTTATTTCGGCATCGTATGACACTGGCACTGGCACTGGCACTGGCAGTGCATCCCCATCCGGCGTTACATTTCTTCGCCATCTCTCGGAGATGTACGACCACGCGTCAAAATACGACGTGGTGTGGTTTATCGGCGGAGCGTCCATCTACGAACAGGTTCTCACTCCTGTGTCATCTGGCGCTGGTGCCGGTGCCGGTGCCGGCGCGATGTTATTTCCAATCAATGATATTTTCATTACATTCGTTGATGAGAACTATGAACACGATACAGCGTTTCCATTGATGTATCAATATGAAACGACCGACGAATGGCTGCTGCGTCGCGATGACCCGACCAACCGCGCGATTTGGTGCTGGACGGGTATTGCGGGAATTCCGTCATTTGTGTCTTTTTTTACAGAAGGTGCGCGGAGCAACCATCTTTATCACATCGCGGACGTTGACACGGATATGATAGAAAGTATAACGCGTCCAGCGGATATGAAGGCGATACGGGATAAACGGGCACCGAATACGATCTTTTTACATTTGCGAAGGATCATTGAGATATAATACCGTGTCCAAGCCGTGACCCACAGGTTAGACGTAGATTCCATTGCGGTTCCGACCGGTGGTTCGCGGCCGGACGTGGTTAATTATCATAATGCGGGTTGTCGTTAATCGTCATTCCGCAATACTCTTTCGGTCGGAGTTTATAATCCTCCGGCGAATACACCTTAATTTTCTGCGCCTCGTCAATCAGAAACCGGAAATTGTTCCAGAATTCGTCTTTGTGTCCGACACTCTCCGTCATAATATGGCTCAACTCGTGGAGTGCCACAAATGTGAGCGTATTTTCGTCGATGAGCTTATTCCCCTTCTTCGTTGTATTCACGCAAAATGCCAGTTTCTCACCCTTGTTCTCACTATATGCGGTGTATTCGCTCGTAGGGAGCGTCTCGCTCACTTTTTCGGGGCGGAAGTTTTTAACTAAACGTTTCACATTCTCTCGGTCGGGGAATGTCGCCTCCATATGTTTCACGACCGTTTTCATTTTCTGGGTGACAGTGGCGAGGAGATCGGCTGCGAGTTCCAGTTTCGCGCGTTCACGGACGCAGTATTTGTTTCCATCTACTTTAGAAACAATACATTTCAACTGAAATGCGTCGGATTCTTGGTAGATTTTGAGGCAAATGACGATAATGAAAATAATAATGATATATCCGAAAACACTGGTTTTGAACATAAATTATTTTGTGGGGTATTTATATAACAGGAGAATTTAAAGTTTTTTAGTCAATATA
>JACCDO010445152.1_pt1 | contig 11337 bp, 9 predicted proteins | sample 7446101 | NCBI WGS metagenome assembly JACCDO01 (sample SAMN15323440, study PRJNA562643) | freshwater metagenome | isolation source: river surface water | place: USA:Blue River Watershed | collected 2017-08-16
AGCGACGCGATAATCCCGATCCCGCGACCTATCTCGGCTCCGGCAAGGTTCTCGAACTCCACGAGATCGTCAAGGCCACCGGTGCCGACACGGTGATCTGCGACGGCGAGCTCACGCCCGGCCAGTTGCGCCAGCTTGAGGCGATCCTGAAGGTCAAGGTGGTCGACCGCACCTGGCTGATCCTCGACATCTTCGCTCAGCATGCGCGCAGCCGGGAGGGCAAGGCGCAGGTGAGCCTCGCGCAGATGCAGTACCTGCTGCCGCGACTGCGTGGGTGGGGTGAGTCGCTGTCACGACAGGGCGGCGGCGCCGGTGGCAGTGCGAGTGGTGGCGTGGGCACGCGCGGCCCGGGTGAGACCAAGATCGAAACCGATCGACGGCGCATCCGCGATCAGATGACCAAGCTACGGCGCGAGCTCAAGGAGATGGAGAAGTCGCGCGTCACCCAACGTGCCTCGCGTCAGCGCGCTGGAGTTCCGTCGGTGGCTATCGCGGGATACACGAACGCGGGTAAGTCGAGCCTGCTCAATCGGCTCACCGGCGCAGGAGTACTCGTCGAGAACGCCTTGTTCGCGACCTTGGATCCCACCATTCGCAAGGCGAAGACTCCAAGCGGTCGAGACTTCACCCTGGCCGACACCGTCGGCTTCGTTCGACACCTTCCTCATCAGCTGGTCGAGGCATTCCGTTCGACCCTGGAAGAAGTCAAGGATGCTGATCTGATCGTGCACGTGGTCGATGCCTCCGATGAGGATCCCGAGGGCCAGATCAACGCTGTGCGACTCGTGCTCAATGACGTTGATGCTGGTCACGTGCCCGAACTGATCGTGCTCAACAAGGCCGACATTGCCGACCCCGAGGTGGTCACGAATCTGCTGCGTCGTGAACCGCACTCAGTAGTCATCTCCGCGAAGACCGGCGAGGGAATTGACGAGCTCATGCTCGCGATTGAGGCTGACCTGCCGAGTCTGATGCAGGAGATCGATCTGGTGGTGCCCTATTCGCGCGGCGATCTGATCTCGCGTGCGCATGCCACGGGAGATGTCATCAGTGTCGAGCACGGCGAGGCAGGCACCAGGCTCCACGCGCGCGTGCCTGAGTCACTCGCGAACGAGCTGCGCACGGCCTGCGCATGAGTGATGTCGACGACGCCCTCGACGCCGTAGTCGAGGCCATGGGCGGTCAGCGTCGCGAGGGCCAGCACGAGATGGCCAACGCAGTGGCCTCGGCGATCGGCGAGGGCTCGCATGTGATCGTGCAAGCCGGTACCGGCACGGGTAAGTCCTTCGGCTATCTCGTGCCTGCAGCCGTGCATGCGGCAACCACCAACAACACTGTGGTCGTGGCCACGGCCACCCTCGCCTTGCAGCGTCAACTCGTCGAGAGAGATCTTCCGCGCCTTGCGGAGGCACTCACGCCGGTGATGTCGCGACCGGTGACCTTCGCAGTGCTCAAGGGGCGCAATAACTACGTCTGCCTGGAAAAGCTTCACGGCACGGTGCCGGAAGACGAATCCGAGGCGCTGTTCAGTGCCAAGCGCACCGAGCTGGGCGATCAGGTCATTGCCGTGCGGGAGTGGGCCGAGACCACTGAGACCGGTGATCGTGATGAATACCCGGACGAGATTGATCCGCGGGTGTGGCGAAGTCTGTCGGTCGGACGTCGAGAGTGCGTGGGCGAGAGCAAGTGCGCCTACGGTGAGGAGTGCTTCACCGTCAAGCGTCGCCTGCAGGCGCAGGAAGCCGACATTGTCATTACCAATCACGCCATGCTCGCCATCGATGCCATCGAGGGGATTCCCGTCCTTCCGGAGCATGACGCGGTGGTCATCGATGAGGGCCATGAGCTCGTCGATCGTGCGACTGCGGCGATCACGTCCGAACTCACCGTGGGTATGGTCGAGAAGGCGATCTCTCGCGTACGCAAGCAGATTGACGCCGAGACCGTGGAACGGCTCGAGGTAGCTGCCGAGACCCTTGACGATGCCATGAGAGAGGAAGCGCTCTCACTCGGTGGTCCGACCCAACTCACGAGCCTGCCAAAGAACGTGCTGCTGGCCCTCACGATGGTGCGCGATGCCTGCAATAACGCGATGAGCGAGCTTGCCGCGGATCGCGACAAGGAGCCGTCCGCAATGGCGGCCCGTCAGCAGGCTCGCGGAGCACTCGAGGACGTCCACGACGTCGCGGGATCGCTCCTCATCGCCGGTGAGCATGACGTCGTGTGGCTTGATCCTGGCGAGAATCGTGCACCGACGCTGAAGCTCGCGCCGCTCTCGGTGTCGGGGCTGCTGCGCGAGGCACTGTTCAACAAGACCCCGGTAGTGCTGACCAGTGCAACGCTCACTGTCGGCGGGGGATTTGACGCGTTGGTCGGTTCACTGGGCCTCAGCGAATCGAATGTCGTGACGATGGATGTCGGATCCCCCTTCGATCATGCGAAGCAGGGAATCCTCTATGTGGCAAAGGATCTTCCCGCCCCCGGGCGCGAGGGCATCGCGATGGAGGCCCTTGACGAGCTGGCGGAGTTGATCGAGGCCGCGGGGGGTCGCACCCTGGCACTGTTCTCCAGCTGGCGTGGTGTCGAGCGCGCAGCCGAGTACCTACGCGTGCGCCTTGATGCGAAAAGGTTCCCGGTGCTCGTGCAGCGCAAGGGTGACTCTGTCGGAAACCTGGTCGACAAGTTCGCCGCTGATCCGGCAAGCACCCTGCTCGGCACGGTGTCGCTCTGGCAGGGCGTAGATGTTCCCGGTGAATCGTGTATTCAGGTGGTCATTGACCGTATTCCGTTTCCGCGCCCTGATGATCCACTCCTCAGCGCACGGCAGCGCGCTGTCGACGAGGCGGGTGGCTCGGGTTTTCGTGCGATCGCCGTGCCCAAGGCGGGCCTACTGCTGGCGCAGGGTGCGGGTCGACTCATTCGCGGCCCAGAGGACAGGGGAGTGGTCGCGATTCTCGACTCCAGGCTCGCGACCGCGGGTTATGGACGCGCGCTACGCGCGAGCCTGCCGCCGTTTTGGTACACCACAGATCGACCCACGGTCGTGAGCGCACTCACGCGTCTTCGCGATGAGCTGGATACCCCGACAATCGACCCCACTTCGTAGAAGTGCGGGCGCGATTAGCGCGCGGACCATCCATTGGTCTGAATGTCGAAGTAGATCTCTCGATTGCAGACGAAGCCGCCCTGGCCTGCATTCATCCACTGTGCCCAGGACGGGCTCCACCCGGCGTCGCATGCCACAGATGAGTCCGCTCGTCCCGTGGACTGGAACCACGACGGAGGAGTCTGAGCCGGATCGGCATTGCGCACGCAGGGCGTGGCGGAGTAGAACGAGGTCAGGAAGGGATATCCGCCGTTCACGGATGAGCAGATGCCCCACGTACTGCTCGCGTCATATCCGGAAGTCAATGACCAGCCGGCTGAGCTGAACGTAGAGGCTGACTGCATCTGAATAGTCGAAGCGCCCGTCATGTTGGCCGAGCTTCCGTGACCTGCCGCGGAGGAAAGTCCCGATGTGGTGGTGTCCCAGTAGAGCGCGGTCAAGGTGGGGTAACTGTCTCGATTGCCGGCGAATCCGCCATCCCACCGAGTCACAGTGGTGGCGGAGCCGCTCGACGTCACAGATCCGGTGGAGTACACGTTGGTCACAGTCCCCAGCCCAAGATTCCCGATGGCACCACCGGCCGTCAGGTTCACTGAGCTTCCCGCTCCAGCGGTGGAGGTACCCGAGAGAGTGATGTTGCCTCGAGCGAAGGAATTCGTCACAGTGCTCTGGCTGTATCCGACGAGTCCTCCTTCGAAGATCGAGACGTTGGCAGAGCTGGACGACACAGTGGCAGTCACGTTTCCTGTGGTGTAGGAACCGCTGACCGTCGTGGGCGCGAAGGTGAAGCCCACGAGTCCACCGACGTAGTACGTCGAGCCGCTGCCTGAGTGCGTCAGGGACACGTTGCCGGTGAATCCGAGGTCCTGGATGGTTCCGTTGGTGCCGAGATAGCCCACCAGGCCCACGTAGGGCATCGCTGGATTCACTTCGGTGACCGATAGGCCGGTAATGACATGACCATCACCGTCCAGACGGCCGGTGAAGGTTGATATCCCATTGGCGATCGGCGAACTCCACACACAGCCGCCCATGTCGATGTCGCTGGTGAAGATGAAGTACTTCGAGTAGTCGGCCGACGTGTCGCGCAGACGCTGGAGGTGCCCCGGTGCTGACACCACATAGGGATTCCCGCTGGTGCCCGCACCGCCGCCGTAAGCACCGCTAGCAGTGGGGCAACCGGAATCGGCCAGGGCAGGAGAGCTCATGAGAGCACCCTGTGCGAGCGTCGCAAGGATCGAGGTGGCAACCGAGAGAGCGATGCGGGCGGGCCAATTCATGGCGGCACCCTAGGTCACCCGGATGGGGGACCGTCAGACAATCGCCACTAAAGCTTGCGCAGTACCGTGACGACCTTGCCCATGATCGTGGCGTCGTCACCAAGAATCGGGGCGTAGGCCGGGTTGTGCGGCATGAGCCACACGTGCCCGTCACGGCGCTTGAAGGTCTTCACGGTGGCCTCGTTGTCGAGAAGTGCGGCCACGATGTCGCCGTTGTCGCAGGTGCTCTGCTGGCGCACGACCACCCAGTCGCCATCGCAGATCGCGGCGTCGACCATGGAGTCGCCGACCACCTTGAGCATGAACAGTTCACCGGTACCGACGAGGTCGCGGGGTAGTGGGAAGACGTCCTCGACCAACTCCTCGGCCAGGATCGGCCCGCCCGCAGCGATGCGGCCCACGAGCGGCACATTGACCGACTCGCCGGCCGTATGGATGTGGCGGACCTCGGTAGGTGAGGTGACGACAGAGGGCGTGATCTCGGGGCCATCGGCCACGACGAGCGCACGCGGACGGTTGGGGTCGCGGCGCAGGTAGCCCATGCGCTCCAACGTGACGAGCTGGTGCGCGACACTGCTGGAGGAGGTCAGGCCGACACCCTGGCCGATCTCACGGACGCTCGGCGGGTAGCCGCGCTCATCGACCGTGGTGCGAATCATCTCCAGGATCGCGCGCTGGCGGGTGGTCAGACCACTGTCATCGGCGGGGCCATCGGGTAACTCGCTGACGCTTGCCAGGGGAGTGCCGTCAGCCTTCTTCTTCGGTGCCATGGGTGCTGCCTCTCGATCGATCCTGCGCCTGTATGCCGGGGGATCCGGGTTCGAGACCGATGCCCCGAACCGATGTCAGACCCCGCTGGCAGCCTGCGGCCATGACCAGAACGTTAGTTGCCCACATTCGAAAAATCAAACACATGTTCGAATGTCGGCTGGACGTGTCTCCGAAATCGTGCTACACATCGCACATGCGTTCGATCGAACACACGTTCGAACCTTCCCCGAAAGGAACTGAGATGGCCCTCGCAACCGCACTTCCCCGCACTGCGCGCCCGGTTCGCACTCCTCGTTCGGTCCATGCCGACCGCGCCACTCGCACCCGACAGCCGGTACGCCTGACGGCCCGTGGCCGCGCAGCGGTGTTCTTCCTGCTGTCCGTGGTCACCTTGCTGCTGGTGATGATTGCCGTCGGAGGCACCACGGCCGATGCATCCGCGACCCCGGGTGGGCCCGCTACGGCCAGTGTGGTCGTGCAGGCGGGGGATTCCCTCTGGACCATCGCGAAGTCGTTGCAGCCCAACGGCGATCCTCGCGCGATGATGCAGACCCTGGCCGATCTCAACGGGCTTCAGGGGGCCGATCTCGTACCCGGCCAGCAGCTCATCGTCCCCATCGAGGGCTAAATCGGTGCGACGCGCCGAAAAATGAGCCTTGCGTTCCCCTGGTATTAGCAGTACGTTCCTACCCCTAGATGTAGTAGTTGCAGCCATGTGATTTGTCCACAGGTTGTGGTTATTGGGTCACAGGCTTTCCACAGGGGATCCCCAGATTCACCCACAGGAAGCCCGAACTGGCCCCACAGATGTGACAGAAGTGAAGTGTTGGGAAGGGAGGTACACCAGATGCGTTGCCCGTTCTGCCGCGAAGACGACTCACGAGTCGTGGATTCGCGCACGGTCGATGATGGCGCTGCGATTCGTCGTCGTCGTGAGTGTGCCGCCTGTGGTCGCCGGTTCACCACCGCCGAGACCGCCCAGCTCCTGATCGCCAAGCGTTCAGGGGTTCTCGAGCCTTTCAGCCGCGCCAAGGTCGTGTCCGGTGTTCGCAAGGCCTGCCAGGGTCGGCCGGTGAGCGAGGATGATCTCGCCCTCCTGGCACAGAAGGTCGAAGACGCCCTCCGCGCGACCGGCACCGCCGAGATCCCGGCGATGGAGGTTGGCCTGGCCATCCTCGGCCCGCTGCGCGAACTCGACGAAGTGGCCTACCTGCGCTTCGCCTCCGTATATCGATCCTTCGACACCCTCGATGACTTCGAGGCCGAAATTGCCCTGCTGCGTGCAGAGGGCGAACCCACCGGGCAAGAGCCAGTCGGGCTCGAGTCCACCACGACTTCCCATTCCAGTAACCGCTCCTGAGGAAGAAAGGCACCACCCATGTCAGTTACCACCAGTGCTCCGGCTGCGTTCGTGCACAACACCCTGCGCAAGCCCGGTCTCACCATGGAGCGGCTCTACACGACTCCCGGTCAGCATCCCTATGACGGCGTGAATTGGGAGCGTCGCGACGTCGTCCAGACCAACTGGAAGACCGGCGACATCGTCTTCGAGCAGCGCGGTGTCGAGTTTCCCGACTTCTGGAGCGTCAACGCCTCCACCATCGTCACCACGAAGTACTTCCGCGGCGCTGTGGGCACCGAGGCTCGCGAGTGGAGCCTGAAGCAGCTCATCGATCGCGTCGTGCTGACCTACACGAAGGCCGGCAAGGAGCACGGCTACTTCCGTACTGACGCTGACGCGGAGATCTTCGAGCACGAGCTCACCTACATGCTTCTGCACCAGGTGTTCAGCTTCAACTCGCCCGTGTGGTTCAACGTGGGCACCACCGCGCCGCAGCAGGTCAGCGCCTGCTTCATCCTGTCGGTCGACGACACCATGGACTCCATCCTCAACTGGTACAAGGAAGAGGGCTTCATCTTCAAGGGCGGCTCGGGCGCAGGTCTGAACCTCTCACGCATCCGCTCCAGCAAGGAGCTCCTGAAGTCCTCCGGTGGCACTGCCTCAGGCCCGGTCTCCTTCATGCGTGGTGCTGACGCCTCTGCCGGCACCATCAAGAGCGGTGGCGCCACGCGTCGCGCAGCCAAGATGGTCGTGCTCGACGTCGACCACCCCGACATCGAGGAGTTCATCGAGACCAAGGTCCGCGAGGAGGAGAAGATCCGCGTCCTCAAGGAGGCCGGCTTCGACATGGATCTCGGCGGCAAGGACATCACGTCGGTCCAGTACCAGAACGCGAACAACTCGGTGCGCGTCTCCGATCTGTTCATGCGCGCGGTCGAGAATGGCGAGCCCTTCGGCCTGACCGCACGCACCGATGGTCGCGTGGTCGAGACCGTCGACGCCAAGGAGCTCTTCGCGAAGATGACCGAGGCGGCTTGGGCCTGCGCCGATCCGGGTATCCAGTACGACGACACCATCAACGACTGGCACACCAACCCCGAGACCGGTCGCATCAATGCGTCCAACCCGTGCTCGGAGTACATGAGCCTCGACAACTCCAGCTGCAACCTGGCCTCGCTGAACCTGCTCACCTTCCTCAAGGATGATGACACCTTCGATGCCGAGCGCTTCGCCAAGGCAGTCGAGTTCGTCATCACCGCGATGGATATCTCCATCTCCTTCGCTGACTTCCCGACCGAGCCCATCGGCGACACCACCCGTCGCTACCGCCAGCTCGGCATCGGCTACGCCAACCTCGGCGCACTGCTGATGGCCACGGGCCTTCCCTACGACAGCGATGGCGGTCGTGCCTTTGCGGCAGCGATCACCAGCCTGATGACCGGCACTGCGTACAAGCGCAGCGCTGAGCTGGCCGGCGTCGTGGGCCCGTACGAGGGCTACGCACGCAATATCGATGGCCACAAGCGAGTCATGCGCAAGCACGCAGCGGCCAACGACACCGTGCGCACCATCACCAGCCTCGACGGCGACGTCCAGAAGCTGGCAAACAAGTCCTGGGAAGAGTGCCTGAAGATCGGCGAGAAGAACGGCTGGCGCAATGCTCAGGCCTCGGTTCTCGCCCCGACCGGCACCATCGGCTTCATGATGGATTGCGATACGACCGGCATTGAGCCCGACTTCTCCCTGGTGAAGTTCAAGAAGCTCGTCGGCGGCGGCTCGATGCAGATCGTCAACCAGACCATCCCGCGTGCCCTGCGCAAGCTCGGCTACACCGAGGAGACCGTCGAGGCAATCGTCGAGTACATCTCGGAGAACGGCCACGTCGTTGACGCACCTGGCCTCAAGCCCGAGCACTACGCGATCTTCGACACCGCAATGGGCGTTCGTTCCATCACTCCGATGGGTCACGTGCGCATGATGGCCGCTGTGCAGCCGTTCATCTCGGGTGCCATCTCCAAGACCGTCAACATGCCGGAGTCGGCCACGGTCGAGGAAGTTGCCGAGATCTACTTCCAGGGCTGGAAGATGGGCATCAAGGCTCTCGCGATCTACCGCGACAACTGCAAGGTTGGTCAGCCGCTGTCCGATGGCAAGGCTGCCAAGGTCGACGAGGTTGTCGACGCTGTTGCCTCCGCCATCGCCTCGGGTCAGCCGATTCGTCGTCGTCTGCCGAAGTCGCGTCCGAGCCGCACCACCAGCTTCTCGGTGGCCGGTGCCGAGGGCTACATGACCGCAGGTGCCTACGAGGACGGCGCCCTGGGCGAGGTCTTCCTCAAGCTGGGCAAGCAGGGCTCGACCCTGGCCGGCGTGATGGATGCCTTCTCGATCGCCATCAGCATCGCGCTGCAGTACGGCGTGCCGCTGGAGGCCTTCGTCTCGAAGTTCGTCAACATGCGCTTCGAGCCGGCGGGCATGACCGACGATGCGGATATCCGCATCTCGCAGTCGATCATGGATTACATCTTCCGTCGCCTGGCACTGGATTACCTGCCCTACGACAAGCGCGAGGCGCTTGGCATCTTCAGCGCCGACGAGCGTGCAGCAACGGTCGCAGGCTATGGAGCCCCGGCAGCCATTGCCCCGGCAGCTGATCTTGACGTCGTCGTCGAGGATGCAGCCACCGAGGCCGAGGTCGTCACGCCCAAAGCAGCACCGGTTGTCGCTCACTCGAGCGCCGAGCTGCTCGAGCAGATCACCGGCACCGCCTCCGATGCACCGCTGTGCATGACCTGCGGCATCAAGATGCGCCCTGCAGGTTCCTGCTACGTCTGCGAGGGCTGCGGAAGCACCTCCGGCTGCAGCTAGTCAGTCACTCACGCGAAGGGCCACGGCGAAAGCCGTGGCCCTTCGTCTGTTCGACCCTGGACAACCGGGAATCTGCGTGATGGGCTTATGCCATGACTGACGAAGCGATGATGTCCACGACCTTCGACCTGCCCGGCTATCGAGTCGATCAGACCATGGGGATGTGCTGGGGAGTCCTCGTGCGCTCCGTCGGCTTCGCCAAGGGCTTCACCGGAAGCTTCAAGGCTCTTGCGGCAGGCGAGGTCAAGCAATACACCGATGTGGTCGACGAGGCCCGTAAGGAGGCCGTCGAGCGGCTCATGGAGCATGCGAAGTCACTTGGCGCCAATGCAGTGCTCGGAGTTCGCTTCGACTCCTCCGATATGGGCAATGGGCTCGCCGAGATCCTGGCCTATGGCACTGCGGTGAAGGTCTCGCCTGCCGCCTGAGTCAGTTTGTTGAACTCTCAACTATGTGGGATACTCGGGCATACCCTGAGGAGAGTTCATGAGTCACGATTTCGATCCATCCCTGCTGGGCATCGATGAGGCGAGTGCCGCAGCACTTTTTCATGATGCCCGCACCGCGTACTCCTTCACTGACCAGTCGGTCAGCGATCAGCAGTTGGCCGGCATCGTGCACCTGCTGCGCTGGGCCCCGACGGCGATCAACAGCGGTCCTCTGCGCGTGACCTTCGTGCGCTCCGCCGAGGCCAAGGCGCGCCTGCTGCCGCTCGCATCCTCGGGCAATCAGCAGAAGATTACGGAGGCTCCTGTTACCGCGATCCTGGCCGCGGATACCGACTTCCATGAGCACATCGCACTTCTTGCTCCGGGGGCGATCGGCATGAAGGCCGGATTCGATGACAGCTTCGAGAACCGCAATGGCTTCGCACGCTTCAACGCGTCTATCCAGGCGGGCTACTTCATCCTGGCCGTTCGTGCCATGGGTCTTGCGGCTGGCCCAATGGCCGGTTTCAACAATGCGGGAGTTGATGAGGAGTTCTTCCCGAACTCGCCGCTGCGCTCGATCGTGCTGGTGAACATCGGCTATCCGAGCGCGGAGGCCTTCCGTGAGCGGAGTGCGCGACTTCCGCTAGAGACCGTGGTGAGCTACCTGTAGTCGGTCTCTGACATATGTCTTGCTCCAGGGGGCGGTTCCGGAAATCCGGAACCGCCCCCTGGGGTACTGCAGGAATATCTACGCGTTGCTGCTCGAGGTGCTGGACGAAGCGGCGCCATGCTTGCCGCCGCGATGGCCCTGGTGACCCTTATCGCGCATCCCGCCCTTGCCATCGTTCCCGCCCTTGGCGGCCATGGTGTGCTCACCAGTGACGACGAAGCTTGAGTCGAGGAGTACATGTGCCTTGGTGCCGTCGGCCTTGGTGATGTGAGCCTCATAGACGGCTGTGCCATTGGACTCCTTGACCATATGGTCGACCGTGGCTCCCGGGTACTTCGCGAGAACAGCGGCCTTCACGGAGTCAGCGGTCGCTCCGGTGAGCGACTCCTCGGCTGCATGACCACCCTTGCCTTGCGTGCCCTTGGCAGGCGCGGCGTGCTCGCCGGTCACGACGAAAGCGGCATCGAGAAGAACGTGGGCCTTGGTGCCGTCGGCCTTGGTGATGTGGGCTTCGTAGATCGAGGTGCCGTGGGTTTCCTTCTCCATGCTGTCGACTGTCGCGCCCGGGTACTTCGCGAGCACCGCGGCCTTCACGGAATCCGCAGTGGCGCCGGTCAGCGGCCCGGACGCGGTGCGTGCCAACTTCGAGGTGCCGGAGTTCGAGCCGGTTGAGCTGTCAGCGGCGTTGGCCAGCGTCGAGCCGGCGATACCGGCAACAGCCATGGCGGCAAGTGCTGCGCCGGCTACGATGCCCGCGCGTGCCTTGTTGCTAATCCTCATGTCGTTCCCTTTCGTCGGTGCAGCTGACGTTGTGCCAGCGCTTCGTTGACAGTTCCGATACTGCTCAGCCGACATTCGATCGATATCCGTGG
>JACCDO011007975.1_pt1 | contig 11336 bp, 10 predicted proteins | sample 7446101 | NCBI WGS metagenome assembly JACCDO01 (sample SAMN15323440, study PRJNA562643) | freshwater metagenome | isolation source: river surface water | place: USA:Blue River Watershed | collected 2017-08-16
CGAGGTAAATTCATACCTTACCCAGGCTTGTCTAGATAAAGCCGATACGAAAGGGACAATTCTACATATAATAATATTGTTAGTATAAATGATAGTATTATAATATTAGTAATAAATTAATGATAAATTAATGAATTAATAAATTAATATTAATTAAAACAATAGAAAGACACAGCAATGATGATGCTTCAATTTACATATCCGAAACGATATGCATTATTTCTTTTACATTTATGTTATACTTACCCGATTACAGTTAAAATTGACAATGCTGGAAATAGATTTCTAACGGCTCTAATATATAGTAAATACTGTATTGTGTGATCTTATGTGAAGCACTTGTAAACATGAGTTCTACGGGATTGTTTTCTTTTCTTTCTTCCCTTTCTCTTCTTACTTAACTTTGGGTGTGGGAATCAAGTCGGTTTTGGCAGGGGTAAAATTTCTTTGCAAAAACAGCGACAGTAAGAAGGCGAGAAGGTAGGCACTACAGGTGAACAGGAATACCTCCGTGGAACATAAATCGGAGGATAAACCAGCCTGAGAAAGTTGGAGGAGGCCATATTCATACTATTTTCGTAGATAAATATATGGCCTTAATCTTTGCCTCGGGAGGCTCTTCCGCAGGAGAAACGATAACAAAAGATTTAATTTCATCAATAATAAAAAAATCAGCAGGTAATTATCTTAATCATTCGATTGCACCCTCTTTATTTCATACTCATTTTATTCATCATAAAGGAGTAATTAATCATCCTATTGTACTTCCTGATACTCAAGTAAGTGTTGATCAAAGCATCAAAGACTTCAAAAGGTAATCATTTTTCTTACTAATTCTTTCAATTACGTGCATACTTACTCGTTTACTTTCTTAGAGAACGTGTTTTATTTAATGATGTACCTTTTATTCCAGATAGAATGAATGTACAGAGGGGGAATTGTTTTATTTTAACATTAAAATTATGTATAGGTATTCACTCACTTTCTAACTAATATGCTTACTATTTCACTTATTCGATCACTATTTCAACAATTTTCAGATAGATTATGTAATAATAATAGTAGAAATCGTTTGTGTAATAGTAGTGATATCATAGATACTATCATGCAAAGAGCATGTAGGACGAGTGCAGGAATTGATTCGTATTTCAAAGTGCAAGAATTATTTTGTGTTCCAGGTACTTTCTTATTCTATCTATCTTTCCCTTTGTTACTTGCACACTCACTCACTCACTTACCTACTCATAAGGAACATTTTTATCTCATCGCACTGGTGAAGATCCGCCTACAATTGTAGATGTATTTATAGATAGTAATGATAATTTAATAGCGCGACTTGAAGTTAGGAATTCATTTGCTCTTTATGATAACTCTACAATGGACGAAATGAGTGGGGAGGAAAATATGGAGCCACCACCTTGGTTGATTATCGACACGGTAATTACTCACTCACTCTATCACTTACTCAGTCAATCACTCACTAACTTACTGATTTATAGGTGGTAATAGACGAGAGTAACTTTACTTTGAGTACACATAGTAGGAATTTAATGATAACAATTAATAATAACACTGCGCCCAGTAATAACTCTAGTAATCATAGACACAGTGGGCAAACGAGTAGTTTATTATGAATAAAGTAAGTGAGTACGTGTGTAACCACTTGACTTAAGTGGTTAGAACGTGATATATATATTGTATAAGTGTATTATTTTACTAATAAAATAAACTATCCTCTTGCTGCTTCATAGTCACATAGCCGTTTGATTAAATCCTTCTTCTGTCCTTGAACATCTAATTTACGAACTTTTAATGCATCCTTCAATGCATCACCATTCATCTTCTTAATATCCATAGCCTATGAAACAACGAGCAAGTGAGTAAGTGAGTGAGTGGGTGTTCAAGGGAAAGAATATACCTTTAACTTAGGTATGCTATCAGGATTACTACTATCAACATCACTAACTTCTGCTAATGCTTTCTCTTTTTTCTTAGCAGCAGATTCAGAAATTTCTACAGGTTTTGTTACTGCTACTGGTGCTGTGGTTTGCTTCGGTATTTTTGGTCTACCATCATCTGAATGGAAGAGTGAGTGAGTGAATAAGTGTGTGATCATATGAGTAAGTGAGTGAGTTGCTACCTGAAGAATCGCTATCAGAATCCGAAGATGCAATACCATCAGCAGACCATCCTGGTGCCCTGCCTTCTAACTCTCTCTTCTTTGCAGCTTCTTCACGACGTCTTCTAACTTCTGCTAATCTTTCTAAATCTTTCTTTGCTTCTGCTGTTTCACCTGTAATTAAATAACAAAACAATGTGAATATAAGTATGAGTATGTATTTAGCAATGGTTGATTGAGTGAGATGAGTAAGTAAGTGAGTAAGTGGGTGAGTAAGTGGGTGAGTGAGCGAACCGGCACGATGTCTTCGTTCATAATCTTCCTTCTTTCGTTTTGCCTCTAACTCCTCGCGTTCTCTTCTAGATAATTGCACTTCAGTAGTACCATTATCAGCTACTTCCATATTATTTAAATCTTTTAACTTTATTCCTTTCTCGGTATTGACAGGTTTCTGTTTGTTAGGATTTGCAGCACGTTGGGCACCTTTAAGAGGTGATAAATAAATAAAATAAACCAGGAAATTAGTAAATAAATGAGTACCTGCATCACCAACATCACCTTGAAAGCCAAAAACACTAGCTGGTTTCTTTTTGACTTCTTCTTCTTCCTCCTCTTCTTCCTCCTCTTCATCACCACCAGCTTCATCACCATCTGCATCCTCACCATCTTCACGACGTTGCTTTCGTTGATGTGATTCTTCTGATATTTTTAAGTTTCTATTAATTATTTAACAAATAAATAAGAGAGTTCATCTTAATATGCAATTATATATAGACGTCGAAATCGTACCTTATCTCTAATTCCTCTTCATTTGCGATAAACATGCGGCGTCCAGAACCACGACCTCCCTTTCCCTTTGAGCGATCAATTTTTTTATTCATTTTTATTTATCAAGAATAAAGCTTTAATGTCAAATAAGTCAGTGAATAAGAATGAGGAAATGTAAATGGGTAACAAGCGATCACCTTTCTTTCTTCTTTCTTTCTTTTTTCTCTCTCGTTCGAGAGCAAATGGGACCGCAAGACCGGACCTTATCTTCTATGTTAATTAATTAAGAGAAGAAGTGATACTAGTGCATATTACTAACTGGCTAAGGATAGTAGATAGATGTAGATAAATTTTTTTATTTATTTATACAATAATTTACTATACATATGCCTTTTATGCCATATGTTAATCGTTTTGAACTTGTAACAATATAGTAATAATCTAAATACTATGTATCCCTGTGTTAATGTATTATTCACTCAATTAAATCGAATCCAATTAACTCATCTCACCGGTATCGCTTGAAGTCTTCATCTGCGTAAAAGTACTAACATCATCATCATTGAAAGGTCAATAACTCATGCATTCTCAATCGTTTATGCTAACTATTGTAATTGTGCTATCTGCACTGAGTGTGATATATAGCTACCAATTGCAGCTAACGTCTCCATGCAAAATCAATTTGTTTTTACGAATTTTAGGTCGAAGACCAACGGGGTAAGTAAAAGTACATAGAAAGCATAGTTATATTCATTCATTTATTCCTTTCTAGGTACCATGATCTGGCATCTCTTTTCCAAGCTGTATCGCTAGCAGATAATATGTATTTTAGTATGCTTTCACCAACAGCAACTCAAGACGAGTTAGTTTGTACAGATCCATCACTAACAGTGACTAGCGATAATTTAGTGATAAAAGCTATGAATTTAATGCGTAATAAGACGGGTATTGAAACAACATATATTGTTTATTACTTTATACTTACTTTCACATTCATAGGTATTAAACAATATTTTAAAATTAAACTAGATAAACATATTCCTATTCAAGCTGGATTAGGAGGGGGAAGTGGTAATGCAGCCACTGCTATGCATGCATTCAATGTCCTTATGAACTATCCAGCATCATTAGAACAGTTAAGATCATGGTCTGGTGATATTGGTTCAGATATAACATTTTTCTTTTCTTCAGGTACAGCATACTGTACTGGTCGAGGAGAGATAGTCAATGCCCTGCCGGTAAGCTTACTCACTAACTTACTTACTCATTCACTCACTTACTCACTTACTCACTTACTTACTAATGAAGGTGTTGCCATCGTCAGACAAAACGGCAGTACATATATTCAAACCAAAGGAAGGATTGTCAACTCCATTAGTATTTAAAACATTAAATTTAGGAAAATTATCAACTGTTACTCCGGAGAGTTTACTTAAATCATATACCACACAAGGAGCGTTAGAAGGTGCCCACTCACTCACTCACTCGCTTAGTCGCTTAGTCACTTACTCGCTGAGTCACTTACTCACTTACTCACTCCCTTACTTACTCACTCACTCACTCACTCACTCACTTACTTACTTACTCACTTACTCCCTTACTTATAAGGAGCACAAGCTGGTTATCTCATCAATGACTTGGAACCTCCTGCATTTCAATGCCAACCACAATTAGAAAAACTAAAAGAAACAATAAAATCATTAGGTAAAGACAGTATATCTGGTACAATGATGAGTGGATCAGGTACCTCTGTATATGCATTAGAAGCCGTTGATACACCTAATCCCCTACCTGTTGAACGCGTTTTGAGTCTATTTCCAACCGTTAAACATTTTAAATGCCAATTTATATCCAAAAAAGATGATATTTATTCATGGTATTAGTCATGTGAGTGAGCGAGTAGAAGTGAGCGAGAGAGTGAGTGAGTGAGTAGGTGAGTGAGTGAGTAGGTGAGTGAGTGAGTGAGTGAGTGAGTGAGTAAGAGTGGGTAAGTGAGTAAGTAAGAGCGAGTGTAAGTAAGTAAGTAGTGGGAGTAGCACCACTAACTACCACCACAATACAGCTTACTAGTTGAAACAATTATATATATATGAACACTTTATTTACATATACAAACTTGTTTATTTCCTCCTTCTTCCTCCTTCCTTCCTCATGAGAGTAACGGCTACTTACTTAGTACCTCATCATGAGAGTAACGGCTACTTAGTACCTCATGAATAACGACAACAAATCATCTGTTTCACTCACTTGTTGATTCAACTTACTTGCTTTGTATTGCATTGACTTGTTCTTACTCACCACCTCCCACTCACTCAACATGTTACTGAAAAACTGTTTGATTGAACTATAAGCAAATGTTGATTTTGCACAATTTTTATTTGGTTCTAACGGATCTGATACCCATAAACTAGTCCCTAAAGCGGCCTTTTGTTCAGTAGATAACGGAAATAGAGCCGTTGCAGGAGAAATAGATGTGTCATTTACTTGAATACCAACTTGTAAATGATCAAAATTGTTACCGAATAACTTTAAGAAATGAATCAGTAGTAATCCCTCCGAAATATCTTTTACTCCCTAAGTAATGAGTGAGTAAGAGGTAAGTGAGTGAGTAAGAGGTGAGTAAGAGGTGAGTAAGAGGTGAGTGAGTGAGTGAGTAGGAGTAAGAGGTGAGTAAGTAGATGTATGAGTGAGTAGGTGAGTAAGTAAGTAAGAGGTGAGTAGGTAGGTGTATGAGTAAGAGGTGAGTGAGTAAGCAAGTGAGTGAGTACCTGTTTCATATCTTGTTGTAATAGTACAAGATCATCATATGCCACAATAATCATTAGATATAACGGAAACGACGACAAGCCGCCGTTGAATGGCTTATTCAATCCCGCTTGACGCAGTACCTCTTTCATTACTTTTATAACAGATGATACTATATTACTTCTACATTTTAATGCTTTTTGTATATATTCACATGTTAATAAACCACGATGTTCACCACTTTCTATTGTTATATCAACGGATATAGGGATTTTACTAACACTATGAAATGGTAATACTGGTAATATCATAGTACCAGTACCGGGTACCGGTGTGGTTGGTACCGGTATTGATGAATTAGGTGTGGATTTGCGTAAATCATTATAATAAAATTTTGCAATATTATTTTGTAAACTAGGTGATTGCAAGAGAACGTTTGCGGCAACTAACATTTTTATAACCGGGATTTGGGCTGTGGATATGTGATGTAACCGTTTATTCCATGGTTGATCATATAATAAACCCGTTAAAGCAAATAAACCGTTAACAACTTCTTGATGGGATGGAGGAGTGCGGAGAAGGGATCGACCATATACTGGTTGAGGTAAATGTGTAAAGGAATTAGGATTTATTTGTGGTGCAGAATAATAATATGGACCATGCGATGGTAACGGGATCATTGGTGGAGGTGGGTGTGGATGTTGGAGTCCTAGATCCTCATCCTGATCCCTGGCATCCTGATCCTGATCCCTGGCATCTTCATCCTGATCCCTATCAACACCTTCTTCTTCTTCATTATTCTGATCCCGATCCCCGTCCTGATCCCTATCATCTTCATCCCGATCATCCACACCTACTTCTTCTACTTCCCGATCCTGATCCACACCTATTTCTTCTTCTTCAACATCAATTTCACCTTCATTTCGCGGTCCCATCAACGGGATTTGAATATTATATTTACCGTCTAACGGCGGGCTATGGTTGTGGTTATACCTTAATCCCATCTCAAACGGTGACATGAATGGACCACCAACTAAATATGGTTGAACTGGAAATAAATACGGTGGAACGGCCGGGATCATTGGTGGAATTACTACTAATGGAGACATTGAGGAGGGGTGTTGATTTAGTAGAGGGCCGGGGTGTGGATTGACGATCGGATAACCATCAAAAACAATAACTAAATCAACGTCAGACGTAGGCAAAGCGAGTCCGGTGACGCAAGAGCCATACTGACGCACTGTCGCATGCGGCCACAAGCTGTGAACCATTGAAGATATTTGTAAATATAAACCGGTAAATGCTAATTTATGTCCTTCCATACGCATTCCACCACAAAATTTATTGTTAAAGTAACGGATACTTTTGGTTAACCGTTTTTGTAACATTAATGGTATATTCTCGACTGTGGGATTAACAGGAGAGGATCCAACTTTCTTGGATGAAGGCGATCCCGACACTTGGGATGTGGATCCCGACACTTGGGATGTGGATCCCGGCACTTGGGATGAGGGATTTCCAGGGGATCCAACTTTCTTATTCCCTACTGAAGCATTCGATGCTAATTGTTTAACTTTCTTTGTTTTTGTTGGATTTTTATCGGGATTTGCAGGGTTAGTTGCAGCAGTTGCTGGCTTGCCGGTGATCACCTCCGTCCATGAGCGAGTACTATCTACTTTCGCTGTTACTGTGCTATCTATTGGTGTTGCTGCAGCTTGCAACGGATCTTTCTTCTTCTCTGTGCTCACAACCACCTTCTTCTCCTTGTTACTATCCGTTTTATTGGGTTCCTTTGCAGTAGTTGTAGGTGGAGTAGGAGTAGGTGGAGGAGGGAGGTTGCTGTTGGCAGCAAGCTTCTTTATGCTTTTAGTTTCCTTAGTTATTGTGACAGGGACTGCTGTGGTGCTAGTACTAGTCCCTAGCGCAGGGACTGGGTTAGTGCTAGTGGGATCAACAGGGATTGAGTTAGTAGTCGCGGAATCAGCAGGGACTGGGTTGGTACTAGTGCTAGTCCCTAGCGCAGGGACTGAGTTGTTAGTAGTCGTGGGATCAGCTGGGACTGGGTGACTAGTACTAGTCCCTGGCGCGGGGATGGTGTTAGTGCTGGTGGGATCGGCAGGGATTAGGTGGGTACTGCTAGTAATCCCTGCAACAGAAGGGATTATGCTACTAGCAGCAGGTTCCACACCCTTATTCACTTGCTCTTCTTGCACCTCCTTCTCATCTCTATCCTGCTCCACCACTACCTCTTCCTTCTTCTGCTTTACCTCGTCCCACTCCCACTCATCAACGGAAGCACTACTACCTGCTGTATCTTCATTACTAACGGCTCTATCTTCATTACTAACGGCTCTATCCTCACTACTAACGGCTCTATCCTCATTACTAACGGCTCTATCTTCATTACTAACGGCTCTATCCTCATTACTAACGGCTTTATTCTCCGGCTTGCCGGTACTAATCCCTATTTTTTCAATTTTTTTTAATTGTTTTAAAGTATGAGTATTAGCTTCTTTTGCCAGGTGTAAATCATGTAATTCTTTTCTTTTTTGTTCTAAAATAGCCGTTACTTTCTCATCACGTCGACTATCAACGACTACATCATCTAATGCCGGTATGTACACGGGATCAGCATGTGTTATATGTGAATATTTATAATCATAATCCCTAGGGAAAGTACTTGCTTTTATAGCCGTTAGAGACTCTTTTGCATGCTGAAACCATGTCGAAACATCATATTTTTTACTATTTTGTAATGAAAATAAAATTATTTCGGGTCCACACCCTTCTTCAATATCAACTAAAATAGTAAGTAAGTAAGACCACGCAGAGAGCTTACTAACCACCGAGTTACTCAGTGATAAGACTTGCAAGTCCTCATCCGAACACTCTTCTAACAAAGATTTCTTACTGTTAATATTGGTAAATAATGACTCTTCTTTGCGCTTTTTAAGAACTTTTTTATCTACTATTGAGATAGTAAGAGTAAGTAAGTATGAGTGAGCGAGTGAGTAAATGAGTGAGTGAGTGAGTATGAGTGAGTGAGTGAGTGAGTGAGTAAGAGTAAGTGTATAAGCAAGTAAGTAAGTAAGAGTGAGTGAGTATGAATGAGTGAGTGAGTATGAGTGAGTGAGTAAGAGTAAGTAAGTGAGTAAGAGTAAGTAAGTGAGTAAGAGTAAGTAAGTGAGTGAGTAAGTGTATAAACAAGTAAGTAAGTAAGTAATAGTAAGTACGAGTGAGAACGATACCATTTTTATTTATTCCTTCAGGTAATGTAGTGGGACAGCTGCAGTATGTATGATATGCTTCCCAGATTGATACCTCAATTTGTGATAATAATAACAAATAAGCTGGAACAGGAAACATATCCGTTGTGATCCACTTGACCAACGGTATGAGCTGCTGCTGCTGTTGCTTATTCCTAAATTCTTTTATTTCTAATGGTGTATAATTATAACTAAACATTTTATTCCCAGATAATTTCATTAAATTATCAATTAAATAAGTATTTCCATGGCATTCGAATATTTTTGTATCTATTAGTATACTGTCATTGTCATAAGTATTTTTATGATTACTAGCAAGAACACATGTATATATATCTCTGCATAATCGTTCAAAAATATCAAATGCTTTTTCATCTTTTGCTTCTAAATTTGTAATAATAACTGGTTTTGCAGCACATATACTATTTGTTTTTATATTAATTGCTAGCTCTTGTATATATTCTTGTGAATATCTATAATATTCTGCTGCAGCAGTACATTCACCATTCTCATTATTTTTTCGTGGTAAAGCAAGTAGAGTTAAGAATACTTGTACAAAAATATCATCATCAATCACAGCTGAAGCAGCAGCTTTTTCAAGATATGTGAGACCAGAGAACCACTCTTGTAGTCTCATTCCTTTCCTATCACCTATTCTTTTTCTCTTCGCCTTCGAGAGTGAAATTTCGGAATGGTTCCGGGATGGAAAATGTTTTAATTAAGATAAAGAAATACTTATATAGAACTGGATGATTAGAGGTAATGTGCCCTTATGAGTTGAGGGTATGTACAATTCGAATTATTTACAATAAAATTAAGAAATTTATGTGAACTTATGTGTTTACACCAGATTTTGTTTCCATTCTTGGTAATTATTAAGAAAACAGTATTCAGTACATATTTCTAATTGAATTGCCATCTACTTATTCATTAATAAGGTAAAAGGTAAGAGCCATCAACCGGTACTAAATTTTTGAAAAAAAAATTAAATTTTATCTAGTAATACTAGACTAGTCTAAATAATGAGTAAAGAGGGTAATATCCAGACGTTTCTGCGGATTCGCCCCAGTAAATATGCATCGGTTCGTTCCTTCAACTATGTCTTGCTCTCTACTAAAAAGTATTGGGCTGAATCCTTTACTCTTAAATATTTCTTGAATATTTCCTAACTTATTTACAATTACAGGGCTATTTTAATGTAGATGATCTTAATCCAGATTGTTTAGCTGTAACATTGCCTGAAGGAGGTAGCTCTGGTGGCACAAAAGAATATATAAATAATACTAAATCAAAATATGGATTTCAATTTAATGGAATTTTACCTATGAGTGCAACACAAGATGAAGTATTCAAAAAAGTTGGTCAAGCTGCTGTAAATAATGTATTAGGTAGATATTACATCAATTACTCACTCACTTATACTTACTTACTTACTTATTAGATGGTTTTAATTCCACAATATTTGCATATGGTCAAACAGGTAGTGGTAAAACATTTACATTAACAGGTGGACCAGAAAGGTATGCAGATCGCGGTATCATTCCTCGTGCTATTTCAATGCTATATAACGAGTTTCGCACTAAAACAGATTCACAGTTCAAAGCATATATATCATACTTAGGTAATCATTTATTCACTTTCTTGTTTTCACTAAGTCTCAACTCTCTCATTACTTACTTACTTACTTACTTACTTACTTACTCACTTACTCACTTACTCACTCATTCACAAGAAATATACAACGAAAGAGGTTATGATTTACTGGATCCTTCTCATCAGACTAAAGCATTGGAGGACCTTCCTAAGGTGAACTTACTTGAAGATGAACATGGTAATTTTCATTTAAAGAATTTATCAATGCATGTTGCAGACACCGAAGAGGATGCGTTAAACCTGTTGTTTATGGGTGATACAAATCGTGCAATAGCTGAAACACCAATGAACATGGCATCCTCACGATCCCATTGTATTTTTTCTATATCTCTTGAAGCAAGAGATGTTAGCTCGGATAAAGTAAGACGAAGTAAATTACATTTAGTTGATTTAGCAGGATCTGAAAGAGTTGGTAAAACTAACTCATCGGGCTCGGTGTTACAAGAAGCAAGATATATTAACGGATCTTTGTTTTTTCTTGAAATGGTTATTGTTGCACTATATGAGAAAGCTACCAAAGGTACTGATTCCTCACTCATTCTCTTACTCACTCACTTACTCACGATTACTTACTCACGATTACTTACTCGCTTTCTCTTACTCACTCACTTACTTACTCACTCACTCACTCACTTACTTACTCACCTACTCACCTCACTCTTCCTCATTTCCTTCTTAAGGTCGAACCCATGTACCATACCGTAATAGTATGATGACATCAGTACTTCGTGATAGTCTTGGTGGTAATTGCAAGACAATAATGATAGCAACAATCAATCCCGAAG